>Ga0247812_10000685_pt1 | contig 20269 bp, 19 predicted proteins | sample UWRJL149409B1_FD_178011 | JGI IMG/M metagenome (GOLD analysis project Ga0247812, IMG submission 178011) | Plant litter microbial communities from Arlington Agricultural Research Station in Wisconsin, United States - UWRJ-L149-409B-1 | ecosystem: Environmental > Terrestrial > Plant litter >...
TTCTAGCTACAGAGCCAACCCCAAACCGTACCCAGCTTGTCGCCCTGGGTCGAAGCTATGAAGGCGATCTTGTTACTCAAAAAGAAATCAAGGACATCTTGGGACCCGAGTCAAGAACTGCCGCGCAGGTAGTCAATCTGCTGGACCGGCGTATTGACTATGTAGAACAGAACGTTGCTACGGCAAAGAAACAAATGACAGCGGCAGTTAACAAGCTGGCTGCCGCTACAATTATCAGTACACCGGATGTCCGGAATGAGGAAGGGCTTCCAATGACGGAGATAGTTGAGGAGTTGGATGAGGAGGGAAATGTCATCGCAAGCCATACCTCCACCCCAGGCAGCGCAAGACCTCAACTACTGGAAGTTTTGAAGAAGGCCGGTGTCGCGAATATACCAGACTTGCAGGACCCAAGCACATCGGATAACTCGCACACGGCGGACCCAAAACATGATAATAATACATTGATATCCCAAGACCTTGCCTCCACCCCTCTATCCACTAAGAAAAGTGTTCATTTTGCAGCAGATGTACAAACTGCCGACTCTATATCAGAAAAATCCAGTATGGCAACAAAGTTGGATGATATTATGAAACAAGCTAAACAGTCAGATGAACTCAACTCTGGGCCCCCTATAATACCTACAGATGAGTCTCCAGAAGATGCCGTACTTCGGAGAGAAATGTTACAATATGGGATGTCAGAAGTTGGATCGGTCGTTGCTGAGCTCGATATTGAGGATGGCAGTGAGTGGTCTGAGGATGACTATGACGGTGCAAGCACAGATGATGAAGATCAGTTCGGCCGAACAACTGGCAAGGTGGTTGACGAGGAGCTGCGTGACAGGATGATCGAGCTTGAGCAACGTTTAGGCGTACGGATGATGGAGAATGTGGGCCAGCAACACGTTGAAGCGGAGATCGTCGAGGAGGGAATTGGTAGGGTTACTATCACGAAAATGGCAGAACCAGCTCAAGCAGATAAACAAACTCCTACGAAAGATGATTCAGCAACCTCCTCGGCAAAGAAGTCAGTCAGGTTTTCGGAAGATCTCGATGTATCTCCAGCGCCGTTGCCTCCTACCATGGTCGATACAAGCTCGGCTAAGGAATGGATTCCAGCACCTGTGGGGGATATAATTGAAAGGACACAAGTTGCCGAGCCTGTGAAATCACCACTACCAAAGAGAAGCTCAAGATTCAAAGCCATGCAAACAAGCACGCCAAAGGTTCTAAATGGGCCGTTAATGGGCACTGGTTCATCTTTGCCCTTAATACCTCTCAAACCTAAGCAGCCCAAACCCTTCTCGCAACCTATCATGCTACCTACCGAGAACCAAGAACCTGCGACGGCCCCAACAGGTCCCGAAGGTAAGACTCTTGCGGCTACTGTCGTTGAACGCGATGTTCCTGTCGATTTGTCTGCTGCAGCGCCGGACGAATTAGAACCTCAACTACTCCATCAGGAAGTGGCTACAGAGTACCACCGTATACGGAACCGGATGATCCAGAAACAAGGTGGTTTTATGAAAGAAGAAGAGGGCGAGATTATCCCCTTAACAGAAGAAGAGGGTGGCCCCAAGAGAATGAGTAGATTCAAGGCTGCAAGATTAGCGAGATCCTAGACACTTCCACCTCCCCCGAGAAAACAAAACAATGCATGCAAACGTTTAGTTCCAGCGTGAATACTGTTGACACTGCACTCTCCTCTGCTTTCCATGCGTTTTCCACTTCCTACCATCTTATGTTCCCGGCCCATTGCACAGGAAAATAGACATTCGAGACTATGCGCGGTAGTTGACCATCTACCATCGCATGCATCTATTGTTCCAAGATTGAATATTAGGGCCTTCTGACCCCTTGACCTTCATCAATGGTCTCGGGGGCTCGTTTCACCCTTTACATCTATTTTTTTTTTGATCAGACAGAGTCTCGATATATCCATCGATATGGATATTGCTGGATGAATATCAGGTAGCCTGGATTCGGATGTGGTAATTCAGTTAGAAGGGTACTGGTAAAGGGTAGTGAGTATAATAATACATTGCTGTTGCTAGCGACTTTCTGCCACTCATCCACATTTCATGCATGAGTTACTCATACATCATAAAACTAGCTTCACTACAAAAACCTAATGGAAGTCCACATTTACTCAAATTTTACAACCGGTAAATCATCCTGTCTATCTCTTGACCCGTACTAGAATACTGCTGTTGGGAAGCCATTGGTTTCTCATGTGAGTATTGTTTGCGAGAAAGTGAGGTGGTGCCAGAGCTGAGAACTTGCTCATTTACAAGCTAATAGGAAGATTGTCTTCTATTTTGTCGCGTCGCCATTGGCTCGTTTCGTTTGTTTTGATTTTGAGTGGCGCCTATAGATGCTTATGTAAGCTCGCTCACCGCGCCTGCAAAACCACAACTCGCAAAGGGGTACGAGGACGAAAGAACCCAACATGAAGAGGAGGAACGATCACAACAATCTGCCAAAACAGAGATCCACCTAAATATAGATTTAAGGTCCAACGGCCCGCTGCGCTATGCATGGCCCCCAAAGCTTGACTCCGAATTCCCCAGAACGGTGGGAGATGACTTGCAGGAGATCTGCTGTTTCATGTGTTGCATGGCCAATCAGCGCTGTCTTCAGTTGCCAAAGTGGGGGGGAATCGCTGAGTCTCGTGACTCGTGCTGGCGTCTAGAGTGGGGCAGGCCTGGCTATTAAGCACGGCCTCGGCGGTTTTTTTTTCTTTTCTCAACCATACACAACAAACACGCAAACACTCAACTTTCCAACTTCTCTCTGCACATCCAAACTTCAATCGGTAAACTTCATTCTGACTTCAAATCAAACTTCTGCTACTTCTTTTTCCCAAGCACCACCTCTTCACTTCGTCGTCGCGTCTTGAAATCTCACTTCTTCGCGTCGTCCACCCAAGATACACCCCTCCTCTCTCCAACCCTCTGCGACGCGTTTGCTTCTTGCTACGCCTCCCGTTCATCAATCTCACTCTCTGCTCCATACTTGGGAGTTGTTACTGTCGCTGGGCGTCGGTATCACCCACCATCATGGACGCCCAACGCTCCGCAATCCTGCGCGAGCTCGCTCAAAACATAACCAACAGATCCGTCCTCTCTTCCACCGGTTCCAACCATGGCACCATCAGCTCTGACGAGACGCTTTTCTCTTACGATAGCAACGAGTCAGACTTCGATATCTCCTACGTCCAGGGATCGACCGGAATTGTAGACGAGTTCTTCGCCGTTGCAGAACGGCCGCACTCCGCAGACAATGGAAGCCCTGCCTCCAAGCCTGTCCGCAAATGGAGAATCCCCAACGATCCTTCGATCGTGAGCAAACGCAGCTCCCGCTCGTCATCATCCGCATCTACAACTGCCACCATCTCGTCGTCGTCTTCCACCGGCTCTCAACAGCTCCCACAGTTGCCTGGGATGCCTCAGGCAGAAACACACCGCCCGGACAGCCCCACCGCCTCGACCACCCACGGCAGCCTTGCTGACACCACCACCAGCAGCCTCGGCTCTCAGCCTTTCTCCAAAATACGCGAGGAGCTTGCTCGCCTTCGCAAGAAAGCACGTGCTCGTTCTGCCAGCGCCCCAACCCCAATCATCACTGCAACCCCTACTACCGGCGACTCCACTACGCGACGAGTCACGGTCGGCAGCGTACAATTGATCCATGCCGCTGCCCAGGCATCCCGACAGACTTCTATTATGCGAAAGACCATTGCATTCGCAAATGCTACCCCGCCGTCCAGCCCACCATCCAGCCCATTCGTGGAGGTTCCCACCGTCGAGCACGAGCAGGAACAAAACAATACACTCACTTCCAACAAATCGTACCTCTCCATCATCGGATCGGAGAGTGAGTACGACAATACCCAAAATTCTTTTGGATCCAACGGTTCTGTTGTTCATGATGAAGAAGCATCCTGCAGAGTCATTAGTAACCCGTTCGGATTGTCTACAATCACTGAACGATCCCACGAGACTTCGAGAAAGTCATCTGCGGAAGTTGCACCAATTGGTAAGTAAATCCATTCGTATAGTCTCGGACCTTGTAACACATCCAAACCCTCAATTACTTTTGCTAATTTGTTTGCCAGCTCCAGAACGTGAAATCCAACCCGAAATCCAACCGGTAGAGAACGTTTCTATGGGTGAGTAAATTACTTCTCTTTCATTGTCTCGCATTCTGTAGCACATTCAAAATCCCATTTGCTTTTGCTAATTGTATTGCAGCCTTGCCATATGAGAATGCTACCGCATTTTCCGAAGACATTTCAATGAGTAAGTAGTCTTTGCTTCTGTTATCAGAGATTCTGTGACACGTTTGAAATCTGATTACTAGTACTAACTCGGTTTTTCTGCAGCCACCGCATTTGCGGTCACCAACTCAACAGAGGTCACCCGAGTTGCCAAGCATCCCTTTGAACAAGGAGGAAAAACCATACTCCTGACCAAGAACGAAGACGTCGTCAACATGGGCGTCGATGAAGCAAGAGAGGAAGTCAAACGACTTCAAAATTTGATTCGAACTGTTCTTTCACAAGGACATGCGTCAAAAATCTCATCCGAAGAGAACGCCACCACTGAGAACGAGGCAAGTCAAATCCAAGCGGAGAGAGATGAATTGAGAAGAGAGAACACTCATCTAAAAGTGGAGAGAGATGATTTAAAGATTGAAAACAATGCGTTCAAGATTGAGCTTGAAGATTTCCAGAAGGATTTGACCGCACAAGTCCTAGAGTTCAAGGAGAAAGGCAATGCTCGAATTCAGGAGATTGAAGCAGAGCTAGATGCCCAGATTGAAGAACGGGAAGCACAGATTGGTGGCTTGCAAGAGAAGATTGCAGGATTGGAAGCAGTGAATATGGAGTTAGTAGCCAAGGACTCAGACATAGAAGTTGCCCAGCGAGAGCTTCATATCATCACGGCTCAAATGAAACAACAGGAAACACAGGTTGATAAAATGCAAGAGAAGATTACAGGTTTGGAAGTAATGAATTCAGAGTTAATGGCCAAGAACTTGGAGATGGAAGCTGCCAAGGATGAGCTTCATTCAGTCACTGCTCAGATGAAGCAACGAGAGGCACAGGTTGATGAATTACAAGGAAAGATTACAGGGTTGGAAGCGATAAATTCAGAGTTAGTGACCAAGAACTCTGAGATGGAAGCTGCCAAGGAGAAGCTTTCTTCAGTCGTGGCCCAAATCGCAGAATGGGAAGCACAGGTTGGTGAATTACAAGGAAAGGTTACAGACTTGAAAGAGATGAACTCTGAGTTAATGACCAAGAACTCAGAGATGGAAGAAGCTAAGGAAGAGCTTTATGCAGTCGTAGCCCAAATCACAGATTGGGAAGCAGAGGTTGATGAATTACAAAGAAAGGTTACAGACTTGAAAGCGATGAACTCCGAGTTAGCAATAAAACATTCGGAGATGGAGGCAAAAAATGCAGAATTGGGAGCAAAGGCTGCAGAGTTGGAAGAAGCCAATCAAGAGCTTCAAATAATCATGAGCGCCAAGGAGAGGCGCGCAAAGCAGATTGTCAATGAATTGCAAGAGAAGATCACGGAGTTAGAGGAGAAGAAAGGTTCAGGTTCAGCAGGCATAATCTCGGAGATTGAATCGAGAAACATGGAGTTGGAAAATGTTAAGCGAGAGCTCCAAATGGTCATGATCACCAAGGAGAGACGCGCCCTACAAATTGTTGAGGGATTAAAGGCGAAGAATGTAGAATTGGAAGGAATGAATCAGAAATTGACTGGCAAGATTTCAAGAAGGGATAGAACAATTGTCCAAATGAAGGGCGAGATGGAAGCGACTGCCCTTTTGTTCGAAGAGAGCTTAAACGAGGTAGACACGCTCAAGACTGCGATGGGTCTTGATATCATGATTAGCGTACGATAGATTGAGAAGGAACGAACTTGACTTGGTAGGAACAATTGGTGGGAACGAGCTTGCAGGAAACGGGCTTGACTTTTATAAGGAAGGTATTGATAATAAGGGAGTATTGGTTACGACTTGGATGAATAACGAGTTCTTGGGCCAGAGGCCATGTATAGATATAGATAGGCTATAGGCCTCTTTTTTTGGGCCAAAGGCCATGTATGGATATGGGTGGGCCAGAGGCCATTTTCAGCATAGATACCCACTACACGATAGAAGAATCAAAAGATGTCAATATATCCATTTGTATCAAACACTGTGACGCAACACATATAAATCGTGAATATTTTGGAGCTAGTCGTCTATCATAAAGTGTTCATCGAAAATGCGGAGCCGATGGTCGACGTAGGTTTTCGAATGCAGTCTGATTTAGCACTTGCAGTTTTGTTTTTTTGAATTAGGCTGCGTGACAAAGTTTGAAACAAACAGGATTCAATGCTACTTGCTCATTGAAGCGAGGGCCGGGGCAAACAACGATCTAGAAGTCTGCTGGGATGGATATGACGGTCTAAACGGGATACCAATCCATATACCCCAGCAAGAAAGACCAACCGATTCTTCAATAACGCCAGAAAGAGCAGTCGTTAATGTGATGTGATTTGGCTTGAGGCTACGATAATGATATTCAAAAATCGCAGCCTAACTTCAGTGCGTTCTCAGAGAGTAGATCCCCCATGCTCCACTGTAAAAGCAAGCTAGGGACTTTTCTACATTTCAGTTAATAAGAGCAAAATATATGTATAGCTGATGAAGTCAGTGCTCCGTTATCAGTTAAGCATGTAACTTCTGTTCCGAAAGGCGAGCCTGATTCTTCTCATAATTACTTATATTCAAGTTTTTGTTCAGTCTGATTAAATGAATAACATGGCATGCAACAAGGCCTGGGCCTATAAGAGGGGAGTAGATATTCCCGAGGAAAATATTAGTCTAGAAGGAGAAATTGGCGTGGCGAGCTTAGGCAATTTACCATATGGCTATCCTCAGGAAGTCTAATATATTTTCCAGATGCCTAGACATTCACAATTTTATCATGCACTGGGTTGTTGTGTTTTCTTCCAGCCCATAATAAATTATTCGCATTCCTTTGCCTGGGGTTTCGTTTTGCAAGATACGTATCATGTAACTGGATGATTATCGACTGTACCCTAAACCCCTTGATAATTTATATATCCTCAGATTCCTAACTGAGTGTGTTTGAGGTCTAGCAGAAGATATTCCATTGAGGAGAGATTCCAAGACAATGTATCACGTGAATAACTCGCTTAAGCCCCTTTACACTATTTCGTAGGGGTTTATACACCAAAATATGTACATATAATGTTAAGAAGCTAGAAGTCTAAATATTTTCTTTCTAGTCTAGGTCATTCATGAGCTCTCGCTTCTCTTTAATACACCACAGTCTACGTTGCTCAAGCCTCTCCCAACAAATAGTTGATCCTTCCGTACATCTCCATGAGAACAGCTGATCTCCCTTGCCAGCTAGCAGGCATCAGGTCACTTAGGATTAACAGTAGAAAATCTCTTGCATTTAAATATGCGTACTATATTTTAAATTATTTTCAGGGTAACTCCTCTTATCACTGCAGTTTTCGGAGCGAGAAGATGGATGGAAAACCCCAAAATCTGGATAATTTAATACTGCCCTATCTTCCCACAAATAATTTTATATCTGTGTTTTGTTTTACAAAAGAGTGCCAGTTGCAAGCACACCATATTTGCGTGTAAAAGGCAATCTGATATATTAGAAGGCCCACAATACTCCCTAGTACTTATCTGCTTTGTTATAAAGATAAAGATTTTTTATGTCTCTACATCAGGCTCTACAACAACATGTACATAACAATAATTTTTTGCTTTAGTTTAGCTGAATGGTTTGCTGTCATAGGTCCAGTGATCAATCGCAAGTTAGCTTTATCTCACAAAATATAACTATCTCCATTCTTTCTTTACCTTGCAACTATAGCTTCAATCTCACATTGCCATTTGGTGACCGAAGCCACCCTGTGGTATGTGTCACTATAGAGGAGAAGAATACCGGAATATAATTAGAACTCCATATTAAACAGACAATACACATATTTAAACTAGCTCAATTGGAAGTAAAGAAAGCTCTTACCAGAATCTCAAAGCAAAGCTTTTACCCAAACCACTAAGTACTGTTCCCATTCGGGGTATATTACTGTGCAATAAGTTACTATCTTGGGTTGTATCTCAGTATAAGACGAAGCTCTCCTTTCCCTTATCCTTGGAATAATGATCGTACGTAGTCGTGAAGTTATAAAATTGCTATTCATATATGAACACATAGATTAATAAAGAAAGCTCTATAGAAGATAGACTACAAGAACCTCGTTAAATGAGTTCCATCACCACCAAACGAAAAATAAAATTCTCCCAATTCAAGAAAGTCTTCACATCCCAATTGCCATAACAAAAAGAACCGAAACCACTCCCACAACTCCATAAACCGCTATGCGAGAAACTTCAGTTCGGCCAGCAGCACTAGCAGACTTGTCTTTCTCACCGTTCGCTTCGCCCGTGCTAGAAGCTGCATTGGCAGTTGTGGCTGCGCTTGTAGGAGTCGAGCCCGTCAAAGAATTCAATCCAGTTGCTGATGGCTTCGCACTCGTCCCAGCAGCCGTCGCAACCGTACTACCTGAACCACCAGAAGAACCTGAACCACCCGAACCACCCGCCACTGAGTTATCCAAGTTCCGGCTACCTGCCACCACATTATTTGCTGGGATACACACAACTGATGAAGCCGCTAAATATCTGCTGGCATTCTCGTCCGTTCCTAGTCTTCGCACAGACATGAAAACCGGCAACGGGGCGCCGATTGCCCGGTCGTAAAATTCCGCCTTGCCGTTCCCAAGGTCTGTGAAAGACGTTTGTACCTGTGCGAGTAACATGCTATCCTTTTCATTGCTGCCCTTGATGGGACATGCCGAAGTGGCACTCTCACTTCTGAATGACGAAGATACGGTATCGAAGAGGCCAAGTTGTGGACACGCGACGTTAGTCACGGTCTCGAGGATTATGTTATAGTAGGCATTGCAGTACTCATCCCGGTCTGGGAAGTCGTTGACATCAAGGGTATCGAGGCTGTCTTCGATGATGCTGAGACAGTTCTCGCCGAGGAAGCTGGTGCACTTGCCATCGTCGGTCATGGGAAGCTTGCGTTTATCTGTTGATTCGAGAATTCTAGGGGTGATTACGCAAGCGTCGTAACGGCCATTCATCAACTCGATTTTGGGCCTACCAATGAAATATTAGTTAGATGTAATGCAAAGAATTTGGAGTGGAGAAAGAATGTAACGCACGTGGTTTTCACGGTGATGGGCTCGTTAATGAAGCCTTGGGAGCCATTCTGTCGGAAGTCTACGTAGCGGGAAAACGTCCAGGTACTGCCCAGCAGCTCAGTCAAGTTTGCAGATCCAGATGCATTGAAGCCATGGCTGAGATTTTGGTCGCATTGGAAACTGGATGATTGTGCGACAAGAGGAGCTGCGAAGAATGCCGAAACCGTAATGGCATGTATGAGTTTGTTTGATATAAAACTAGCCATGGCTACTGTTTCGGGAAATCAAATATTAAAGGTATCGATTATATTGACAACAGTTTTCTGTGATAATTGAAGTGAACAAGTAAATCAAACCTACCTTCGAGGCATTATATATACATCGTAGTTTCCATTCCTTGCCCAAAGCTTCAAATTTTAAGAATCCGAGTTCACCCAACTTAATCCCAGTCCAAACCAACGTATTCAAAACATAACGCTCTCAGCCGCAATATCAGTGACCATGTCCGAAGCAAGCTGTGTAATCTGTAGGGCCGTGGCACTCATCCTCCTTCAAAGTCTCTGTTGTCCCTGTTCAGCTGACTTTTAATCACGCGTCCTATGTACAGTTGGGTACATATCTGGAAGAGGGTTCGGTGGATGCCACATGTTGGTTGCTAGTGTTGGTAAATATGATTCTTGGCTGGTTATTCCCAACCACACGCAGCCCTTCTTAAACCAACAAGCTGATTTCAAAGTCACAATCCTTAATTAAACAAGGACCCCTGGGTTACCAGGCTTTTCAATTGCCAGCATATAGATGAATGGAGGGATATGTGCAAATTCGTTGTTGTTGGTTATAATGGAGAATTCACAATGGTAGCAGTGTCGTTGAGTCAGCCAATCATAGCTTCTCTCAAAATAACAACAACGGAGACTACTGAACAGACTCCCCTTGTAACCAATAAACGTTTTATGTTTTTTCCCGTTTAGGATTTGAAGGATTCAAAGGATGCGGCGTGTAAATGTTAGGAGCGCTTAACGAAACTTCTTGAGCCTGTTGCAAGTACTTATGTTATATGACTGAGATACACGTGAAGAACTTGGGCTAACTTGCCAAGTAATGTGATCATATGGTAGCCGGAATTTGCAACACCTTCACCAATTGCCAGAGCAGATTGTTCTTCCTAGGATTAACTTGGCATGGTACATTGTTAGTATTACGAGATCAAAACTAGCTTGACCTCGGTGAGTTTGGATACTGAGTGGCAAGGTAGGTGCTAGACAGGCCTCGGAAGGAATCGAAGATCAAATGAGCTTGAATTGCTGGGCATATCTCTACTTTTCCGGAAGCGAAGGGGGAGAGCTGAAGTTGGTATAAAGGTTGGTAGAGCAAGGGACGATGTCTTATGCAGGTAGTATGGATTGTAAGCACGAACAAGAAGCAGATGGGACAAAATTCAGTAACCCCTGGCCAGCATGGTGACAGTTTTCAGCAGCCTGAACCGCAAGAGCAAAAGATTTCCCGTAACGGTGTTTGGATTTATCTTTGTATATCCTCAGGAAAGTGCTAGGATAATAAATCATGAAATACAAGGCACTGAAATCCATACCATAAATTTTCTTGAGAGATCACTTAATCTAATTGGATACAAGCAATATTGCACTGTGCTTGAAAGAGATTGGGAAGACATCAATATTTATGCTTAGCAAACATTAGTCTCTGTTTGTCACGTTCGTGGAAACAACAAAGCGTACAAGACATAATCTATTCTTCACATATTTACCAGCCAGCAACTCCACATACGTGAACACGCCATTAACGCCGCACTTTTGACACTGGCACTCTAATTTCTCGGAGCAGCATTTCCACCCTTCTCGATCTTTCTCCTCTTTGCCCGGAGAACCTCAGCCTCGCTCTCCTTCTTCTTGTTGCTGAATTGCATCTTGTCAAAGGTCTTCCGTTTCTTGTTGCTCATCATCATTCTCGCTCTCTCAAGCTCCTCACGCTCTTCCTTTGCATTCTTCGCAGCCTGTTTCCTTGCCTTAGCCTTTTTCTCAGCAACCGGATCTATAGCAGTTTCTTCTATAGCAACGCCAGATAATTCTGCTTCCAGCTCTCGCTGCCGTTGTTTTGCAGAAGTAGTAGCTTCATCCTCTTCCTCCTCTTCATCTGTGAAGCCACCGAATGACTCCACATCTTCATCATCTGAACCAGAGCTTTCATCCTCATCGTCGGTACCAGCTACGTCCATACCGCCAGCACCCTCTAGATTATCAATCAAATCAGGCTTGCGAACAGCGAGTTCATCTTCATCCTCGACATCAACCTCGTCCTCTTCGTCACTCTCGGCTTCGAGTTCTTCTCCTTCACGCTCTTGCTCATTGAGCGGGGCGCTTGGATCGTATTGACCTCTGACCTTCTTCACGAAGGGACTCAAATGAGGTGGTAATTGTGCACCTGGTGCGTATAAATCGGGTCGCTTCAGCTCCTCGTCATTGACAGAGTCCCAAATCCATTGTGGTTGTAGATAGACACGCCCCGGAACACGAGATCCCTGCTGCAAGCGCTGCGCTGTCTGGTTATCTTCTACTTGAGGCTCATCAGAATTGACCTGGGGTGGTGGCCGATCGACTATTTGGTGAGTGATTGCTGGATCTAACTCGTTGTGTGTATATGCTCCATCCCCTAGCACGGCATCCCAGCCAATACGCTTACAGCCAAAAGCTCTAAGAATAAACTCAAGGGGTTGTCTTGGAGTTTCTCGTGAGAGGAAAAACGTAAAGTTAGAGAAAAGTGTGGAAGGATCGGTAGCGGAATATGACGGCTGCAGAAGGATGTCTCCACCTGGTAGTGCTGGCTCAAACTTATCAATAGTCTCTGTGGGCTGCTCCTCCTCGTCTTCATCGATGACTGCTTGACCTGTCATTGGTTCATCCTCTGGCACATCATTTAACTGGAGTTTGAGCTTATCAATCTCAGCCTGTAGCTTAGGATTTGGCTTTGAAACCTCGCCATGCTTGACCGCCAAATGGTTAGGCTGCTCAATTGCACCAATACCATTCCCTTCCAGTGAGAAAGCACCCAACTCAGCTCCTTGATCATCCATGGACTGGTCGAACTTAGGAGGGTATACGAGCCCAACCGATGTGTAAAGTCGGAAATTGACAAAACCCAAAAGAGTCTGGTAGAATTCCACAAATGTTCCCATGATCCTGAAGTCAACATCTCCTGTGACTCGCTGATTGAAACGGTAAGGAACCAACCATAAGATGTCCTGACCTTGGATGGTCGCTTGATAGTAGATACCCTTGATCGAGAGGAAAGACTTTCGTAAGCTATTAGAGACGATCAAAAAGTGTTCAAATTCAAGACACAGCTTTTCGCATCGAGCAATCATCTTTGCGGGGACAGTTGGTGTAGAGGGAAGATTTGCGAACAGGAACAACATAGAGAGGCAGTCGTCTAGATCTCTCAGCGCATCGATGAATGTAGGGTATCTTTCTCGGATGACATGGTCTAAGGTGTATTTTGTCTTTCCAGTCTTTTCTGGTCTGTTTGCATTCTTCTCTAACCTGCGCGCATCATTTGCGTCTCCTCTTCCTAAAGCCTTGGAAATCTTTTTCTCAAGAGCTTTCTGGTCTCGGAACTTGGCCAAAAGAGGCTCATGGAGCAAGTACTGAATGTCCTTCGTATAGTAGAATGTTGTGGCAGCATTGGAAGTCTTGGAAGCCTTCTTCTTGTTTCGTGGTTCTCGAGGATATATTCCCTTCCAGATGCAGAGTTTTCGAAAGTCGGGGAGACTAATCTGCAGTTTTCGCACAGCTTGAGTTCTGGTGATGAAGTTCTTAGCTTGACCAGAGGTCCCTTTCTTCTTAATTCTTCCCATAATTGCGGTGCGTGTTGGAATTGTCAATAGGAAATCGCTGGTGGGGAAGATCTTGATAAAACAGAAGATAAACTTTTTTGAAAGGGGCCCGCTATAAGCGGCCGAATCCCCGCAGCGGCCGCATGCCCGCATGTCATTTGGGAACGTCAGGACAGACTTATAAGGCTGCAGTTGGTAACATTACGATTTCTTTGTGCCTATATTGTCAGTCAATCATACTGGAAATATGAGCATTGACAGGAGGAAAGCTACATTATTCGCCGCTGCGGCTGCTGTGCGACTACTTCTTTTTACGTCTCCAGGTCTTCCAGATTTGTTGACGGGTCGCGTTGAGGTTTCTACACCAGTGACAAGCTTCAAGAGATGTGAGTTGGCTGGCTTGGGCTTCAGAGTTAGAGCTGACACGAGATAGTACAAGAGGGACTCTTTCTGTACAACCATAATGTTTCCCCCTACGATGGAGGAGTTTACCACCAAGCCCCTTTACTCCTGACCATCTTCTCGCTCATTCCCAACTCATCGACATACCCCTTCTTTACGAACGTTCTGTATATACTGGTTGATCTACTTAGCGCAATTGCTCTTATGCAGATTGCAGATTCTGGGGAAGCCGGATCATCTAGGCTATTCACGTCACCAAGGAAGGATAAACGCTGGAGTAGTTTTGCAGTTGCGGCAGCGTAAGTTCCAGCGAATTTTAAATTAACCAATGCTTATATCCTTAGATTTTTGTTCAATCCATTTACCATTGCGACGTGTGTTGGTCGACCAACGAGTGTGTTTACGACTTGCGCGATACTTCATGCCATTGCGAAAGCGGTGGCGGGCTCTACCTTTCATTCAATGCTTGCTATTTCTCTGGCCTCTTACCTCTCCATGTACCCGCTGCTTCTCCTCCCACCACTTGCGCTGCTATGTTACGATCGACAAAATCCCACAAAACGTACATCTTCCCTCGTGAAATTTGCGTCAGGTACCGTGGCAATGGTTACAGGATCACTCTTCCTACTATTACAAATGTCCTCACTTATCACTGGATCCTGGGAATTTATTGCTTCTACCTATGGTGTACAGCTTCTCCTCCCAGACCTCACCCCCAACGTTGGTCTATGGTGGTATTTCTTCATTGAGATGTTCGACTCTTTCCGAAATTTCTTTCTGGGGGTATTCTGGCTCCATTTGTCGTCTTATGTCGGTGGCCTGGTGATACGGCTGCGTTCTCAGCCACTCTTTGTCCTAACCATGGTGCTCGGAATTTTTGCCATCTTCAAACCATACCCATCGATATCAGATGCCTCGCTATTCCTTGCTATGCTCCCACTATACCGCCACGTATTCCCCTTGATGAAGTACACCTTCGTGGAGTCATCTATCGTCTTGTATGCTACATTCCTTGGTCCAGCCTTCTACTACCTGTGGATCTACGCGGGAAGCGGGAATGCCAATTTCTTCTATGCCATTACTTTGGTGTGGAGCTTAGGCTGGAGTTTACTGCTGGCAGATGTACTATTCGCTGTATTAAGAGATGAATGGGAAGTGGAACGACCAGAGATGAAAGGGAAGGAGGTAATCCAGATATAAAGAATAATCAAATTCAGGTTCTTGTCCTACAGCAATCTTTCATGCCTCAGATCTTTCCAGTGAATATTCCTATCGTCATATCTCACCCAAATACCTGACCATAAATATTGACAGAAGAAGCATTTGGCAATGCGTAGTGTTAGCGCGTATGTAGCGTCACTACCCCATACTCCTCCGACTATCGCCCTAAGGACTCCACGTGGACTCCACGTGGGGTTCAAGCTAGCCGCGCTAAAGGAGTATACGGGACTCTTTTCAATTGGCTAGTGGATGGTTTGCTACACATCTGGCCAAGACATTGAAATGTACAAGCGTGCTTTTAGCGGAAAATATTGAAATCACAATAACTCTTGCAAATGAGGTTGAAATGAGATAAGGGTTTATAAAATGAAAATGGGGGATCGTGGTATTTAATATGGTGTAAAAATATATGATGATTGTTTTTTGAAGCTGGTGGTGGTGGTTGGTGGTGATGGAGTTACAGTGAAGGTCGAGGTTGTGTTGAAGAACTTGGAGGAATTGACATTAGGAGGTCGCAGATGTGAAAATCCTATTCTTGGTTTAGGGATCAATTTACGGCAGGATGGAAAGGAGACTGTTATTTCCGTTTGGAGTTGGATGAGATACGGTTAAGAGATGGACTACCTGCTCTGGTTTTCTTGAATGCTGGCATCTAAATCCGTCGGTTTCTCTCGGTACAGATTGTTAGTAATACTTACTTAGGATCTCTCTTGGCTCCATATTTCTCTATTCGACTAACAGTCATTTATCTCTGCAAAGGCTTGATATTTGGCGTCTAGAAGTGGTTTCTATCTGCGACTCTATTATCTTCTCTTTAGCGACCTCCAAAACCCCTAAAGACATCTATCATCCTCTTTCGAGAAACATCCCAACGTGTTTTCTATTACACCATATCGCCGAGGGCAACAGTGCTCCTATACCCTTCCGATTCGCGTATTGCCCTTTAACGGACATACATACTACCTAGATCGAACCATCATAGGCTCCTCCATAACAACCACAGTCCTCTTTCCCTCCGTCCTCTCCATGCGATGCATCTTCCATCTCATCCTCCAGCGATTCCAAAATACCATTTTCGGTGCAGACATCGTTGTTTCTAAGTTTAGTCCACCTCTAGACGCTTGTCTCGACTCATCAGCATCCATATCTTCAATCTCCAGGCTGTTACAAATCACACCCTGATAATCCGCGTCCGGGTAGTCTTCGCCCATTCCGGTTTCTTCGCGGAGCGTAATGCAGGTTGGGCAGGAGGCTACGTTGTCAATATTGCAGACTGAGTATGGAGACTGCGACAACATTGAGATATCGGAGGAGACGGAGGGCTTGCGATCTCGCGAAAACATCGAGGAGCTGCCGGAAAGGAGGGTGGATGCGACCGAGGAAAGACGGCGAAGAAAAGGCATTGTAGCTTTGGTTGGGGCTGGGGATATGTCGACGAGCGTGGAGTTGGATGTCGCTGTGCTGTAGTCCATTGACAACGGACGAGTTGTGTGCGCGGTGTATAATATTGGGGGCTCTGTGATATTTCTGCGATAAGTATGCTATTGTCGTTTCACAAAACTTGAGGAAGTGCTACAACACTTATTTGAGTAGCTGGATCTGATCCGAACAGGCCTAGGACGCTGCTGAACAACGAGTCGATAGGGAACCATACATGCTCAGAATATAATATGGGTCATGGCTCAGGTACCTAAAAGATTTAGACTGGATATAGAACGCAAATGGTGTCAAACGCTTGGTGGAAATGTGAGGGAATATTTCGAAAAGTAAACTAGTCATTGGGTTAACACAGGTACTAAGTGTTTACCATCGTCACTCATGAGAAAACTAACGCACTCTAATTATCATCTTATCAATTCACGGGTAAGGGCAACTGCTTCAGAGCCGCTGATGAAGACTGAGGAGCTAGTCTTGGGATCACGGCCATTGCAGTCTGGAATATTTGGGGCAGCAAACTGATATAACGTGGATTTTTTATCAATTACTATAATAGGTACTTCCTGAAGTATGGCACAGAGGTAGACAATTTGCTCTAATAGGACGGCGAGGAGATGAAACCAAACTTTGGCAGAACGCAAAGGACAAGATAGAATTTATATTAAGGCAGTTAAAGAGGTAATGTTCGCAATCCAACGACCGCTCTGCTCCACTGAATAGTGAGCTTTGCAATCGTCGGCCCAGCCACACGGCCCAAATTCAAGATTTTAATATCAGCATCTTTTCGGCACAACCAACAGTCATTGATGAGGACTGTACTTGTAATTTGACATAAGTGCTATGTTGAAATCCCCAAGGAACCCATATCTCACTCTTTGCACTTACCTAACATATGCTACCCACCGAAAGGCATGATGATCCAAAATTACCGTTTATTGCTATTTAGCAACTGCTATAGAGTTATAAGTACAATACAATCATTCTGTGATGATATTACAGCGAAATTTGGTGTCATGGCTATAATTAGGCCAGTATTATGCATAGAGAAAGAAGAACGATGTTCATATCTACAGTTCCCCATGGTCGTGTTGATGGACGATTTTCCGAGCGTCTTCACCACCTGGTACATGTTGAGGGAGGACTGTACCCTTTTTCAACTCGTCCCATACTACGTCGAATCTTGCTCCAGCTACATACGCGGCTCCGATCTGGTATTGTTAGTTGAGATGGGATAGGAATGCTTTATGGGGAGACGAACCATCATTGCCGATATCACGAATAGTGTTCCCACAACAGCGAGGAGAAGGAAGAAAGTATCTTTCTTGTTTTCCGAATCTGTCGCCGATTTTTTCTTAGACTCCTCGGAGGTTTCACTCTTGTATTGGAGGGAAAGTGCTTTGGGATCTTGAGAGGGAAATATTTGCTCAATAAATTGTTCCACCTAATCTGGTTAGCAAATTGACCATAGCCTGAAAATAGGTAGATCTGTACCTTTGCACAAGCGATACTTATCTCCAGGAAGTTGGGGTCCTTGGGAGTATTTCTCTTATTTATCCTCCGAGCATAATGCTTGAAAACATCGCAGACCGTTCTCAGATTCTGGGAAGATTTCATCATCAAATCGCATGCATCTCCTTTTGTGATCTTGACATTTTTCTTGAAAATTTCTGGATTCCGGAAAACCAACTCTAGAGTTGCAATCGCCATGGATTGAGGAATAGCAGTGAAGTTGAATACACTTTGATCCTTGATACCGGCCAAATAAAATAAGCATTCATCAGCGTGGCGAAGTGAATTGAGCACCATCTCGGAACTGCAGTTCAAGGCAGCTTCTAAATTTTTGGGATCGAACAAATCTTCAAATTTGTCGACATGTTTCGACCAAATCTCTTTGGGCCAGAAACGTCTCTTGTCATCAAAATCTTCCCGGATATCACGAATGATATTTGTCTTCTGCAAAAATTGTCCCATAGACTCTGACAACTCCGGTCTTTGAAGCAGCGCTGGATTTGCAAGTTTGCTCTCAACGAAGAGTCTTGTTAACCCATCCCCAACCAAACCTGCAACATAGTGGCAATACAGTTCATAGTCCTTTATCGTATTGACACCATTGATGTTATGCTCGGCATTGTTGGCGTAGTCGGCCATCCCATTGCCCATCTTCTCTGTGATATCTTTGATTATATCTTTGTAGACAGGGTTTATCTTGTTGAACTCGGCAACCACACAATCAAAATGAACCAGTAACTCTCTGTCTTTCTCCGCGGGTCCATTATCGTTGAATGTCCACCCTTCTTCTTCGATGATGTTCTGGAAATTTCGTAGATAAGGCTCCTTCTTTTCAAGTGGAATGGTCATATCATCTTCGATCGTGTCTAGCCCGCGCAGAATGAGGTAGAAGAGGGCGACTGGAACCAGTAATTCAGGATTGAGCTCCTGAATGACCGCACTAAAACTCCGGCTGGTCAAATCGAGGTATTTGAAGCATTCTCGAAGCGTGGCAGACTCCTTTGTAGGGTCTCTGATATGGACTGGGTCGTGCCATACTTTCCTAGAAATTCCATTAGCATGACTAGAGGAGAACCGGCAAGTTAACATCATACCATTGCAATATCGCTCGTAGTTGGTTTGGGTGCACCGATAGGTATAGGAGTTGCCCAAGTAAACCCATTTTTGACCGTTTGATTTTGAAAAAGTGGTGCTTGAAGTTTGTGTGGTCTAACGCATTCGGGGTTGAAGGAAGAGAAATGGAGGAAAGCGAACGAAAAGACGCATATATAATATCAGCGGACTTAAGTAAGTAGAGGAGATGAAAGATACGGCTTATTAATGACCACTAAAACAGACCAAAGAGGAGGTGACGAGAACCTCCTTTTAAAAAAGAAACACCCCAACCAGGTTCCGGCAGGCTAAAATGTTCAAATTAGGAGGTCCAAAAGTCGGGGAAATTGTCGCCGCCTTAACGGGTGTCCATCCCAATTACCATCGGGCCCCAGCACGTAGCCTTGCAGTGTGCAGCACCACCTTCGATTTGATTTGCCAGGGGCCTTTCGAGGTCTCCCGCTATCACTCACTCAGCCTCAGCCTTGTGTGAACGATCCCCTACTCTAATGCCGTCCCCCAAACAAATTCCAACACAACTTCTACATATACGGGTTGCATGTTTCCGCACTTTACAGAGCATACCTGATTCATCCTTGCATTGTTAACATGTCCTAGTGCAATCTGCTTGCTACTTTCCTCTGATCAGAGCCCGCCCCCCGAGCATCTCTACCAGTTTATTAGCTTCCTGATTCTCACAACCAACATTTGGCAGACATGGCACCCGCGACGCCCGTGGAGGAGGATATAGAGATGGGGAAGCGTCTTCTGGATGAGGAAAAGGATGCCGTGAAGGATACAGTGCGTGTGCAAGGAGGAACCCGCAAGCAGATCATCGATGGGGCTTGCATAGTTCTCAACATTGCAAGCACCGTAACTCTTGTCTTCCTGAACAAATGGTGTGTATCCTCCCGTGTACCAACCAACAAGGCCATACTGATTTCTGTGTTATCAAGGATATTTCGGGATCCTCAATTGAAGACCATGCAGATATCCTTCGCTATGTGGCACTTCATCTGCACAACCATAGTCTTGTGGATTGCGAGCAAATCTCCCTTTCGACTCTTCGTTCCCATTCGCCTACCCTTCCTGCAGATGATTCCACTGTGTTCATTCTTTGCCGGGTTTTTGATTCTCGGAAACTTGAGTCTGGCATATAACTCGGTTGGATTCTACCAGTATGCCTTACTCGTCCACTCCCATGTTCTTGACTTCAGCTAATGTTCCTCCAGATTGGCAAAGATAATGACCACTCCGTGCGTAGCACTGCTACAATACCTCTTTCTCGGCAAGTCAATATCGGGTCTCACCATGGCCGCGCTTGCAAGCGTGTGCGTTGGTGTTGGTTTGACAAATACCGGTGCTGCCGGAACCACAACACTCGGAGCTTCGATAGCCGTGGCCGCTTTCACGGTCACCGCATTCTACCAGGTTTGGATAGGCAAGAAGATCAAGGAATTCAATGTCTCGAGTCCGCAACTGCTCTTGAACCAAG
>Ga0247812_10000686_pt1 | contig 20197 bp, 17 predicted proteins | sample UWRJL149409B1_FD_178011 | JGI IMG/M metagenome (GOLD analysis project Ga0247812, IMG submission 178011) | Plant litter microbial communities from Arlington Agricultural Research Station in Wisconsin, United States - UWRJ-L149-409B-1 | ecosystem: Environmental > Terrestrial > Plant litter >...
TGAAATAGGCGTCGGCCCAGCGCGTGTGTCCCTGCGGCGTCGCCGAGGCGATCATCCCCGCCAGCCGGGGACTGACCACGAAGCCGTCGCGCGCCAGCCGCTCGGCGTCGCCGAACAGGCCGGACCAGGGCAGCAGCCCGTGATCCTTCTGCGCCATCGCCAGCATGGCCACGGCTCCGGGGGCGCCGGTCGACCGTCCGCTCAGCACCGCATCGATGAAGGGCAGAGGCTGGCCGTTCTCGTAGAACAGTTCGGGCGTCGCCGACGCCGGCGCGGTCTCGCGCCCGTCATAGGCGGTCACCTCCTGCGTCGTCGCATCATACAGCATCATGAAGGCCCCGCCGCCGAGACCCGACGACTGCGGCTCAACCAGACCCAGCACCGCCTGCACCGCCACCGCCGCGTCCACGGCCGATCCGCCGCGTCTCAGGATCGCCATCCCCGCCTCGACCGCCACCGGATTGGCGGCCGCGACGAAGGGCCCCCGCGCCGGCGGCGCCTCGGCCTCGACGACCGGCTGTGCGACAGGATCGACCCGCGCCGGCGCCGTCTGGCAGGCGCCCAGAACCAGGATCGGGGCCAGAACCGCCACCGCCAGGGCCACCGGTCGAAGTCGGGAGAGACGCATGAAGGACCTGACGGACAGCAAGACGGGAGACCTACCGACTAGGCCGCCCGGCCGCCGAGGCCAAGACCCGCATTTGCGCCCGGCCGCCAGATGGGGCAATTCCCGCCGTGCGCCGCGCGTCGTCCTTGCGGCCAGATCGAGATCCCGTCCATGAGCGCCGACCCCGTCCATTCCAGCCCCGAGGACATCGCGCGCATGACCGCCCGCGCCCGCGAGGTGATCCAGCTGAACATCGACGCCTTGACGGCGCTGGAGCGGACGATCGACGCCAGCATCTCGCGCGCCTGCGACATCATTCTGTCGCGGCCGGGCTATGTCGTCGTCACCGGCATGGGCAAGTCGGGCCACATCGGCGGCAAGATCGCCGCCACCCTGGCCTCGACCGGCACCAACGCCTTCTTCGTCCACCCGGCCGAGATGAGCCACGGCGACCTCGGGATGCTGCGCAACGATACGACCCTGCTGGCCATCTCCAGCTCGGGCGAGAGCCGCGAGCTACGCGACCCCCTGACCTTCTGCCAGCGTCAGGGCATTCCCGTGATCGGCCTGACCCAGCGCGCCTCCAGCTTCCTCGGCCGCAGTTCAGCCGTCTGTCTCACCATGCCCAGCGTGGCCGAGGCCTGCCCCAACGGCCTTGCGCCCACGACCTCGACCCTGATGACCCTCGCCCTCGGCGATGCCCTGGCCATGGTGCTGATGGACCGCCGCGGTTTCAGCGCCGAGGCCTTCGGCCTGCACCACCCGGGCGGCGCCCTCGGCATGAGCCTGCAGTCGGTGCGTGAATGGATGGGAGACCACGCCGCGGATCCGGTGCTTGTTAGTCTCGACGCACCTTTTCCGGAAGTCGTATCCAGCATTACCGAAGGGCGCAAAGGTGCGGCTGCGGTTGTGGACATTTCCGGAAATCTGGCGGGCATCGTAACTGATGGTGATATTCGGCGTGCCTTTGCCGGAGATGTTAGCAAGATCACGGCGTCCGATATTATGAGCCGCAGCCCGATTACGATCGGTCCGGATCACAGGATGAGTGATGTCGTCGACCTTCTGTCGACGAACAAGATCGCGGTGCTTTTTGTCGTCGACAATGGCAAGCCTATTGCGATCATCCACCTCTCCGAGCTCATCCAGTCGGGCTACCTGTCCTGACTTTCGAATTCGCTATGGGCGCGCAGGGCGCTCCTTCTGGCCTGCCAGCTCGCCCCCGCCGTTGCATTCGCCTCCGTTGGCGGGCATTGCGCAGCCAAACAGCCGCGAAGGACCCTGAGTGATCGCCTCCTCGTTCAGCAAGAAAATCGCGCGAATGACAAAATCGGTGCGGATTTCATTGGGGTTGGCTCGCGACGAGGCAGCGCTGGGCGCAAACCTCCCGTTCAACCGGTCGCGACCATACCGTGCGTTTACCGGCGGCTCGCAGCGGGCGCTTGAGGATGATCTCGATCGGCTTGTGCTTGGCTGGAACCAGCACCTGCCCCAGATTCTGACCGCTGTCGCTGAGGCAAAACAGAAGTCGGCCGCGGCGGTCATCTCCCGCGAGGAACTTGGTGCGCTGAAATCCTCTGTCGAGGCGCTTTCAAACACTGTGGCCGAACTTGTAGCTCGCGTGGAAACCCTCCAGAGTCCGGATGCCCGGCCCCCCGAATTTGATCGTTTATCCACCACCGAATCTCGGCCCAGAGAGCCGTCAGGCCAGTAAGCAGATGAACGCCGGGCCTGCACCACGCCGGATAGTCATTGTTTGTCCGACAGTTCTCCGGAATGACGCAGTTGGTAACGCGACAGTCGCCATGGTCAGTGACCTGGCGGTGCAGAACCACGTGACTCTTATCTGTCGGAGCGCAAACCGTGATGATATCGAGATCACAACCGTCGGATCGGTCGGCGATCTCCTTCTTGATCGAGATTTTCTAAACGCCGATCTTATCATCTATGTCTTCGCTATCTACAGCGGCCTGTTTGACGCGATGCTCATCGGAAACGGTAAAGCCAAGCAAATTGTTCGATTTCATAACGTAACTCCCAAGAACCTCGTTAGCGATAACCAACATGAAATTATAGATCGATCACTTAATCAGGTAGGCAATTTTGATTGCGTCGAGGAAATATGGGCCGACAGCCAAGAGAATGCGGAAGAACTTATCCGGAGAGGTATAAGTCCTAGTATTATTTTAGTACTTCCACTCGCGGTTTATCCCGTGGCCGTCGCAAGGCTTTCCGAAAAGCCCCGAGAACTAATACAGATTTTGTACGTGGGAAGATTTGTCAGATCAAAAGGATTGGAGGATTTGATAATTGCAATCTCACAGACAAGAATGGCCATAAGCGCACCATTCAGAGTCCGACTGCTCGGAAATATTCATCCGTCATCGAAAGCTTACCTTCATCAACTGACCACACTTATTGATCATCTTGGCGTTCAAGACATCGTGGAGGTTGGCGGGACCGCAACGCACGAACATCTCGCCGACGCCTATCGGTCGGCCCACGTCTTCGCGACAGCCTCGCTTCACGAAGGGTTTTGCGTTCCAGTGATTGAAGGGTTGGCGGCCGGCTGCATTCCTGTGACCTATTCGAACAGCAATCTACGACACATCTCCGGCGGTCTCGGGAAGCTGTCTCGCGAGGATTCCCCAAGCGCACTTGCTGATGCGATCGGATCGGTTGTCACAGCTCTGTATGATTACGACAATCTGGAACCGCCCGGACTTGACCTCGACAGTGGACAAGCAACGTTGGAGGACTTCGACCTAGCCGCTGCGGCATATTCGGAGAGATTCAGTCCGCACGTCTGCATGGCGCGCATCCGCACCAGGATCGGAAAACTTTTGCGGCACGGCGACGCCCAAAACGCCAACGCCTCTACGCGGCAGAGCTAGCTTTGCCCGCGGCGCCCCCGACCCGATACTTGAAGCAGCGTGCTGGAGCCTCGCCCTGCTTTAGCCGTTCACTTCGCCGGCACGTATCTCGCTTAGGCGAGCGATCCACTGGCGTCACTCAAGGGCTATGTGTAACATGGTCGTTGAGAGGATCTGGCAATCCTCAAGGATATCGAAGCGGATCTTCTGATGGCGGCTGACAAGTCTCAAACGTTCCGCAAGAAACTGGCCCGCGCACGGCGGAGGCTGTTTGGTGATCGCCGTTCGCCTCCACTGACAGCTAAGGCTGCTCGCGAGACAGTCATCCGCGTCTTCGCCCAGACCTTGCGACGCCCCGCTAGCGAACATGATCTGACCGTGTATTCAAAGGCGATCGCATTCGGCGGCATGGACGCCATGGCAGTAGCGACGGAGCTCTCGTCAACGACCGAGTTTGGCTTCAGGGCTCTCCAGCACCCCCCTGTCGCGCGTCATGTTGCCCGAACCCTGATTGGTCACCTCACCGGACGGCAAGCGGACGAGGCAGCCGTCGAGGCCTATGCTCATGCTCTTGAGCACGGCTACAGCCTTGAGAGCTTCCTTGCCGAACTGACGTCAGGCACGGAGTTTAAGGGACATTTTCAGAAGGCAGAAACGCCGCAGAACGTGGATGGCCGTCTATTGAATCTTGGACAGATGACGGAGCAACTGGTCGCAGCCAAACTTATAGGTGAAGGCTGCGTGCTTGGATTTCCTCCGCAACCTGGCGGCGGCGCCGCGGGTGCTCCCAGCGAACGCCAGGTTGCCGACCTCATCAGAACGCTGGCTATGCTCGGATCTAGGACGACTTTTGCTCAGGCACATACCCAGGCGGCGACAGAAATCGCGTAATCTCGCCAGGTCCGAAGTTGAAGCTTTCCCGTATCGGATGCAAGACGGCCGATCTCATCCGGACTGGCCAGCCTTGTCAACGCATCTGAGATGCTCTGACGGTCCACGGTTTTAAGACGCAGCTGACCGAAGTCGGGCAGATCCGACACCGCCGGCAGATCCGCGCTTACGACGACAGGCACGCCGAGATAGAGACTTTCGATGGCCGGAAGACCGAACCCTTCATATTGACTGACAAACAGGCACGCCCTTGAGGACGCGATCGCTGCAGCCAATGCTGCGTCATCGGGGTTATCCAGAACCCTTACCCGGGACCCACGGTAGGCCAGCAAGGGTTCCAGATTGGGGCGTGGTCTTGGAGGCACCCGGCCGGCAAAGGTCAGGGAGAAGTCGCGGCAGGCGGAGTTGTTGATGAATGCATCAAAAACGAGGTCCTGGCCTTTTCGCCCATCCAGTGCTCCGGGGCAAAGAAAGGGAGCGTCGGCGTCAATCACAGGTTTCCCGATCGAGCGCAGCCCGTCAGCACCCAAGGGAAGAACGGCATCCTCCTGTACCGGCAGCCGCAAAATTCGGGAGTAGAATTCCTCCCGGACGGCGCTGCTGATAAAGCAGCGCCTGTCTGCAATCTTTAGAACTTGCAGATAGTGATTTAAGCCGCCCGTTTTCTCGATTGCGACCTGATCTGGCGAAAGCCACCCCAAGAAATCGTAAGCAATCAGAGCAAGCCGAACGCCACGCGCCTTTTGCGCTTCATAGAATGACGCCCTCTGCAAGCTCACAAAGAGTTCTGGTACGAAAATCCAGTCGCCGGGCCCGGGCACGACTGGCTCACTGTTCCCTTCCTGAAGGGCACGCTTGATGTCTTCAACGAAAACCTGCTCATCGAGATAAGGGTTGCTCGCGCTCTCGATCACCATCTGGACAGCGGCGTCAGGCACTCGTTGCAACCGATCAGGAGAGTCCTGATACCGGACAATCGTGACTGGGACGTCCACAGGCCAATGGGTAAGAAGCTCGCGGACAACGCGCTGTATGCCGGTTCGCAACGGGTTGCGGACCAGCTCTGCGATGTCGATGTAGATGCTAGCCATTAGTTTGCTGTTTGGCTCGAATGTCCGCGAAGCCGAGCGACCGCATTAAATTCTCGCAGTAGGCGGCCGGCGAGTGAGCTTCGGCAAAAGCCTTGGCAGCATCCACGGGACGCTTCCTGTGCTCTGTGGATTTGATGATTTCCAACGCCGCCTCAGCCATCAGCACGCAAGAGAGCCCGTCCGGCACGCGCCGCACGAACCCGGGCGCACCCATAGCCTCAGCCAAGTGCTCATTTGCAATAGCGGGAAGCGCTGCAGCAATACAATCATTCAGTGCGCCCGACAGCCCCCCCATGAAATAGGTCCTCACCTGAAGCCCAATATCTGCAGCGACGAGGTAATTTGAATATTGCTCCTGACTCACAACGGACGGGAAAGTTCTAATGTGATCCGAAATCTTAAGTCGCGCACCCATCTCTGTAATGAGCTCGTGCATATCACCCGGCGCAAAGCCACAGAACGCCAGCTCTGCGTCGATGCCCCAATCCCGCAGCGTTTTCAGGGTCCAAACGAGTTCATCAGGAGCTTTATCTGGACTGACAATCCCGAATGTCGCCAACATTACCGCTTCGGGTCGTATGCCCAATGCCTCTCGTGTTTCCCGGCGAGCCTCGGACCCAAGGCGATCAAACACAGGCTCCCTGTACTGGGCAAAGGGAAGGACCACGGGTTCTACGCCGTAAAGACGCTGAATCTCGGTCGCAGTCGTGCGGGAATGGACGAATAGAGGTTCGCTCGCGCGCACGATCTCCGAGAGGAAAAGGGTTGGCAGCTCACGCTGATTTCTAAGCCAGTGGGCCACCTCGTCCACAGATACGGCCTTACCCATTTCCTGGCTAGCCAAAACTGCCGCTTGGTGAGACCCGATTTCATGAAAATAGAAATCTATTTGCCGGGCGTCATGCGCAATGCATGCGCCTCCGTAGTCTCTCAAGTATTTAAAGATATCAGTGTGGTGAGAAGAATTTCCCATCACAGCGATTGTTGCATCAAATGCCCGAGGTGAAAAAGCGGCCGACGAAACGGCGCTCATGGAAGCCCAGCCTTCTTCCCAAGCGGCGTTCGGCGTAGGCGTAAAAATGTGCACGTTCGCCATCTCCTTGAGAGGACGAAGGGTCACCGCGGAATAGTCCGCGACCCCCGACAGGGCGGGCGGCAACGGCGTGAGCACGGCTATCGAAGGCTTGGCCCCGCGAAGGACCGCCGGAGCAGTGACGCGGGGCGCGCGCCCAAGCACGCCAGAGATAAAGGTCTGGCCGACTTTTTTCTCCGTATAGTTCTCCCAAAGCCCGGACTGCGACTCCTTAAGCCGCTCCCAATCAGTTGGCGACGCAGCGAGTCTTTCAAACATGGCTCGAAGATGCTCGGGATCGTCCGGGCTGAAGCGCCATTCGGCATCCTTGGCCAGTTCGGGATGGGCGCCTACATCCGAAGCCAGAACAGGAGTTCCTGCGGCGTTGCTCTCGACTATCGGAATAGAAAAGCCTTCCGCCCGTGAGGGTACGACTGTAACGAGGCTTTCCCGGTAAAGTTGGTGGAGCTCGACGTCCGTTAGATGTGAACAGAAGCTGAGATCTTCAGGCCGCCCGCCGTTTTCGGCATAGATGAGACGCAGATCACTCCGCATGGTCTCGGGATAGTTTCCAAAGACGCTAATCGAGATCCCAGCCTGCCGGAGAGCGCTGGACTTCGCATGCGCTCGCAGGGCGCACTCTGGGTTTTTTCGAGGGTCCCCCCCCCCAGATACGGCGATCGACCTACGAACGGCAAAGGGGATAGGAGCTTCGCCCTCGACGGGTTCGAGGGCGGGACGGACAGCGACGCCCGACACGAATACCTTGGCAGGCTCTATGCCCATTCGCCCGATCAGTCCATCGGCCGTAAAGCGCGAAATGGCGGCAAAGGCGTCGTAGCACTTCAGCCAAGCGAGGCTGGCGACATAATCCATTCGCGACGCTGATGAGGCAAGATAGCGTTGGGCGAAGTCGAGCGGGATCAGGTCGTAAAACAGCGCGACCCGATAAATCGAAGGGTTTTCGAGGAATGCAGCACACCAGGTTGGCGTGTGCGTCATTGGCGACAAACTCAAAAACCATGATTTTGCTGCCGACGGGTGGGTGGGGCCGCTGTCAGGCAGGTTTCGGATGGTCACCCGGTCGAACAGACGCCGATGCACCGGGTCCAGAACCCCTGCCGCGACGTCGGTCACGGCGACGAATTCCGGCCGTGGTCCGGACCAATCCCGCTTCCTCAGCGCCGCAATCAGCGATGCCGAATGCTGGCCCACGCCCCGAAACCGATAGTCGGGGTCCTGAAGAGCCCTGACATCGAAGTAAATGATACGCGGCGTGATATCAGTCATTTTATCCCACCGTCGGCGGCATGGCGACCGCTCGTCTACGTTCTTCCAGGATCGCAGCAAGAGACTGTTGAAGCGCCGTCACCGGCTTCCAGCCCAACTCGTTGCGAAGCTTTCCAGCGTCGCCAAGCACTCTCGGAATTGAAGCCGCTCTCAGGCGTGAAGGATCGACCTCTACGTCTATCGACACTTTGGCAAGGGATAACAGGTGCTCAAGAATGTCACCAATTCTGATTGACCTCCCTGACGCCACGTTGAAAACGTCTCCCCGGCCACATGTCGCTCGCGCCTCGATCATCGCCACATAGGCGGACACGACGTCATCGACGTCGAGAAAATCCCTTTCGTCATCAAGGCTGCCGACCATAATCACCGGTGGAGCTTGCCCGGCTTCAATACGCGCAATCTGACCCGCGAAACTTGGAGCAACGAAGGCTTCCGTCTGGCCGGGCCCGGTATGATTGAACGGGCGGGCCACGGTTGTGGAAAGGCCCGTCCAAGCTGCCTGACGAACAAGCAGGTCAGCGGCAGCCTTGCTCGCCGCATACGGATTGACGGGCTGCAGGAGGGCCGACTCGTCCGTAGCGCCTGCCCCGTTCAAACTTGCCCCGTAAACCTCGGCGCTGCTGATGAACAGCAGATGCGCGTCAGGGACAGTGCGCTGCATACCCAGGACCACATTCAACACGCCATCTAGATTGACGCGCCACGCCAGTCGCGGATCCCTCACCGAAGCTGTCACCGCAGAGAGAGCGGCCAGATGGACGATTATGTTCGGTTGGTGGGTGTCCAGCCATGCATCGACCGCGTGGCTATCCGTAACATCAAGCGCGCGCCCGCCTGGATCTGACGGTCCGCCCGGTGCGTCAATGATCCAGTTCGGATGAGTCTGTCCCAATTTATGCGTCAGGCGGCCGCCAACAAACCCCTTCCCACCAGTCAGGAGTACGCGCGGTCCGGGACGCTTGTTTTCAGGCACTCTACCCGCGCCAGTCCTTCAGACGCTCAAGATCAGCGTCGACCATCTCGATGATCATGGATTCCAGCGTCGTTTCCGCCGTCCATCCCAAGGCATCTTGCGCCTTCTTCGGGTTGCCAAGCAGAACGTCCACTTCGGCGGGACGGAAGAGAGCCGGATCGGTCTCCAGATGATCATCGATCGCCAGACCTGCATGCCGGAAGGCGATCTCGCACATATCTCTGACGGTCGTGGTCCGCCCCGTCGCGACAACATAGTCGTCAGGCGTGTCCTGCTGCAGCATCAGCCACATTGCCTTGACGTAATCGCGGGCGTGCCCCCAATCACGCTTGGCTTCGATATTGCCAAGCGCCAACTTGTCCGCGAGCCCCAGCTTGATCCGCGCAACGCCATCCGTAACCTTACGTGTAACGAACTCGATGCCGCGAAGTGGGCTTTCATGGTTGAACAGTATGCCTGAACTTGCGTGCAGGCCGTAGCTTTCGCGGTAGTTCACCGTGATCCAGTGGCCATAAAGCTTTGCCACAGCATAGGGAGACCTGGGGTAAAACGGTGTCGTCTCGGACTGGTGAGTTTCTTGAATAAGCCCGTACATTTCTGAAGATGACGCTTGGTAAAAACGCGCTGACGGCCTGACAAGCCGCACAGCCTCAAGAATGTTCGCCACGCCCACAGCAGTGACATTGGCAGTCAGGATCGGTTGGTGCCAAGAGGTTCCGACGAACGACTGGGCCCCAAGATTGTAAACTTCATCAGGTTCAATCTCCTGAACGAGCCTAACCATACTCGAAAGATCGGTAAGATCCCCATCGACGATCTTGACCTGATCAACAACGCCAAGCCAGCGCAGACGACCGTCCTGAAACCCGCCGGTGCTGGTCCGGCGAGCCATTCCGTATACTTCGTACCCCTTTTCGAGGAGAAACTGCGAAAGATAGGCGCCGTCTTGACCGGTTACGCCAGTAATAAGTGCACGGGGCAAGATGACCTCTAGACGATTTCAATTTCAGGGAACGGAAAAATAAACTTCCCGCCGCGCGCAATATACTCTTGCTCGCGCTGCAAAATGCCTTCCTTGAAATGCCAGGGGAGCACCAGAAAATAGTCTGGCTCCATAGCCTTGGCCTCAGCCTCGGAGATGATAGGAATGTGGGTTCCAGGAGTGACGCGGCCGTATTTCTCCGGATTCACCTCGGCAATCGCGGGAAGTTCCGCCGCGGTGATACCGCAGAACTGCAGGGTGACATTGCCCTTGGTGGAGGCGCCGTATCCCAGTACTTTTTTGCCATCGGCGGCAAGCGCCTTCAGCAGGCGAACCAGGTCAGCCTTATGCCTGAAGACCCGATCCTCGAACTCACGGAAGGGTCGAACAGTGTTCATACCCATCCGCTCCTCCTGTCCAAGAAGCCAGTCGATCAGAGCGCTGTTGGGAACGCGACTGGAGTTCTTGCGAGCCGCCGTCACCGCGAAGCTTCCGCCATTTACGCCATTCATCTGAACCTCAATGACCTTTAGGTCAGCGGCATCCAGAATCTTTGTCACTGTATCCAGCGAGTAATACTCGAGGTGCTCGTGACAGATCGTATCGTAGGACGTCGTCCTCAACATCGCCGGCATGTAGCTCTGCTCAAAATGCCAGATCCCGTCAGGGGCCAGCACCGATGCAATATCCCGTGCGAATTTCACAGGATCGTCAAGATCGTAGAACATCGCTATCGAGGTAACGATCTTGGCGGCCTTGGAGGACACCTTGCGATAATTGTCAGCCGAGAAAAAATCGGGGACGAGCTGGATATCCTCCGGATAATACTCGCGGAATTTCTCACCGGTCGGATCGATGCCGACCCGCGTGACGCCCGGGGTGCTGTAGGCTTTCAACGAAGTGGCGTCGTTGGAACCGATGTCGAGAACCGTGTCGCCGGGGGCGAGGCCTGCGAGCTTCTCCAGAAAACCGATCTTCTGAGTTAGATGCCGGACCATCGAGGCGTTCAGACCGGAACGGTAGCCATAGTTCTCACCGTACATTTCGCCCGGATCAAAACTGTGGCCCAGCTGTAACAATCCGCTATCCGGACACCAGACCAACTCCAGCGGTCCGGCTGTGACCGCTTCTCCAGGACGGGGGAACACCCCCGTAAGTTCCTGCTCTCCAAGGTGAAGAACGGAGATCAAATTCCGACTTCCGCTAAGTCGGCATTGTTCCAATTTTTTGTAACTACCGCGCATTGCATCCCCTCAGGTAATGCGCGCTTATCGGTGCCAAGCACCGCATCGTCAACCCGCTGCGGGGCGAGCATCTTGCTGCTGGGCGATCTTTTTCAGATGACTACGGTCGAGGAACCGGACGTCAGTTTCATGCCCTCAAACGAAACGACTGCCAGGGGAACTCTCGATACGCTTTGCCCAGGATTAGGTTGTATCCTGCGGCGATTAGGGGAATACACCGACGCCTTCCATGGTCGAGCCCGTCGATGAACCTTCATTCCCATATTGGCCCCAAGATCGGCCCTCGGACGATCGGCGATCACCTCAGAATTGTCGGCGCCTTGATGATCCGGGAGGTGGCCACAAGGTTCGGACGGGAAGGACTCGGATTTGCGTGGCTTGTCGGAGAGCCGCTGATCTTCGCGTTCGGCGTTTTGCTGATGTGGACCCTGCTGAAGCCGGCCTACGAACATGGATTGCGCCTCGCGCCTTTTATCATGACCGGATATATGTCGCTGTTGCTTCTGCGACACATGATTTCTCATGGCCTGAGTGCGATTATCGCCAATACCGGCCTTCTCTATCACCGACATATAACTCCTCTGCACATCTACATCTCCCGGTTCGCACTGGAGTTCGCCGGCACCACGGTTGCCTTTGTCGTGACCTACGGCTTCCTACTCGCCACGCGGAGCGTCACACTTCCGCACGAGCCGCTTCTCCTCTACGGTGGATGGCTGCTGCTGGCTTGGCTTTCCACCGGGATTGCCCTGGTTCTCGCCGCCATTGCCCTCGAACATGAAGTCGTTGAACGGGTGGTGCCGGTCTTTACCTACTTATTGATTCCTATCTCCGGGGCCTTCACCATGGCCGCATGGCTGCCGGCGAAATATCGTGACCTGTTTCTCCTCGTGCCCATCCCTCACGGTATCGAGATGATCCGCGCAGGGGTGTTCGGGGAGTTCGTGCCAACCTACTACGATGCATCCTACATCGCAGCGTGGGCTCTGGGACTTAACTTTCTCGGACTCGTGCTGCTGGCTCGTACGCAGCGCAATATCGAAGTTGAATAGACCAACAGCGGTTTCACGCTTGGACCTCGGATGACAAAAGCCAACCCCACCTATCTGGGCCCCCTGCCTGGCCCTGCTGATAACTCGGAAACGACTCCCGGGCGGATAAAGAGCGCCATGAAGCGCGTTTCACCTACCTTTGTCGGTATCGTGGTTCTCCCCACGCTGGTTGCTGCACTGTACTATTTCCTTATCGCCACTCCCCAGTACGTCTCGGAATCGCGTTTTATTGTCCGGGCATCATCGCAGGAGTCGCCCTCTTCATTGGGGGTCGCATTGCAGGGCGTAGGCATAAGCACCGCTCAGACGGACGCTTTCGTCGTGCATGAGTACATCCGTTCGCGCGACGCCCTGAGGGATCTGCAAGCTCGACGTGACATAAAAGCCGTTCTAGCCCCTCCAGGTGCCGATTTCCTGTCACGCTTCCCAAGGCCTTGGGAGGGGCGCAGCCAAGAGTCTCTTTATAAGGGGTTCCAGAGATTCCTCACCGTTGGCTACGATTCCACGACAGGGTTAAGCACGCTTCGCGTAGAAGCATTTAACGCCAAGGATGCACGGGCCATCAACGATGCGTTGCTGACCGCAGGAGAGCAGCTGGTCAACCGGCTAAACGAACGCGCATCCGCCGGTGCAGTCGCTGACGCAGAACGCACCGTGGTTGAATCACAGCTGCGTCTGACTGATGCGCAACGACGACTGACAGCATTCAGAAGCCGTGAGCAAATCATCGACCCCACCCGCGCCGCCACAGAGGGATCTCAGATGGTTGGCGATCTGATGTCGAGCGTTGCGGTCATGAGAGCGGAACGGGCTCAACTCGCGCAAGAGGCGCCAAACAGCCCACAGCTGCCGCTTATTGATAATCGTATCCGTGCTTACGAGGCCCAAATCGCTCAGGAGCGAACCAAGATCGCTGGCAACACCAACTCGCTGGCGCCCAAAATCGATACCTATGAACAACTTGGTTTAGAGCGAGAACTCGCGGACCGCGCGCTTACCACGTCTACACAAGCTCTCGACCGTGCAAGACTGGATGCTCGACGCCAACGCTTGTATCTCGAGCGGGTCGTCAGCCCCAGCCTCCCGGACAGCGCCGCTGAGCCCAAGCGGTGGATGGCCTTGCTCACGATCTTTGCAACCATGTTGCTGGTTTATGGCACTGTCTGGCTGATCTCCGCCGGAGTTCGGGAGCACAGGCAAGTCTGATGCAAGCAGAGACCACAGTCGAAATGGGTCTTGTTGTGCAGAACTTGGCGAAGACATATGGGAAACACGCCAGTTCTCGTCGGCTTTTCGAGGACATTTCCTTTAGCTTGCCCAAGGGCGGCCGATTGGCCGTGCTCGGTCGGAACGGCCAAGGAAAGTCCACCTTGATAAAAATTCTGGGTGGCGTTCTGCCCCAAACAACTGGCTCGATCAGTTGGGGTATGAGCGCGTCTTGGCCAATCGGATTTGGTGGCGGGCTGCAGGGGAGCTTGACCGGTTACGACAATATCCGGTTTATCAGCAGGCTGTACAACACCGACTATAATGAAATGTTTGAGCGCGTCGAAGGGTTTGCGGAACTTGGTCCAGCCCTGTCAAAACCCGCAAAACAGTACTCATCGGGGATGCGCGCACGATTGGTCTTTGGACTGTCTCTAGCTATCGAGTTTGACTGCTACTTGATCGACGAACTTGTTGCAGTCGGCGACGCCCGCTTTCAAGAGAAATGTAACACCGAGCTTTTTGAACATCGCGCCGACCGGGCGTTCATTATGGCTTCGCATGACATGCACCTTATAAGCAGAAATTGTGACCAGGCCTTGGTAATAGAGAGCGGCCAAGCACGCATGTTTGATGACATTGAAGAAGCGATCGACGTTTACACGTGGCTCCGAGCGCCATAGGCCAAAGTCATGCAAGACAGTTCTTTGAGTATCCCGGCTGCTAGCGGCTCCGTTTTTCAGCCGCCCGCTCAGACGCCGACCTGCTTCCTGTTACCTCTCGATGAAGACGGGCGGCTGCGAGAATTTCTTACAGTTGCCATTCTCAATCTGGGGATGTCGTCGGCGCCAGCGACCGAATATGTCGATGGTCCCTTCATGAAGCCCTTTTATATCGCTAATGAGTTTGCTGACGCGCGCCTGGTTTCAGGAGCAAGGATCGTCGTTGTGACCTCTACCATAAGCGATCCGGCCGTTGAGGAGGCTGGAGGGCTGACAGAGGCGTCTCGCCGCTTGGCCCAAGCGGCCGATCTGCGGGGCGTAGCAACGTTTCTTCCGTCCTCAGCCTTTAGCGACAACGAAGAGTTCGAAGCAGCCCTTCTGGGGTCGATCCAATGGGCTGACCTTCAGCACCACTCCGATGCGTTGCCTGCCTATCGGAAATTTCACGCGCTCTCGATGTACGATTATGGCTTGCCCGAATGCGCCGGAACGTGGCGACTGCCCGTCGAGACCTTTCTTTTTGACGAAAAAAGCAAGAGGTCGTCGCCTGAACCGGGCATTCTGGATATCATCGGCAGACCTCGCTACCTCGTCTACGGGCCCTATCTCTGGCTGCCTTACGGGACATGGCGTGTTCGGGCCGAAATATGGGTTGATCAAGAAGCGAGCCTGCGCCGGTTCCGGATCGAATGGGGCGAATCCGTACAGTTCGATCATCTTACCTTTATTCCAGGACGCCCAGGCCGTTACGCGATCGAGCTCGAGCATACATGGACCGGCGCAATGACGGCGGAACTCAAAATTGTACTGACTGAAGGCGCCTTGGCAGGCCGCATTGGCATTGATGTCGTCGATCTCACCCTCGTGTCGACCTGAGGCCCAACAACTGCGGGGTCATGAACGCCAAGCGAGTCCGCAGTCACTGAACCTGCTCGCTCAAGGCGTTGCCGGGACCCACTTCGATTGAGGACGGCGTCTCACGAAGGTTGTGACTGAGAAATGCTTCGTTCTGGCGAACTTTTTGCGTATGCCCGCGGTCCTCTTTGCGAGGGCTGTGGCCGACATCGAACCCAAGTCGAAGCCGGCGCCACCGCCCTCATTCTTACTACCTAGTGAGCAACATCTGCACGACGCTGGAACAGCGGTGCGCCATCCGTGGCGCTGCCCGAACCGGAGGTGCCCCCCCCACTCTTGCACGCATGGCAGGCATTATGGGTAGCGTTCAACGCCCAAGCTTGGCACATAGGGTTCCCAACCGATTGCGGTCCGGAGGCTTTGTTGGCGTTAGATTTTAGTCACATCCTGCATGAGTGCCGAACGGCGAACCTCGCCTCGGTAAATGCTCAAGACAAGGTTATGGTCAGTATTGGCGCTGCCGATCTCTGGTACTTCAAATGGATAGAGGAGAATTGCGGCAGGCCAGCGCGCCATATCGGCGTTGAATATTACATGCCTCGCCCCAGCGCCTTACCAGAGAACGTTGAGTGGGTTTCAAATACGGCAGGCTATATGCCAGATGTGGCGGATAACGTATCCGATATTCTATTTTCGGGCCAAAACATCGAACATCTGTGGCAGGACGAGGTTGCCGGATTCCTTGCCGAAGCTCATCGAGTGCTCGCCCCAGGGGGCACCCTCGTCCTCGACAGCCCCAATAGATCGATAACCGCGGCTTATGGCGGCGCCCACCCTGAACATATGGTCGAGCTTGACGCTGCTGAAGCGGTCGAGCTTATCACCGCGGCCGGCTTTGATGTCGTCCGCACAAGGGGGATATTTCGTTGCCGTAACCCGCGAAGCGGCGCCCTTCTTCCGATCGGAACACTGAGCGAGGAGGCGCCCGATTCGGTCATTGACCGGTGCGTGTCCGCGATTGACGACCCTGAGAACGCTTACATTTGGTGGATTGAGGCTCGGCGGTCTGATCGATTACCTGACGTAGAGCAGGTGAAGGCGATCATTGACCGGTATTGGGCTTTCGGTTGGCCGGAGCGTTTGAACCGTCTCGTTAGCAACACCGGCACGTTGAACGTCGATCCGGTGGGTCGGGCGTTCTGGGAAAGCGAGGCAGGAACGGCAGGCGCCCTCGTCTATGGGCCTTACGCCCCACTGAAGGCCGGGCGGTATCGCGCCACTTTGTACGCACGACGGTTGACGAAAATATCAGACGATACGCCGCTTGGCTGGATGGACGTTGTGTTCAACGACGCAGCCATTGTCAGCGCACGGACCGACCTGACTGCAAACCAACTGTCTGAGGTGGATTGGACGCCACTCTCTCTGGATTTCGAAATCGACGCGATGACATTTGGGTTCCAAACTCGTGTATTTTCGAATGGTAACAGTGCGCTAAGCATAGAAAAGCGCGTCCATCTCGAAACGCTGGTCTGATCGACCGTTCACCACAGCAGATATAGATGACGAAATCTAAAGCTGGTTCGGATCCAGTTTTCCTGCATTCAAGCTTCAGAACATCGAGCACTTGGCTATGGCTCGCGTTTCGCCGAGTGCCTGAGGTCCTCGCCTATTATGAGTTTTTCTCTGAGGCATTGAATACCCTCACGCCGCAAGCGGCGATTAGTGTTGACGCCTCTGTCTGGCGCTCTCGCCATCCCCAGAGTTCGCCATATTTTATGGAATACTTGCCACTTCTAAATCCAGAAGGCGGTTGTGCTAAATATGAGAAAGATTTCAGCTTCAATTCCTTCATACCGCTCGGCGGCTTTAACTCAAGCTTGACAAGCTCCGAGCATGGTTATGTTAAAAGCTTAATAGATAACGCACACCAACAGACTCTAATACCAGTATTATCGTGCACGCGCTCCCTCGGACGAATCTCTGCCCTCAAACGTGCTTTTTCTGGCTACCATATTTGTCTTCGCCGCAATCTTCTGCACCAATGGAATTCCTATTCCGGGCAAAAAAGAACCGGAAACGCATATTTTATCAACTCCCTGTTCGAAATTATCTACGCGAACAGACATGATAAATTTATGCAAACTCTCGCAGGTTTTGTTGAACTAAGAAGAAGTAAAGCACACGAGGGACCTAACGTTTCCCTTTCGCACGATGATACGTTTGTCGTTTTCACTGCGTTTCACCTTTATTTCGACCTCCTATCTACACGAAGCGTCGATCAAGTGATTGACGTTAGCAGTTTGGCTGATTCGAGATACCGCACGGAATGCACGGGCTTAATACGCGATCAGACTGGCATTGTAGTAGAATTTTCTGATGCAGACGAAACTGTTGATTATCCGGAAGCTCTAATTTCGGATGTCGAATCAGCTAGGCTGCAGCTCGATGCATTGGTAGCCAGTGCTCTCAAGTCAGTCGACGCGACTGAAATAGAGGCTTTAGAGACCCGGAAACGAGTCGCAGCCCTGTGGGCCGACTACCAACTCTTCTTGTTGTATACGAACAGTCTGATCAGCTCCGATCCGCTTCCTGAGCAGTTGCGAGCGAGATCGGAGGCTCCACTGCAGTCTGCGTTGGCGAACCAGCAGACAGCTCTTTCAAGAGTCGATGAACTGGAGGCTGAACTCGCCAGAACTTTACAGCGTCAGGCCCAAGATGCGGCGGATCAGGCCTGGGCTGTTGCTGATATGCGCAACGCGCTCAACGGAGCGAGGGACGAAATACGAGCTCTGATAAAACAGGCGTCGGACCTCGCGCTGGAGCGGGCCGGTGTCGATGACAGCCGCAACGCAGAGAAATCGCGGCTGGAAGGCATGCTGCTTGAGGCTCAATGGCACTGGCGTGATCGCACGGCGCAACTCGAGATTTGCGAAGGCAAACTAGAGTTCGTGACTTCAGCGATGACTGCACACGCAGCGCGTGAAGAAGAGTTGAGGCGAGAGACTGCGATTGCCGCTGATGAATGGGAGACGAGGGTAACTGCCCTCTCGTTGTCGGGGAAAATGAAGGACGAGCTCATTGCTGAACAGAAGGCGGCGATTGTCGCTCTTGATTCTCGTTGCATCGCCCTTGAGACACGCTTTCGAAGCTACGAACGCGACGCCGGCTTCCGGCTCTGGCGACGCCTGCGTCGCTTTGCACAATGGGTCACACGACGGACATCGTCTCAGTGACGGCGTTTTCCGACAGCAGGTTCCGCCAGAAATTCTGCCTTTAACGCCGTCCTTGCGGGGGTAAAAGCTTGAGCCTGCTATGGTTACGCAACACCAAGCCTTGTTTGGCTTTCTGCCACTCGGTTCCCAGGATCAGCGCTGCTCCAAGATCCTGTATGAAAGTTGAAGAAACCTGAGACCGGGCGCGGGCACGCAGTCGTTGGCAGCGATTAAGCAACCGCGAGGCGGTCTGCACGTCTTGCAATGGATGATCCCGGCCGATATCCGCGAGAACAGCGAACCGGGCCCCTGACCCAACCTTGTCGACAGCCATGGACCACCGGTCCTGTGGCGATAGGCCCGACCCAATAAACCGCCAACGGCTTCCACGTGGCGCACGCACGTAGTGACCTGGACGAATAGGCAGACCCTCCGCTCGGTATATCGCCAGCGAAGCGGACTCGATCTCGGCCAGCATCGATTCGAGTTCATTACCCTGCTGACCAGGCGCGGGTTCCTCGAACCGCTCGGGCCGCTGCTCGAATGCAGCGCCGACGCCGCCCTCGACAGGCGGACTTGTCCGCTGTCGAGACCACCACCGCAGCGCCGACTCCCCCCAGCCCATCCAGTTAGTTGTTGTTCAGCGTGTTCGTAACGGAGATATCGTAAACTACGCCCGAGATCGTCCGGATCAAGGTGAAGAATTTTCCAAGTTCCGCTGAACCGGATCGGGGCACGTACAAAATATCTTCCGACCGGACCTGGAAATTGTTGGCGATGAAAAAGCCTTCAGCCTCTTCAAGGTTCAGGCGATATACGATAGGAACGCCGCGCGAAGTAGGCGCCTGTTTGACGCCGAGGGCCTCCGCTACCTCGGCTCTTTCAAAACGGAAGACCAAAACGGCGCGGGCGTTGGCGGAGTTTGTGTCAAGTCCGCTCACCTTGCTGATAGCCCCAGCCAGACTTAACGGCCCGGCTCCCATCTCTGTCTGTGAAACGGCGCCAAGTGCGCCAAAGGTGCTGTAACGCCGCGGCTGGTAGATGAGGTTGATTTGATCGCCGCGTGTAAGCCGAACGTTCTCTCCAAACACAGTCGTTACGGCAGTAAGGGGCGCGGTAAAGGTCTGCCCCCCCCGCTGGATAGCGACCAGGACATCTTCCGGAGCCTTTGCGACTCCGCCACTGGCGGCGATGACGTCGAGGATCCGGTCAGCATTGGTGGAAAGCGGCCGACGACCGGGCTCGCGAACCTCACCAAGTACGGTCACAGCGTTGTAGGCGTTATCCGCGATCGAAACGACCACCTGCGGATTCGCGGATTTCCCCAACAGCGCCCGGCGAATCGCTACTGCCGCCTGGCTCGACGTAAGCCCGCCAACCTGCACCGCTCCGGCGAACGGCACGCTTATTGATCCGCTTGGGTCGACCGTTATAGGCGGGAGGCTTTGAGATCCGCCCCGCACCCCGTTTACCGCAGATCCACCTCCCCCCGACGATCCGAACAGCGACCCGCCCGGCTCGTAGATTGAGATGGCAAGCGTATCACCGGTGCCTATCACGCCGCTCGCACCTTCTGATCCTCCGGATATCAGCGATCCCAGGAAAAGCGGCGGCAAGCTCTTGATCCGCTCGCTGGTGGCGAAATCCAGGTCCACAATGGCGTAATCACCCGCCGCTTCTGGCGTGCTGGCGTTGCGTTCGACGTTGCTTCCGGTGGGCCCGTCGCGCGGCAGGGTCGAGCACCCAGAGAGGATGGCGGCCATGCTCAGGGTCATCAGCGAGCGCGTCAAGGTCGTGGGCATATACATGGAGCCTGATTAACTGCCTTTGATTGCAGGAGCCAGTACCCCGGCACAGGGAATTCTCGCTAGCCCACCCCGACAGGACAGAGCTGGAAACTCAATGTTCGCCAGATCACGTTCGATCAGTTTCCCCAGCCGCGATTTCGCGGCACAGTGATCTGTGAAGGGCGCGACGACGTCCGGGGCGGGGAGGAGCAGCGATGGCGACCTATGACAAGCTCAGGCGCGGGGTGCTGCTGGCCGGCGCGGTGATCTCGGCCCTGTCCATGGCGACAGCCGCCGGTTCCGAGACCCCGGTCGATCCCGTCGCGGCCGGAAC
>Ga0247812_10000690_pt1 | contig 20109 bp, 14 predicted proteins | sample UWRJL149409B1_FD_178011 | JGI IMG/M metagenome (GOLD analysis project Ga0247812, IMG submission 178011) | Plant litter microbial communities from Arlington Agricultural Research Station in Wisconsin, United States - UWRJ-L149-409B-1 | ecosystem: Environmental > Terrestrial > Plant litter >...
CTTGCCTTGCCCGCTTCGGGCCAGTTCCACCATCTTTTGTTCCTCAAACAGCACATCTTGTTTGGTGCAAAAGTTCCGTCCGTGCTCTTTGACGCGGATGATGCGGCTATCGCTATCGAAACATTTTGTAATCGCATCCAGGGCAATAGCGGGCTTGCCGATACTATGCCGGTAAGCCGACTCCAGCAAACGCCGCTCCGGCATCACAGATACCCGTTCAAAGGAATGGTTCAGCGCGTAGTTAATGCAATCACCGGCAAGTTCTTTGGATGGTTCTATGTCTTTTGAATACCGCACCGGACGTTCACCTTCTCCGGGCTGATAGGAAACCTGCTCTTTGATCTGTCTCCGCCATTCCTGCCGCAGTTCATCCATGCCCAGGCCCTTTTGTTTTTTGCTGCGCGTTTTGGCACCGATATCGCCCATCGCCTTGGCACCGGTAATGCCTTTTTCTTTGGCATATTCGCCAATCTCATTGGTGCGCTTGCTGAATAGATCGATAGCACCCTGCGGTACACCGGCAATCTCAAAGGATTTGGCCGTTCGTCTGATCTCATAGCCCAGACCATGCAATCTATCTGAAAGGTTTTTATGAAACCGTGCCTGGTAATACGGCATATCCCGTTTGATCTCGCGGAACTGCCCGGCCTTGATCCGTTGTTCCTGATTATCCCAGGTCGCGTTAAATGTAAAGCAATGGCAATGCAGATGCGGGTCCGGTAGTGAGCCATCCACGGGCCGCGCCGTCTGGTGGATAAATTCCGTCCAGATCAGCTCACCGGTAGGCCGGTCTTCATAAGCGCCTCTTTTGCGAACACGGGTCATGCTGTCAGCTTCAATATCCCGCATGGTTTCATGGACGCTTGTTTGAAACGCCGTCAGAATATGGTCGTCATGTGCCAGTGCATGCAGGATCGAAACAGATTTAGGCACATGGAAATTGATATCGTAACCAGCGGTGCGATTATCCCGGTTACGCGGGGTTAGGCTCTCGCCTGTTGTGGGATGGGTGTTCTCGCACAGATCGAAAAAGGTTTCTTTATTAGCGATACCATCCACGCCCAGCCGCAACGCCAATCGCCCGGCAAACCGCCCCGGCAGTTCCTGGTCATTTAAATAGTAATCTGATTTTATCAGTGCGTCGGAAAAATAGGCTTTGGCATGCCCTGCCGACCGGCTTTGTATCATTCGTATCATGGAAACAATGATACAGCCAAGCGTCGGTTGAACGTTGTAAATTTGGATTTATCAATAACAAACAATAACCGTTAGAAAATCGCTCGCACAGCTATAGCACTGTTCAAAAATCTATATATCAACGTAAATTCCAACCCCATCAGACGTCTTCCCTATGTATAGTTCAAGAGGGACGTTACGCTTTATAATATTATAATCATTGCTAAAGCAATGTATAAAATCTATTACACAAAAGGCGATGCTGTAAAAATAATGATACTTAAAAAAGAAGTTTAAATATGTATTGTAACAATTTTGTTACAATACATATTTAAACGAATATTAGTATTACCTTCAACGATGAAGTTCATAAGGAATATCATTATATTTATTAGTTAATCGATAATTTTATGAACACTTCGATAGTCAAATTTGACAAAGATTCTTATCTTGATTATTCCAACCAAATTGTTCCAATACCAAAAAAAGATTGGTCTAACTTTAAAAATCATTTTTTTCAGTACAGACGCGAGTTTCGACAAGATGTTTTATTATTTGTTTTAAACTCTTATACCGGAGATTTAATGCAATTTCGAATCAGTCCCTCTATTGTAAGATTACTTTTCGCGTTCATAGATCGATTTGACTACAACAATTATATTGACATCCGTAAAAATGATTTAGCTGTTTTAGAGGCTTTAGACATTAATCCTGGGATATGGCGATTTTATGGCTTACCTTTTACCTATGAAGTCAAGCATTTAGGTTTTGATGTAATTGTTGACTTAAGTGGAAAAAAGAGGGATAGTAAGGTAAGATTTTTTGATTCTTTACAAATTCTTGACCAAGATTTAGTTTGGAGAGGCAAATTGGAACGACTAACAAAAGAATTGGTAGATAGTACCGTTGGTAAAGTTGATCCAGAGTTAAAACCTTCAAAAATATTTGGGCCTTTTTCTGAAGTTAATGATCAAGGAACATTCATGGAAAAGGTCCAACATCACAGTGCCATGCCTACTCAATTGCAACATCTACTCGAAGGGAACGTCCTTGAAAGTTTTATTGATACGGGTCAGTCCTTTCGTTCTCTTAGCAAATCTGAAGAAGATTTAATTGAGAAGTATAAAACAGCTGATGAAGAAACTAAACTGAAAATCCGACAACAGTACGATTTGATTTAAGAGAATATAATTTAGTTAAGGCTTTGTACTTGTAATTCTCCTATCCAAGTTTTACCAAGCCTTTTCCATTCAGATTTAGCCACAGAACTATTTACTACACTATCGTTGTAGATTGAGGTTATTTCGCGGAATTCTTGACATGAACAAGATGCCATAATTGAATGAAAACGGTCTATGTCATTTGGTCTTGTCATCTTAAAATGGAATCTGCCAAATGTATCATACCCCTGTAATATAATAGGGCGCTCATTAATAATATGTTTCTTTTCTTTGTCTCGATGGCATAGAATTTGCAATGATAATGGGAAACTATTTCTTTGGGCCTGAGTTTTTTGTTCTATAAAAAATTCAGGCAAGTAGGTTTCTTCGAAAGCACTCTCAGCATATAACATTGCTTCAGTCATAACCAAGCCCTTGTCAAAATCAACTGTTACTACAACAAAATCATCTTGATTTACCGCTTGTAAGGTATACAAACCCGTATCTTCACGTAATTGATATACAGAAATTTCCCATCCAGAATTTTTATTGCTTAGGCTTTTTAAACCAGAAATTAATATTACTTTCCTGTAAATATCATCAGGTATTGTTTGCGTCATTAATATAGTACTTAGTTAAAATAGGTATTGGTTAGTTAAAATCTATATTTTTCCAATTTATATCACTGGTCGTTACATCATTCAATGGAAAGTAATCATCTTTCGTTGCATATTCTACGCTATTGTTTTTTGTCCAAACCGCTGTTGCAGTGTACCATAAATTATTTTTTTTAATAAGAACAATGGACTGTCTGTATAATCCAGCATTCGAATGAAATCTCAGGTGTATTGTACCACAATTTTCAGGCAATTTAATTTTTGTTAATTGCCTTTCAAAAGAAGGGTATAATACTGAAAAATCAAATTCTTCCTTATAAGTATTTTCTTCACGATAATCTCTTAAAAGTATAGTTATATCGCGAAGCGGATTGCTTCCAATATTTTGCAACGTTAAAATAATATTATCGTTGTCCATATGATAAGCTACACGACAATATGACCCCTTTCCTGCAATATAGTCTTGACTAAACTTGGTAATCTCTTTGACATTTTTACTAATTAATAAATTCTCATTTTGTAAATTTTCAACCGTACTTGTTAGTTCCAGTATCCTTTGACTTAGATTGTTGTTAGCTGTGGTAGCAGTGTCCACCTTTTCAGTAAGACTCTTATTAACGATTACTAACTGTTTAGTTTCATTTAATATTTTAGTAGTTGCCTTGCCGTCGTTTTCAGCTTTTTCATTTGAAAGAAATACAGCTACTAGAGAAACTAATGCGCCAATACCTGCTATATAAATACTATTTTGAACAAGCCACTCTTTAAGTCCCATACAAATTGCAATATACTATATCTAATAATCTAAATTAAAATAAAATATACACTTTTATTCGTTCCGATATATAGAATTGCTGTCATACCTTAAATCATTATCCTTCCTACAATTCTTTCATATGATAATATACCAATTTTTAAATAATATTGTAGGCTTGCATAACAAAGACCAAAGCTCTTATAACGCTGTATTGCGAATGGTGAATTCAGTTGTGGATATCGGTTTCTTTGATTAGTAATTGATGGTGTTCGCAGACTAACTTTCTTTCGAGTTTTGGGTTTATGAATGTACTTTTAATAGTTACTAATTAAAATATGGATTTCTCTCAGCCTTATTCCGCAAGTTCTCTACCAAATAATACGGCACCTTCTCCACATATGTCGGTGGCAAATCTCCAATAAACATGAATATCTTTTTACCGGATGCGCGGCGCAATTCATCCGGCGTGATTAGAAATCGGTCATTTGCTTTGGCATCCTTTACGCCAAACCATGATTTCGTAACGGTGACATTGGATGTCATGCCGATGGCAGCAGCCACGTAATCGGCTGTTTCGTTATCGTTGACTGAAAAATACTGCCGCACCGTACAATTGCCAATAAAGGTTTGCCAGTTATTGCCGTATAGATGCGCGAGCTGGCCCAGCGTCTGCAGGATCGGCCACACCGTTACATTATACCCGGCATAGGTGCTCAACGCCGTTTCGATCTCCGGCAGATAGCCAAGGGCGGCAAATTCATCAAGGATAAAGGTCACGCGCTTATTTGGCTTGCGGATCACCGCACGCATAAGACTGGTTGTTACCAGGCGCAGCCAGCGTGCATGGCTCTTTAACTTATCCGCCGGAATCACAATATACACCGTGGTTTTGCCATCAGCCAATATCTTGGGATCAAAGCCGCTTTTCAGCGACTCTTGCAATGGCGGTGATTTGATAAAATCCGTATTCAGCAACACATCCGACATGATACTGCCGAAGGTTTCGCCGCCCGCTTCACTCATCCGCATGATCTCGCGCCGCGCCGATTGCACGATCTCGCCATTTACCGGCGTTTCGTTGAGGCCCATTTCAGCGAGCAGGTCATTCCACGGGTCTTCTTCCGCTTCAGGAGAAGACTCCAGCCGCACCCATTCCCACAAGGTTTTTAACGTGCGCTTTTCCCCGGTTTCCGTTGTCACCAGGTGCAGTAATAAACCACTGATGATGATACGGGCAGAGTCCGTGAAAAAAGAATTATGATCGCCCTGTTTGATCGGCACGATCATTTCCGCCATCATCTGCACATCGTCCACCAGGTTCGGATCGGATATGTCGCCCAGGATATCAAGCGGATTAAATCTTTGCGCCTCGACGATATGTTCCGATAACAATCCCCAGGGATTAAGGATCACCACATACTGCCCCTTCTGACGCTGGTAATCTGACGATACAGCCCCGTTCTCGCCTTTTGGATCAATGACCACCCAACTTGTTTCCATGTTCCCTGCATCCAGCAAATTGGGAATAATCAGGTTGGTGCCTTTACCGCCTCTTGTTCCGGCCACGGTCAGGATATGCCCGCGATCATTGAACAAATGCCCCTGGCCGATATAATAACCTTCGGTGTTTTTCAACGTATAAAGTTCGTCCTGTCTTGCGAAACGCGCAGACCCGAATTTGTTGCTTTCAAGCAGGGTGTTCTTGATACCAATCCGCCAGACAATAAACACGCTAAATATAAGGGTCGAAATCACCAGGTTAAAGCCGTAAAAGCTGGTCAATATGGTGATGGCTTCGGGATGATCGCGGGTGATAAAAAACAACAGCCCGATCAGCAAGAATACGGCGATTGCCGCCAGCCATGCCATCCCGATCCCACCGGCAATAGCGAAGCGGGAAATATTCGAGAGCGGAAATAAATTGGGTGGTAAGTCTTTGTGGCGATAAAACCGGTTGTAACTGCGGATGTATCCAACTATCGCTCCTAACAGCGTAACGGGCATAAACAAGACGCCCGACAAAAACAGCTTGTACCGGTTGCGGATTTCATGATTGGCGCGAAATTCTACCAGTTCATTGTATTCTTCGCGCGTTATGCCGAGCTGATCCCAAAAACCTTCTGCATTCGTGTCCAGTACCAGCGCTTTAACTTCCGGGGGTGAGAAACGAAAAGATGTTTTATTAGCGTGTTGATAATGTCGCGGCGATTCCATGGTTTTCCCGTATCGGGAATAGTCTAACGGATCGTGTGCAGCATCGCTATTGGCTGATGACTGTTCGTCGGCATCTCCGTGCTGATCTTCTTGGTTCAGGTCTTTGTCATTCATTCGCTTTAAGGTTTAGGTATTCAAATGCGATGACGTAATTTAGTTATTTTACTTTGCTAACCAAACTTTTTCTTTTCATGGCCCAATGATTTTAAGGGTTGATAGAGTTGGCGATTTATTACTGCTAAGTCGTTGAACTGCTTTGCAATTCGATAGTTTCCTTGTAGATTTATAGCGTGTTGCAAGATGTGGTTTGTGGCCACGAAAACCCTTCGGTTTTTCTGTACCCAAACCGTCTTCCAAGGGGTGATTGCCATCCCCCGCTTGACCCCCCAAGTAAAAAATAGCAGTAAAAAAATAACCCATCCAAGCAATGGCACGACCTTTAAAATCGGACGAAGAACGCCGCGACTTTACGTTTCGTATTCGCGCTAACCAATCAGAAAAAACACGCATCGAGCAGAATGCACGAAATGCCGGACAGGAGCCGAGTGTTTTTTTGCGTAGCCTGGGCACGGGTGCCAGACCGTCCCGTACCGTGCCGACGCCTGATCGGGAAGTGCTGTTAAAAGCGTTGGCAGAAATCAACAAGAACGGCAGCAATCTTAACCAGATCGCCCGAGCCTTAAACCGCAGGCAGGAGAATGAGCCACTGATCGGCGTATCAGAACAGGCGTTGACCGCCGCGTTATACGGCGTTGATACACTCACCAAATACCTGATGGAATTGCTGAAGAAATGGTGATCACCGGCGACATACGATCCAATGCCGATCAGTTAGCCGATTATCTCGTCAAGCTGAAAGATAACAGCCACATCGAAATATTGGAGGTGGATGGCCGCGACTTTGCTTCAAAAGAATATCTGAAGCAAACGATTAAAAGCATGGCGTTGAATGCCGAACTGACAAAAACCGATAAAGCATTCTTGCACGTGCAGTTAAGCCCGGCCTATGGCGAGGATAAAAAAATGTCGCCCGATGACTGGCACAGGGCCGCTGATATTCTTGCCAAAGAAACGGGTTATGAAGGACAGCGCCGGGTGATTGTGCTGCATACTAAAAAAGACCGGACGCATGCCCATGTTGTTTACGAACGGTGTAACCATGCAACAGGCAAAATGATCGACAACAAGCACAGCCGCCTGAAAATGGATAATGCCCGACCGCTCATTGAAAAGGCTTTGGGGCATAAGGCCACACCGCGCCGCAATCCGCAGCGGCCAGAAATCAAAATTGCTGTTACCAAACTTTGGAATGAAGCAAAGACCGGGGCAGACTTTATCAAGACTGCCCGCAAATCCGGTTATATCATCGCCGAAGGCACGGGCAAGCGCCCCTTTATGATCGTTGATGAAAACGGCAGGGCGTTTGACCTGGTACGCCAAATCGATGGCGTCAGAACAAAAGACGTGCGCGAAAGGCTGCGTAATGAAAAACTGCTTACAGACAAACAAGCTATTGAACTGATCCACGAAAAGGCTGGCAAGAATTCAGGCAAGCAAGACCAGCAAAAAAACGAACATAAGCCGCCGCCGTCACCAGAGGCATTTAAGAAGGCATCTGCATTTGCTGCCAATCGCGTTGATGCGTTGTCGGAAGATCCGGCCATGGCTGCAAAGCGTCAGAACGAAGAAAAATTTGCAGCGTTTAAAGCGGATAGCAAGAAGGCAACCAAGCAGCCGGAGCCTTCGCCGTCTCAATCACAAACGGCAAAAGAAAATGCAGCAAAAGATTTTGCGGAGAACAAGGCTGATAGTATTGACAATAAAGCATCGCGTGAAGAAAAAAAACGGAAGTTGATTGACGAACAAAAACGCAAGCAACAAATTATGCAGCAGCATAAACGCAAACGCTGAAAATTACTATCTTGTAATTCCTAAACCATTCGCATGAATTTAGTCGATTTATATAAACGGCAAGATCAGGACCTCAAAGACTTCGCAGCATTACGCGACCGGAAATGGGCCGATATGAAAGAACGCCACAAGGCTTATGGTGAAGCGTTTGGCGGAAGCGATAATTTACCGCCAGAACAGAAAAAAATCCTTGAACAGGAAGTCCAGCAATTCAACAAAGAATGGTCAGCAGAACATGGCTCCCGGTACAAGGAAATGATCAAACAGCACCAGCAACAATACAAAACAATCACCCAAGAAACCAAAACCCAAAATCACATGGCAACTAAAAAACCAGAAAACGGCAAAAACCCCGAAATCAAAAAACTCGAAAAAACACGCGATCAGAAAAAACAGGAAATGATCAAAGCGCAAAAAGCGATAGTTAAGAAAACACAGGAGCAGAAACGGAAACGGTGATCATACTTAATAACATCGCGCCGCAATTTATTGGAAATTAATTTATCGCAATGCCTACGACTGGGCTATCCGTTACAAACCTCAACCCGTCTGCGCTTTTCTTCACCGTGGCTGCGGGTTTAACACTATACCTATTGCGAAATTGCTAAACCACAAAGCCCGGCGCATGGCCGGGCTTGTTTAAGCTGAAACCTTATTTCAATTAGGTCGAAGTTTATAAACTTCGTATAATGGCATCTATTTATTGCCGAACAAGACTATATCCTCTACTTCATCAAATTTTTTAAATCCAAATTCTGACAGATTTAAATGTCCATTATCGATAGTAATATGTCTTATGTCATAATAATCCATTCCCCTTACTGGTTGATAATCAAACATGATAAAACCAAAGTGGGTATCACTAACAGATGTTATCTGATTTTCAACCAATATATTCAGGTTTGTTTTCAACTTGAGACAGTCGCTGTCGGTCAACATTTTCAACTTTTTTATTAACCTGAAGTTTAATAATCTAGCATTATCATAGCGATCACCATCGATAAATAAAGTCCCTTTGTGAAGTTGAATAAATCGAATTTTCTTATCTGTCTTCGCCATGATTCCGATTACCTCCTTTAGGCTATTTCGAACTTGATAGGTCTTACTGCCAAAAGCTATTTTTTCTCTATTTCGGCTATTGCATGAAAAACACAATAAAACAAATAAAATCAATCGTATTCTAAACATTTTATTCTAGTTTAAATCCTTTTTCAATCATGTAACTATCTCTCGGGTCATCTCCATAGCCTTCTGTGTTCGTAGGATATACATTTGCTCCCCAAGGGTTTGAATCAAAAAATTTCGACCATTGGTTTATCCCTGCCCCAAACATTGCAACATCTAAAGAATAATCGAACGCCGCAGCAGCGACTCCGTAATTATAATTGCCATAGTCATCTATTCTCATTAACGTTTTATTATTTCCTTCTCCAAAAAATGACCATTGATTAGGTCCATTTTGATTAAAGGTACCGCCAGGAGTGTTTTTTATATCATAAGGGGAACCGTCTGTAACATTTTCAGCAAAAAATGAAAGGGCTTTAACACCAACGGCAGGATTCAAAATTGCTCGTTTTTGATTGTTAAAATCCCGTCTAGCATTTGTAAAAAAACTGCTAGTTTTTTCAATTTGACTGTTAAACTCCTCCGTTAAATCAGGTAATGGATGGTTTTTTGACGCACCTGTGTTAACAGTGTTTTCATCTCTTTCTACGGCAGCCCAATTCGTTTTTCCATTTTTAGTGTTTTCTCGAATTACTTTGGAGGTACTTGAATATACTCTCCCATCTTGTTTTCCATCACTTCCTTTCTTTTTTCCTTTTTCATCGTAAATATCCCCCCACATTCCATCGGGATCAATAAAGCGCATGGAGTTATTAAATACATAATTATAGGGGCTCCACCTTCTACCTTTTTCTGCTAATGGGTCCACGCTAATCCACCGCGCAATTACCGGATCATAGAACCGTGCGCCATAATCATACATCCCAAGGTTCTCTTGCAGTTCCTTCCTATTGTAAAGATAGTTGTTTTTAGGACTTACTTCACTGCCTTTTATATTCAAACCGAACGGATAGTAATTATCCACCTGCACCTGGGTGGCTCCCCCCGAGGCGGTAACAAAGTTAACCCGGCTGTTGCCCAAATGATCGGCAAGCGTGTACTCGTAGTTATATGCTGTTGTACCGTTGGTTAGCGCCCTGCCTTCTTCTGTTTGTATAAAACTGATAGCAGGGCTAGCTGCGCCCACAGCATCATACTGGATGCCGCCGATGTATTCGGTACTTTCAGTTGTGCCGCTGCCGATCACCCGCCTTAACTTCTGTCCGCCTGCATCGTAGGTATACGTGGTGTTCTTTCCTGCAATTGTAACGGGTAGGTTCAGAAGGTTATAGCTGATACCGGTGATCTGCTTGCTGTTATCGCTTGTTAAGTTGCCGTTTGCATCGTAGGTGTAATTCGTAAGCCCTGCCTTTTGCCCGGCGTTATTTGTGCTCAGGTCGGTCACCGTTTGCAGCTGGTTGGTAGGATTGCTGCTTACACCGTAGTTATATTGCAGTTCATCCATCAGCGTGCCTGCTGCGTAACGTTTTAAGTTGGTGATGTTACCCATCAGGTCATAGGCGATCGCATTCTCGTTGTTGTTATCGGTCGCGTTGCCGCTCAGCAGCCTGTTCAGCTTATCGTACGTGTAAGTGTATGTTTGCGCATCGGGAGATGCACCCGTTCCCCAGCTCTGATAAGCGATGTTGCCATTATATTGCTTATTAGCGCCCGTATTATATTGCAGTTGCTGCTGGAACAGTTGCGCACTGTTGCTCCGCATCCAGCCACGCTCGTTGTAGGTGTAAGTTACATCCTGCAGGAAGTTAACGCTGTCTGTACTGTGCAGGTGTTTTTTCCACAGCTGGCCGATCTCGTTATATTCTACTTTGGAGATCAGCTTGCGGGCATCCGCTGCAAGCGCCCCGTTCCTGATCTGCTGCCAGCTCTTCAGCTTCCGTCCCATATGGTCGTAACTGTAGCTATTATCTATCGTTACCTTCGGCGTGGTGGTGCTGGCGGTTGTGTAATGTTGCCTTTGGGTGGTGGTTACCGCATCCGTAAAATCGTACGTGCTGCTTACCGCATCGTAATTATTTACGCTTGCCGTGCCGCCCAGGTAATGCTGTTTGTACGTTTTAATGTTACGGCCGTCCTCGTCGTAATAGCTTACGCTCCAAAGCATATCACCCGTACCCAATACGTTGGTTTTGGAGGCGGTCGGTAAGCTTTTAGTCTGGATACTCGCATTCGACGGAGGCGTGTACGCTGCAGGAAAGCCTGCCATGGCGTAATCATCGTAATAGTTAACAGACAGGTAGGCGCTTGCTGTGCCCTGCGGGGCGGCCTGGTTGCTGTAACCCGTAGCGGTGTTACCGGGATCCCGTGTTTCCCATAAGGTACCCTGTGTATTGCTGTAGCTTTGCAGGAACTGCAGCCCGGCAAGCCCCGGGCCTGATACCGATGCATCAGCCGTACTGCCGGGATGTGGGTAAACGCCTGTAATTACCGCCCTGCCCAATGCATCGTATTTGGTGAACGTCCATTCCTGCGGCGTTTTGTTCCGCTGGTTCGCATCCTGAGACATCACCATTTGGTCCAGCTTGTTATACACCATAAACTCCCAGCCTTTACCCGGCAGTTTCTTTTGCGTTAAGCGGTTACGCTCATCGTAACGGTACTGGTAGCAAAGATTATCCAGCGTGGTCTGGCTGATGGCCGTGGCCCCATCGGCGCCTGCCAGTGGCGGCAGCACAAAGCTCAGGTTGCCGTAATCATCATACACATAATATGTGCTCAGCAATTGCAAAGCACCGTCTTTATAGTTGAAGGTGCGCTTCAGTACCACCCTGCTGTCTTTGTCCTTGTATTCTTCCGTGGTACCCGCCCGTCCGCTAATCCAGTTCTCATCTTTGGAAATGGTGACATACAATTGTCCAACTGCGTAGCTGCCTGCTCGGATCATGGTGCGGGCTTGCGTCGTTGCATCAACAGCATTGATGCGGTAAAGGCCCACCAACCGGGTATTGGCGGTATCGGTTAGTGCTATAATGTTATTTGATGTATAAAGGATTTTGCTGGTATGCCCGGAATTTGGCAGCGTGGAAAGCGCAGGCTGCCAGTCTTCACCAGGTGCGCCTTGTTCCAGCGGCCTGCTCAGCGGGGATTCCTCGAACACGCTCAACGCATAGGCGCGTGTATTACGCACCACGCCGTTGCTTTGCTGGCTGCCCGATGAACCTGCAGGGTTGTAAAAGGCGATCTGCTGCGTGAGGGCATTATCGCGGTAACTGCCGGCTGTTCCCTCAACCGCATATGGCTGGAATTTATAACCCTCCCTGCCGAGTTCGTCATAATAGACTGGCTGGATAATATCTTTGCTGGCATCCGCATTGCCTTTAACCTGCACGGTTTGCAGCGGGCGGCCAAGCCCGTCGAAGTATTGTATACTCTGGATCAGCTCGCAGGTACTTCGGTTAGCCAGGCCTGCCTCGTTTGTAATTCCGCCCACACGGGGTACCGAGGTAATAATATAATTTTTGTTATCCGATGGCGTTACATTCAGCAGCACGCAGCCCACAGGCATAATATACGCATGGAAGCTATTGCCGGCTGTAGACGTAAAACTGAACCCAGGGTTTAGCAGAATACTGCTGGTGCCGTAATATTCCCCAGCCACAGGTGTGGATGCCATCGGAGCCGTTACAAGCGTCTGCGCACGCAAGCCCAGGCTACTGGATAAAAAGCAGGCTACGGTTATTAAATATTTATTTATCGAACCCATTGGGTAAAGATTTAGTGGTGATGGTTTGGTTGGCTATCATTATTCGTTGCTGGGCGGAGGTGGAGTCGTTAACTGTGGTTCTACCCCCCATGTACAAGTACCCTGTATATTGGCCTGGGCCTGACCATCAGAGGCTAAATATGCCTGGGCTTTGGCGTTCGCTTCTTCCTGCGTAATGCCACCGTAGGTATTGGCATTCACCGTGATCGTTACGGTAGAACCGGTGTATCCCAGGCCGCAATTACTGCGCGTAAATGTAGCTGACATAGCCTGGTTGCCGTATGGCTGGCTGAATCCGCCTGCATACTGATTACCGGCCGTATGATAGCGGAAGTTCTTTATGATATTGCCAGCCTGGTCCCTGATATTCTTCAACCTGTTCATCTGGTCATACTCAAAGTAAGTGGTGTTGCCGCGGGCATCTATCGTGCTTCTGACGCCGATACCGGGGTCATAGGTGTAGGTACTGATCTGTCCATCGGCAGGAAATATGCTTACATCATCATATCCGCTCCCGCCGCTACATGCGTAGCCATTACTGAAAGTGTCTTGTTTATATTTCCACACGCCGCCACTCAGGTAAAAATAGGTGATCAGGTAGGCCCGCGTGTTTGGCTTGGCCCAGCTAACAGTATAGCTGATGCCATATTTATAACCGGTGTGGGCATTGCCGTAGGCTACGTTCGTGGACAGTTCTTCGAAGTTCTCATGAAAGAATTCTGTTTCGAGCGCATTCTTGCATTCGGCGATCACATTAACTTTGTTATCACTAACTACTCTATACCCCCATTGGTAACTGATTGGCGCACCCTGGCTTAATTGCTGGCGGATGATCTTACCATAGCTGTCATAGATGAAGGTAATGCGCTCTTCCAGTCTGGAGTCGTCCAGCAGGGACGTGTAAAGCCCGTTGCCATCTTTTGTTTCGTTGTTCAAACTGGTCACATTTGCAGCGCTCAGGGTATAAACTTTCAGGGGCTTGAAGTTCGTAGCGCTATATTGCTGGACATTGGAGGAAATCAGTACGGAGTCCGTCCCTGCGGCGTTTTTCGACCAAACCTGCTGTTCCCATACCGGGGTCAGGACATTAGCTGTGATAAAAACGTTGTTCAGCGACGAAGAATAGCTTTCCGGGTATTTAAAATAGGTAACCATCTGCCTGCCTTTGGAATCCACGCGCCGGGTGTTGAGCAGGTTTTTTGTTTTGGCAAGGTCATAGCCGTTGTAGGTGATCGTGGAAACCGAATCCGGCCCGTCGTAACTCGTTGTACGCGTAGATACCAGGTATTTGAACGCAGATTGATATTCATATTCAACAGCTTCGTAATCCCAGTTCGGAGGCGGTCCTCCGCTGCCTCCCATGGTCTGGTAAGGCTTCAGTGCGCGGATCAATGTATCAATAAGTACCTTATAGGCGTATTCAGTTTTTTGCAGCCGGACAAGCTGGTTGTTTGCGTCGCTCCGGTACTGCGTAACACGGATAGGGTCGATACCCAGGAAATCGCCGTCATAGACTTTAAAATCTGTCCGGGTGACCAGATTCCGGTTTCCGGCAAAAGTAGACTCGGTAACAGAACTATAAGAATGTGGAACACCCAGGTAATAGTTCTCCCCGATAAAGGAATTGCTGATCTGGTAGTAATCTTCCCACCAGTCCAGCCCATTGCCATTTACACGTTCAGTATAGTTCTTTTGATCATAGGCGCCAAGATGCGCAGTCCCCGAAGAAAAGCCGTTCTCATAAGTATAACGATAGGTTTTCGTTATAGGAATACCTGTTACAGGATAGCTGGTGATCCTGTTCACCCGGAGACCACCGGCCTCTTCGCCCTCTATCGGAATATCGGTCAGCTCTTTGTATAAAATATACCCGTTCACGCCGTTTTCAAAACCGTCACAAATAAGGTAAAAATAATAATTACCGACAGGCAATGTAACACTGATATTTATTCCACCATTCTCACTATCCAGAAAAATCTTAGGGCTGGCTACCAATTGGCTTATTGTGTTGTTATAAATAAACATATCTTCTGTCCCTTTGACCTTACCGTCGAAGGTCAACGACTTAGGCGTCCTTTCCAGATGTACAGTTACAGTTTGCGCATAATTAATAACAAATCCTACACTGCTGCTGTTAATCACATTCGTCGCACTATTATTCGTCCTGGAAATTGTACTGGATACCATCAACGATCTTTTCAGATATTCTGATCCGATATTTTTCTTGTTGAGTTCATAATCTATAGTCGAATAGCCGCCGGTAGGGAACTTGATCTTTGTCATCGCCCCGTTCAACGTACCGCCCAGTACCGGATTGCGGTCAGGCCCGCCTGTAACGATAAAGTTTGGTATGACAATATTGGTGAACTGTCCCCCGCCCATGTAAAACCCGTAATGGTCCACCCGCGCATCTGTTTTAACCAGCGCATCTACCGCATTGTACTCAAATGCGGTTCGCTGGAATTTGGTCGTGTCTATTGTGACCACATCGTCACCGATATTGGTGATCTCGTATTCTAACAAAGAATCAAGCCTCAGGTTATTAGCCAGGTAACCTTGCTTCAGTTTATAGCTTTTGACCCTGTTGCCGAAATTATCCGTTACAGAAATACCACTTAATGCTCTGGCGCTTCCGGTGTAAGTGCCCGGCCCTACCAAATTCTGGTTGATATCTGTCCGGATGGCTCCGGCTGCGAAATTCACATTGAACTTGTCAGAGGTAATACTCGTTAACCGTAGTGGCGTTACATAAGTAGAATTGGCATGTGCCGGATCAAAAAGATGATCGGGAATTGCATCATGGTTTCTGTTTGAGCCCAGGTAATCCTTATAGGTTTGGCTAAACGATCCGGGCTGGACGATTGTGCCTTCACCGGAATAGTTTAGCGTGATACTTTCTGTATTACCTGCATTAGTAATGCTGGTTAAATAAAAAGAAGAATTATACGTCGGAATTGCATAAGAGTTCACGCTTGTCGTTTTCGGGCTCGTGGTTTCAACCGCATTAAAAATATACTTAGTGCCATCATCTGTAATGATCGTAAAAGAACTTGCAGTGCCACTGATCTTAAATTTCTGGTACGGGAAACAGTAATATTTATTCTTGAACTTAATGAACTTACCGGAATACCTCCCGAAATTGAAACTGTAAATATCAGGCTCACTGTCGTAGGAGCCACCGGTTACAATGTCATGTAAAAAGTCTTTAAAATTCTGGTTGTGATTTACCGTATTGATCTTGGCGCTAACCGAATCGCTGTCAAACCGGTAATTGGCAGGTGAAGTGCCGTCTACCTTATCCTTTATCGTACGTGAGATCACGCCGCCCGCATTCAGCGACCATCCTAATCCCACCCAGCCCACCGGCTGGGAAGGCTTATAGCCATCATAGCTATAGTTTAATGTGATCGGTAAACTGAGCTCATTGCCCGTCACCGTAAATATAGGGATAGAATAGTTTGCCGAACCTGTTGAAAGGTTCATGGGCACCTCCCCGTATTTTCCGATACTGGATGCGTTCGGCGATGCCGGGATCAGGTCCGTCCGAATAAAATTAGTTGGGTTAATTGGAGCGGTCTGCGCTAATGCAAGACCCCAACCAATAGCCAGGAAAAAAAATAGTGATATCTTTTTCATGTTAAGGAAAAATATTGATAGATAGATCAGTCTGAAACTATGATTTTTTCTTTTTTAGCAGAGAGATTTCTTTGTTCTGCCGTTCGATCTTTTCACTTTGGCTCCTTACCTTTTTATCCAGATCAATCATGTATAGGGTCAACTCCTCTATTTTTTTAGTCAGCAGTTTGCTGGTTTCGCCCAGGCTTAAACCATTCGACTCCACCTCTATAGCCGAAGGCATATCCGGTAAATGCTGATGTTCCTCTATGTACTTTTCAATTTCAGTCAGCGAAAGGAGCGGATACTGCTTTTTAAACACGTAATCTGGCCAGTTCGCCGCCTCTACCTTTACTTCCTTCGATCGAATACTGCCTTTTACGGATAATGCCTCCGTGGGCGTGGATGTTCCGATGCCTACATATCCGGCAGCATTTATCCTCATCCTCTCGTTTAGGGTTCCGCCGCCGTTTGACACTGAAAAAACGAGATCCGCCCGATCAATATAGTAACTAGATGGCTGTACGGTCTTAATACTGCCCAAGGTATACGAATTGCTTGATGCGACGCTTTGAAAGGTCAGGTTGGCACCGGCATAGTCTGCCTCGGCTCCTGTGTTCGGATTTGGGTTTCCTGTACCGCCAAGTGTCAAACCGGAAACGGGCAAGTTGGTGCCTATCCCGACTTTTCCATCGTTAGTGACAACAAACTTGCTGGTATGCGTTCCGGCTCCGTTGCCAGAACTATTGGTTCCCGCATCAATCAGGAATTTAGCACCAGTGCCTAAAGTATTTTCAAAAGGCGAAATCCATAAAGCTGAATAGCTTGCTGTGCCCGTATTATAAATGGCATTTAGAATACTGAAGCCGCGCGACCAGCCTGTCGACTGGCTCAAACTGCCGCTTACAGATGCTACGCTTGCATTTGCCGTGCCGGTAGAGCCAATTAGTTGGAAGAACCCGAGTGGGCTGCCGCCCTCGGCAATTGTCATCTTACGGCTTTGAGTGCCGATAAGTAAATTCCGAACTACGCCGGTACCGGATGCCTCCGTTGCGATGGTAAAAGCGTTGCTGCTCCAGTACTGGCGCAGGCGTTCCAGGTTAGTCGTTTGGTCTGCGGTATTATAAATGGCAAAGCCAGTTCCTGCTGAACCAAGTGTAAGGGAATGTGTTGGTGCAGTGGTGGCAATTCCTACCGGGCCGCTTGTGGGCCATGCTGATGAATTATTTTGTGCATACGTATTGGCAAAAGCCAACATGCCGGTTGCCAGGACAAGTAGAGTTCTTTTCATTGTGGAAGGCTTTATAATTATAAATTATTAGGGATAAAAATGTACAGGCAATAATGTACACGTCCAAGCCGGAGGCTTAGTTTAATTCTGTGTCAGGAAAAACTATTGATTTTGAATTATGTGGCGTAAAGTGATGTCATGTTTAGTTGTGTTAAGAGCCAGGTTATTTGCTTTATTATATTCCGAATATAATGCTTTTTGAGGGTATTTTATTTAGAAAAAGTCACTTTATCGGAAATTTAATCGATGGTGAAATAACTTTCAAACTCCTTCTATATTTACGTTCCGATCTGCGATATTTTTAAGTCTTACAAAACCAATTTCTCCCAGATTAATGAGCGCTTTTAATAAAGTCAGAAACATTTGGCACCAAAGAAATACATTTATTGAATTAGCGCGGTAAAATCAGCATTTTTATATGGAATAGCGCTGTTTCGAATTTCTCAACTTCTAATAATTCAATCTCCTTGAAATCCTTATGCAACTTCGCATTAGCAATACTTAGAAACTTTTTCCGGTTTTTCTTTTCTTCGCCTTCCAGATAATCTACCACACACAAGGCTAAAAAATCTAATGAACTCAATTTCGCCATATTATTTTCCTTTCGATATTTTCTTGAATTATAAAGCAGGAGAAAAACAGGAGCAAGATAAAATTGTGGACGCTATCGCAAAAAATTATTGCTGCAATAATTGTAATCTTTCTTTCGCCTGCAATTCGTAATACTTCGGAATGAAGCGGTGATACAGGCTGCATTGCGGGTCTTTACCGTCCACACGGTAAACCGGGCATCCGCTGGTGCAAACTGAACGGTAGCGGCATTGTTTGCAATCGTCGGATTTATGATCTTCGTGGTGTTCGCCGCTGGCGATCATGTCCACCAGGTCTAAATCCTCGTTGAAGATGGTTTGCTGCGCCGGTGCATTATCCCCAAACTGCACATGGCAGTATTTGAAAGAGCCATCAACGTAGATCGCGCCGCCTGAAAAACCCGAGGCGCAGGTCTGGAAACTTAATTCATTTGGTTTGAGATCGCAAAACTGGTAACGCTTGGAGAATTGCCAGCCTCTTTGTATCGCTTCATTCATGATGGCGTAAGAGGCCGATAGATATTCATCCAGTAATTCAGCGTGGATGTTTTCGCCTTTTACAATGGAATAACGAAATGGAATATCCAACCCGATCAGGTAGCGGGTCAGATCCGGCAGCCCGGTTAGGTTAAGGTTGGTTACGACGGTGTTAACGGACACCGGAATATTTGCCGCAATTAGTTTTCGTAGATTGGCATCTACAATACCAAACGAACCGCAGCCCGAACGGAAACTGCGCGTGGCATCGTGCATGGCTTCCACGCCATCCAATGATACGCCGTAGCCGATACCATGCTCCTTTGAGAATTCTATGATCTCATCATTCAGCATGGTGAGATTGGTAACAAAGCCCACATCAAACTGGCATCCTGCATTTGATAATACTTGTCTCGCTTCGGGAATGAATGTTTTCCAAACATTGAATTGGCCCATCGGTTCGCCGCCAGCCAGCCGGAGCCTGATATGACGGATGCCTTTATTTTTTACCGCTTCCAGCATCTTGTTTAGCAATTGGTGCCTAACGGCGTCCGTCATGCCTTTGCCCGTGTTCAGCGTGGAGATATAACAGTAACTGCAACCCAGGTTACAGGCATTGGTGGTATGTATCCAAAAGTTCAGCGTGTTCGGTGTAGTTGGTTTTTGTGGCATGCTAAACCCGCTATCATCAAAGCCGACAAGCTCGGTTTTGTGCAGCATGGATAGAAACTGTTCCAGCGTTTCACTGTTCATGCCAAAATTGGCTGCTATTGTTGATACATCATCATCACCATTAACGGCCTGCAATAGCTCGTACTGGCGTTCATTTAGCAATCGGAATGAACTGGGAAAGCTGCAATTTACGGCATAGGCAAAACCATCGCTTACCGGGCGAAGCAATAGATCAGGCGATTTACGTGGCACTAATTTCATACATCATTTTTCTGAAATAATCGATCAGGGTTTAATTGCTGCAATCACCATACGAATTTAAACTTCTAACATTATTGGTGCAGTCGCTATTGAGGTTGACGCTATCGGCGTTTTCTATCTCAAACCTGTTATCGCAGTCACCATACATGACAGGGATCATTACGGGTTGGCACGAAGGGCGTGACAGATTGATCAATCCAAGATCGTCAAAAAGAATGTCGTTACTGTTTGCTGTTAACATGATATGTGTGTTTAATTGTTTTGTTTATTCTACTTGTGTAATTTGTTTCTCCTGTTTATTTATTCTGGTCAACAAGGTGTGAACAGAGCTCGGATGCCATTTGCCTGCCGCTCGGAATGTTGGCACTGCCTTTTTGTTCAGTTCATCGCACACAGCCCGCTCGGTAATAATTCCGCGCTTTTTTAACCGATGTATTACGGGTGACATTTTACGTGCAAAATCTTCTGCTGCCCGTTTATTGGCAACCGACAAAAATTCCTTGCCGTTTTTACCCAATTCAACGCCGCGATTTTTTGCAG
>Ga0247812_10000691_pt1 | contig 20099 bp, 15 predicted proteins | sample UWRJL149409B1_FD_178011 | JGI IMG/M metagenome (GOLD analysis project Ga0247812, IMG submission 178011) | Plant litter microbial communities from Arlington Agricultural Research Station in Wisconsin, United States - UWRJ-L149-409B-1 | ecosystem: Environmental > Terrestrial > Plant litter >...
TGGCAAAGCTGTCAAGCGAAGAGCTCATCGAAGCCTTCAAGGAACTGACTCTCATTGAGCTCAGCGAGTTCGTCAAGAAGTTCGAAGAGGTCTTCGAGGTCACCGCCGCCGCTCCCGTCGCAGTTGCCGCTGCCGGTGGCGCTGCTGCTGCCGTCGAAGAGGTCGAGGAGAAGGATTCCTTCGACGTCATCCTCGAGTCGGCTGGCGAGAAGAAGATCCAGGTCATCAAGGAGGTCCGCGCGCTCACGAGCCTCGGACTCGGCGAGGCCAAGGCTGTCGTAGACGGCGCCCCCGGCGCAGTCCTCGAGGGTGTCAACAAGGAGACCGCCGAGAAGGCAAAGGCTCAGCTCGAAGAAGCTGGCGCCACCGTCACGCTCAAGTAGTCCCGTCCCCGCTAGGGGACTTCCACAAAGGCATCGCTTCTTCGGAAGCGGTGCCTTTGTGCGTTTAACCCGCCGCGAGACGTTAGCGGGCATGGGAGCGCTACCACGCTTGTCCACAACGAGTTGTGACGGATTCTCTCAAGCGCTTGCATACCCCCTTCGAGTGCCATACGTTGTCTGTGGAACCGTTCTCAACGGAACCGCCCTTGCATCACCTTTTGACGCCCTGCGCAGAGACGCGCGGGGCGAATTCATCTCAATGAGGAGGAAAAATGAGTTCCGCTTTCAAGCGCCGTCTACTCATACCGATCGCTACAGCAGGCGTCATCGGTCTCGCGCTCGCCGGCTGTACCGGCGACACCGAGCAGTCCGCAGAAGACATCGACTGCTCGGAGTACGAGCAGTACGGCACGTTCGACGGCGACGAGGTGACGATCTCCGGCACCATCGTCGAGACCGAGGCCGACCGTCTCATCGCCTCGTGGTCGGACTTCGCCACCTGCACCGACATCTCGATCGACTACCAGGGCAGCCGCGACTTCGAGGGCAACATCGCCCAGCTCGCCGAGGGTGGCAACGCTCCCGACATCGGAATCGTGCCGCAGCCCGGTCTCGTCTCGCTTCTCGCCGAGAACGGCTACCTCCAGCCGGCTCCCGCAGAGGTCGAAGCGAACACCGACGAGTTCTGGTCGCCCGACTGGAAGGCCTACAGCACCTTCGACGGCGTCTTCTACGGCGCCCCCATGCTCGCGAGCGTCAAGGGGTACATCTGGTACTCGCCCGCCGAGTTCGAGGAGAAGGGCTACGAGACGCCCACGACCCTCGACGAGCTCATGGAGCTGACCGAGACCATCGCCGCCGAGGGAGACCACCTCCCCTGGTGCGCCGGTATGGAGTCCGGTGACGCCACCGGTTGGCCCGGAACCGACTGGATCGAAGACTTCGTGCTGCGCCAGTCGGGCCCCGACGTCTACGACCAGTGGGTCACCCACGAGATCCCGTTCAACGACACGGCCATCGTCGAGGCGTTCGACGCCGCAGGCGACATCCTGAAGAACACCGAGTACATCGACACCGAGTCGCTCATCTCGACCCCGTTCCAGGAGGGTGGCCTTCCCATCCTCGACGGACAGTGCTCGCTGCACCACCAGGCCTCGTTCTACGAGGTCAACTGGGGTGAAGGAGTCGAGGTGTCGCCCGAGGGCGACGTCTACGCGTTCCTGATGCCGCCCGCAGAGGCAGAAGACCCGCTCGCCGTCACCGGCGGTGGCGAGACCGTCGTCGCGTTCGAGACCAGCGACGCCATCACCGCTGTGCTCACGCACATGTCGAGCGACACGTTCGCGAACCTGCGTGTCGAGCAGGGCGGAACGGTCAGCGCCAACACGGGCGTCGACCCGTCGCTCGCGTCGAGCCCGCTGCTGGAAGACACCATCGAGATCCTCCAGGACCCCGACGCCACCTTCCGCTATGACGGTTCCGACCTCATGCCGGGCGCCGTCGGTTCCAACTCGTTCTGGAAGGGCATCGTCGGCTGGTTGAGCGGCGACAGCACGCAGCAGACTGTCGACACCATCGAGAGCAGCTGGCCTCAGTAACACCATCGCTGCCGACTGTGGGGCGGGGCCTTCTGGCCCCGCCCCACACTCGCAGTTCAGCACCCCTGCGAACCAGCAATACCCCTCAATCAGCGTCGAATGAAAGGTAGAGGCACCCCATGACCACAGCGGATCTCATCGGTAAGATCCTGCAGGTCGCCGGAGGGCTCGCGATTTTCGCCGCCGTCGTCGGCCTCGTTCTGTTCCTCGTCGACAAGGCGCCCAAGCGCCAGCGCGACTACGTTGTGCTGGCGGCCTTCGTCGGCCCGGCACTCGTCCTCCTCTTCGGCGGGCTCATCTACCCGGCGATCCGCACGACCGCCCTCGCCTTCTTCAGCCGCACGGGCGACCCGGTCGGGTTCGAGAACTTCATCTGGGCGTTCACCCAGCCCGACGCCGTGCGCACCCTGGTGAACACGGTCATCTGGGTCATCCTGGTGCCCACCATCTCCACCATCGCCGGCCTCGCCTACGCGGTGTTCATCGACAAGTCACGCGGCGAGAAGTTCTTCAAAGCGCTCGTCTTTATGCCGATGGCCATCTCGTTCGTCGGCGCCGGAATCATCTGGAAGTTCGTCTACGACTACAAGTCGCAGGGACGCGAGCAGATCGGTGTGCTCAACGCGATCGTCGTGGCGTTCGGAGGCGAACCGGTGCAGTGGCTGCAGACCTCGCCGCTCAACACCTTCCTGCTCATCGCCGTGATGGTCTGGATCCAGACCGGATTCGCGATGGTCGTGCTGTCGGCGGCGATCAAGGGCGTGCCGGTCGAGCAGCTCGAGGCCGCGCAGCTCGACGGCACCAACGCCTGGCAGCGGTTCCGCAATGTCACCGTCCCCGGCATCCGCGGCTCCCTCGTGGTGGTCGTCACGACCATCTCCATCGCGACCCTCAAGGTCTTCGACATCGTCCGCACCATGACGGCCGGCAACTTCGACACGAGCGTCGTCGCCAACGAGATGTACACCCAGGCGTTCCGCGCCAACGAACCCGGGCGCGGTGCCGCACTCGCGGTCATCCTGTTCATCCTCGTCCTGCCGATCGTCATCTACAACGTCCGAGTACTCCGTAGCCAGAAGGAAGTCCGATGAGCGTCTCACCCGTCGACCTGCCCGTTGCGGGCTCCCGCTCGCTCAAGGGCGGCATCGAACTCGCCGAAGAAGGAACCACCAAGACCGGCCGCGTCAAGCGCCGCCTGACCTCGCGCCGCGCCACCTTCGCGGCGGTGATCATCGCCGTTCTCTGGACGACCCCGACCTTCGGCCTGCTGATCTCGTCGTTCCGTCCGGCCGAGGAGATCCGCACGACCGGCTGGTGGACCTTCTTCAGCAACCCGGCGCTCACCCTCGACAACTACCAAGACGTGCTCTTCTCGTCGTCGCAGGCGTCGCCCCAGCTCGGCGCGTACTTCGTCAACTCGTTGTCGATCGCCATCCCCGGCACGATCTTCCCGCTCGTGATCGCCTCGATGGCCGCCTACGCCTTCGCGTGGATCAAGTTCAAGGGCAGCAGCGTGCTGTTCATCCTGGTCTTCGCGCTGCAGATCGTTCCCCTGCAGATGGCGCTCATCCCGCTGCTGCAGACCTTCGGCGTGATCCTGCGCCCGGGCCAGGAGTGGCTGCACGACGTCATCCCGTCGATTCCCGAGCAGAACTTCCTGCCGATCTGGATCGCGCACACGATCTTCGCGCTGCCGCTGGCGATCTTCCTGCTGCACAACTTCATCTCCGAGATCCCCGGCGAGGTCATCGAGGCGGCCCGCGTCGACGGCGCGAGCCACATGCAGGTCTTCCTGCGCATCGTCCTCCCGCTCGCGCTGCCGGCCATCGCGTCGTTCGCGATCTTCCAATTCCTCTGGGTGTGGAACGACCTGCTGGTCGCCCTGATCTTCTCGGGCGGAACACAAGACGCCGCACCGCTCACGCAGAGACTCGCGGAGCTCACCGGAACCCGAGGCCAGGACTGGCAGAGACTCACGGCGGCGGCCTTCGTCTCGCTCGTCGTACCGCTCATCGTCTTCTTCGGGCTGCAACGGTACTTCGTGCGCGGCCTGCTCGCGGGCTCGACGAAGGGCTAGGCAGACCAGGCTGATTGAGCCTGTCGAAATCCCCGGTCGTGACAGCGTGGGTAGATTTCGACAGGCTCAATCACCGGCTTAACAGAGCGTAGGCTCGACCCGTGAGCGGAATGCGCGGCCCCGGGGGTCATGGTGGTCGGGTGAGCGGCGGCGACGCCGCGGCGCAGAAAGCGATCAACGCGACGGCGCCGAAGATCCCCGATCTGCTCTCGCGCATCGGTCGCCTGTTCGCGCCGCACAAGGCGGCCATCACGGTCACCATCGTGCTCGTGCTGATCAGCGCGGCGCTGAGCGTGGCCCCTCCGTTGCTCACCAAGCAGGCCTTCGACCTCGGACTCTTCCCCGAGGGCGGGCCGAACTTCCCCGTCCTCCTCGAGCTCGTCGGCATCATGGTGCTGCTCTGGGTGGTCTCCGCCATCCTCGGCGTCTGGCAGACCTGGCTCACCGCGACCGTCGGCAACAAGGTCATGGGCGCGCTGCGCGTGCGCTTGTTCCGGCACCTGCAGGCCATGGAGCTCGCGTTCTTCACCCGCACCAAGACCGGCGTCATCCAGTCGCGCCTGCAGAACGACGTCGGCGGCGTCGCCGGCGTGCTCAGCAACACCATCTCGAGCGTCATCGGCAACACGGTCACTGTCATCGCCGCGTTCGTGAGCATGCTCTTGCTCAGTTGGCAGCTGACGATCGTCGCGGTGATCCTGCTGCCGGTGCTCGTGCTCGCCCAACGCCGGGTCGGCCAGGTGCGCGCCCGCATCGCCACCAAGACCCAGGAGTCGCTGAGCGACATGACCGCGATCACCCAGGAGACGTTGAGCGTCTCCGGCATCCTGCTCGCGAAATCGTTCAACCAACAGCAGTCCGAGACCGACCGCTACGCGCGCGAGAACGACAACCAGATCGGCCTGCAGGTGCGCCAGGCGATGAGCGGCCAGTGGTTCTTCGCCATGGTCGGCATCTTCCTCTCGGTGATCCCCGCGGTCGTCTACCTCGCCGCCGCCTGGCTGATCCTGCGCGACGTGCCGGTCACCGCCGGAACGATCGTCGCGTTCACCACCGTGCAGGCCCGGCTCACCTTCCCGCTGCTCGGTCTTATGCGTGTCGCCCTCGACCTGCAGACCTCGTCGGCCCTGTTCGCGCGCATCTTCGAATACCTCGATCTGAAGCCGGCGATCAAAAACGCTCCGGATGCGAAAGAGGTCGACCCCGCCGCCCTCGGGCTCGTCGAATTCGACGACGTGGTCTTCCGGTACCCCGACGCGCCGACCGACACCCCTGCCACCCTCGACGGGGTGAGCTTCCGCATCGAGCCCGGCCAGTTCGCGGCCTTCGTCGGACCCTCGGGGGCCGGCAAGACGACCGTGTCGTACCTGATCCCTCGCCTGCACGACGCGACGAGCGGCCGCGTGCTGTTCGCCGGCGACGACGTGCGCTCGCTCGACGAGCTCTCGCTCGTGAAGAACATCGGTATCGTGAGCCAGGAGACCTACCTGTTCCACGCGTCGATCGGCGACAACCTGCGCTACGCGAAGCCGGGGGCGACCGACGACGAGCTCGTCGCGGCCGCGAAGGCGGCGAACATCCACGCCACCATCGAGTCGTTCCCCGACGGGTACAACACCCTCGTCGGCGAACGCGGCTACCGGCTCAGCGGCGGCGAGAAGCAGCGCATCGCGATCGCGCGTGTGCTGCTCAAGGACCCCGCGGTGCTCATCCTCGACGAGGCGACGAGCGCGCTCGACTCGATCGGCGAGCGTGTCGTGCAGGAGGCCCTCGACACCGCGTCGCGCGGACGCACGACCATCGCGATCGCGCACCGCCTCTCGACGGTGGTCGACGCCGACGTCATCTTCGTGGTCGTCGCCGGCCGGATCGCCGAGCGCGGAACCCACGACGAACTGCTCGCCTCGCGCGGAAAGTACTGGGAGCTCTACTCCGACCAGACCGCCTGACCCGCGCGCCCGGTTTCACGACCCAGGCGGGATGCGCCGGCCGGCCGCGCGGCCCGCGGATTCGCAGGGCTCGCGCCGCGGCATCCGGGATCCTGCCTGGGTTGTGCCACGCGACCCGGCGGCTACGCGGCGGGCAGCGCGTCGAGCAGGTCCTGCATGTAGCCGATCTCGCTCGACTGGGCCTTCACGATGCTGGCGGCGAGCGAGCGCACCACGCGCTCCTCGGTGCGCACCAGCACGGCGTCGGCCATCTCGACCCCGCCCAGGTGGTGCGCGATCATCAGCGTCAGGTACTGGCGCACGGCCTCGTCGCCCGTCGCCGCCTTCAGTGCGGCGAGCTGGTCGGAGGTCGCCATGCCGGGCATCGGCGAACCGGGTTCGTGCGAGCCCTCGCCCGTGCCCATCTCGCTCATGCCCTCGTGGCTGACGCCGGTGAGGGCGGGGCGCGACATCCAGGTCATCTCGGGCTCCGGCGCGGTCTGCGGCAGGTTCCACACGGTGAGCCAGCCGTTCATCTGGCCGGCCTGCTGCGACTGCGAGTTCGCGATGTCGTAGGCGAGCAGGCGCACGTCGGCGTCGTCGGTGAGGTCGCGGATGATGAACGACATCTCGACGGCCTGGTTGTGGTGCGTCTGCATGTCGCGGGCGAACCCGGCCTCGGCGCTGGTGTTCGAGGGCGCGGTCGCGACCGGCGCCGAGAGGCTGCCGGCCGCGAAAGCCGCGACGATGACGAGAACGGAGGCGACGACCGCGGCGATGATCAGCCGCGCGCGTCGTCCGCCGCTAGGCGATTTTTCCGGGTCCATCGATGGCGCCGGTGCACGCTGCGCCGGGCTCCGGGGCGTCGGGCGACTGGCGGAACTTCTCGATGAATTCACCCAGTCGCGGGTCGTCTACGCCGTCGAGCTGGACCTGGTTGGCCCAGGCGGATGCCACGACGGGAGCGGGCAGGTCGGGGTAGGGGGTCAGCAGCATGTAGGTGCTGGGGATCGAGTCGCGCAGCGTGGCGATCTCGTCGTCGCTGAGCGCGTCGGGGTCGTAGGTCACCCAGACCGCGCCGTGCTCGAGCGAGTGCACCGCGTTCTCGTTCTGCTGCGGTTCGGTGTAGACGCCGCAGTTCAACCACGCCTGGTTGTGGTTGCCGCCGGCGGGCGGGTTCATGTTGTAGTCGGTCTCGTAGTCGACCGCGGTGGCGACGTGCACGGCGGGAACGCCCTCGAAGGTCTCGAGGTCGGTGATCGCGATGTCGTCGCGGCTGACCTCGGGCACGGCGTTCACCACGACGAAGCTGATGATGAGCGCGACGACGGCGACGGCTCCGACACTCGCCGCGACGATGCCGATACGGCGGTTGCGCTTCTCCTTGGCCTGCTGTTTCTTCAGAATCGCGACCTTCGCGGCGCGCTTCGCTTCGCGCTGCTCCTTGACGGACGGGTTGCTGGGATTGTTGGAGGCCATGGCTGTGGGGATACCTGTCGTTCGGAGGCGGCAGTGGAAGGTTGTTGCTTCAATGATTATCCCCTGAAGAAGCTGAGAAAGTCCCCATCGGAGGCGCGCTGGTAGATTGCGGCTATGAAGTACGCAAAGACGGTGCTCGACCTCGTGGGCAACACCCCGCTCGTGCGCCTCAACTCCGTCACGACGGGGATCGCGGCGACCGTGCTCGCCAAGGTCGAGTACCTGAATCCCGGCGGGTCGTCGAAAGACCGCATCGCGACCCGCATCATCGACGCGGCCGAGCGCGACGGGCTGCTCAAGCCCGGCGGCACCATCGTCGAGCCGACGAGCGGCAACACCGGTGTGGGACTCGCTCTCGTCGCCCAGCAGCGCGGCTACCGCTGTGTGTTCGTGCTGCCCGACAAGGTGGGGGAGGACAAGCGCAACGTGCTCACCGCCTACGGTGCCGAGGTCGTGGTCACCCCGACCGCCGTCGCGCCCGACAGCCCCGAGTCGTACTACAGCGTGAGCGACCGGCTGGTGCGCGAGATCCCCGGCGCGTTCAAGCCCGACGAGTACTCCAACCCGAACGGTCCGCTCAGCCACTACGAGACCACCGGTCCCGAGATCTGGCGGGACACCGAGGGCAAGATCACCCACTTCGTCGCCGGCGTCGGTACCGGTGGCACGATCAGCGGCGTCGGCCGGTACCTCAAGGAGGTGTCGGGCGGCGCGGTGCAGGTCATCGGCGCCGACCCCGAGGGCTCGGTCTATTCGGGCGGCACCGGACGGCCCTACCTGGTCGAGGGCGTCGGCGAAGACTTCTGGCCGACCGCGTACGACCCCACCGTCGTCGACAGCATCGTCGCGTCATCCGACGCCGAATCGTTCGAACTCACCCGACGCCTCGCGCGCGAGGAGGGACTGCTCGTGGGCGGCTCGAGCGGACTCGCCGTCTCGGCGGCGCTCAAGGCAGCGGCAGACCTGCCGGCCGATGCCGTGGTCGTCGTGCTGCTGCCCGACGGCGGGCGCGGCTACCTCGGCAAGATCTTCAACGAGAAGTGGATGCAGTCGTACGGCTTCACCCAGGTCGCCGAGGAGAAGACCGTCGCCGACGTCATCAGCCGTAAGACCGGCGACCTGCCCGACCTGGTGCACCTGCACCCCGTCGACACCGTGCGCGACGCCGTGAAGATCATGGCCGAGTACGACATCTCGCAGCTGCCCGTGCTCACCGCCGAACCGCCCGTGGTGATGGGCGAGGTGGCCGGCGCGATCAGCGAGCGAGCGCTGCTCGACGACATCTTCACCGGCAAGGCGACCATGACCGACCCGATCGCGGAATTCGTGGGCGCCCCGCTCGGTTTGATCGGTGTGCACGAGTCGGTGGGCGCCGCGCGTGCCGCGCTCGCCGGCGCCGACGCGCTGCTCGTCGTGAGCGACGGCAAGCCCGTCGGTGTGCTCACCCGCCAAGACCTGTTGACCTTCCTCACCGCCTAACCCCACCTGCAAAAGGACCCCCGTGTCAGACAAGAACTACGGCTTCTCCACGCGCGCGATCACCGCGGGCCAGCACTTCGACCCGACGACGGGCGCGGTCGTTCCGCCGGTGTACCTGACCTCGACGTTCGTGCAAGACGGCATCGGCGGATTCCGCGGCGGCTACGAGTACGCGCGCGGCGGCAACCCGACCCGCGACTCGCTGCAGGAGCAGCTCGCGTCGCTCGAGGGCGGGCTCGAGGCGTTCAGCTTCGCCTCGGGCCTCGCCGCCGAAGACACCCTGCTGCGTGCGGTGCTCGCCCCCGGCGACCACATCGTGATGGGCAACGACGTGTACGGCGGAACCCACCGCCTCGTGAACCGTGTGTTCGTGCCGTGGGGCATCGACCTCGACGTGGTCGAGCTGACCGACCTCGACGCCGTGCGGGCGTCGATCCGCCCGGGTGTCACCAAGGTGCTCTGGGTCGAGACGCCCACCAACCCGCTGATGAAGATCAACGACATCGCCGCGCTCGCCGAGCTCGGCCACGAATCCGGTGTCCTCGTCGTCGTCGACAACACGTTCGCCTCGCCCTACCTGCAGCAGCCGATCGCCCTCGGCGCCGACGCGGTCGTGCACTCCACCACGAAGTACCTGGGCGGTCACTCCGACGTCGTCGGCGGCGCGCTCATAGTGAACGACGAGGAACTCGCGGCGAAGGTCGGCTTCCTGCAGTTCGGCGTCGGCGCGGTCTCCGGTCCGCTCGACGCGTGGCTCACCATCCGGGGCATCAAGACCCTCGCGGTGCGCCTCGACCGCCACTCGTCGAACGCGCAGTCGATCGCGGAGACCCTCGCGGAGCATCCGGCCATCGAGACCGTCTACTACCCTGGGCTGCCCGGCCACCCGGGCCACGAACTCGCCTCCCGCCAGATGAAGGCGTTCGGCGGCATGATCTCGCTCGGCCTGGCCGGGGGAGAGGCCGCGGCCCGCACGTTCGCGGAGTCGACCGAGCTGTTCCAGCTGGCCGAATCGCTCGGCGGCGTCGAATCGCTCATCGGCTACCCGTCGGAGATGACGCACGCGTCGGTGCGCGGGACCGCGCTCGAGGTGCCCGCCAACATCGTGCGCCTGTCGGTGGGGATCGAGGATGTCGCGGACCTCACCGCCGACCTGCTCGCCGCGCTCGACAGGGTGGCACGGGCGTAACCGCCTGTATCGCCGATTTCGGCAGCCTCCCGTCCGCGCCCACGCGCGGCTATCGTGATGCTCTTGTTGCGTTAACTTCTTGACGGCAAGGCTTTGTTGTTGCACTCTACATTTATGACAACGAGGTACAGGTCCCGAAACCCGGGATCGCAGACGGCGCTGCGCCAGTCGAACCAGCAGCGCATCATCACCAGCCTCGTCTCCGGCGGCCCCTCGACCCAGGCCGAGATCTCGCGCAACACCGGTCTGTCGAACGCCACCGTCTCCAACATCGTCAAGGCCCTCGCCGAACGCGGCATCGTCAGCACCGCGCCCACCACGAGTTCGGGCAGGCGGGCGCTTTCGGTGAGCCTCTCGGGCGAGAACGGCGCGGTCGCGGTCGGCATCGACTTCGGGCGCCGGCACGTGCGTGTGCTCGTCGCTGGCCTCGACTACCAGGTGATGGCGTCGGAGGCCGTCGAACTGCCGCTCGGGCACAGCGCTTCGGTCGCTCTGGATGCCGCGTCCCGACTGCTCGCCTCGGTGCTCGAGTCGAGCGGCGTCAGCCCGTCCCTCGTGCTCGGCATCGGCGTCGGAATCCCCGGTCCGATCGACCGTCGCAGCGAGACCGTGATCGAGGGCGCGATCCTCCCCGAGTGGGTCGGCATCACGCACGCCGAGATCGAGGCGCGGCTGAACTACCCGGTCTACATCGACAACGACGCCAACCTGGGCGCGCTCGCCGAGGTGACCTGGGGCCCGCACAGCGGTACCGACGATCTCGTCTTCGTGAAGATCGGATCGGGCATCGGCGCCGGGCTCATCTTCAACGGCGTGCCCTTCGGCGGCAACATCGGCGTGACCGGGGAAATCGGACACACCCCCGTGCACGACCACGGGCTGCTCTGCCGCTGCGGCAACCGCGGCTGCCTCGAGACCGTCGCGTCGACGACCGTGATGATCGAGCTGCTCAGCCGCACCAGCCCGTCGACCGTGGCCACGAGCGACATCGTGCGGGCCGCCCTCGCCGGCGACCACGCGACCCTGCGCATCATCGAAGACGCCGGCCTCGCGGTCGGGCGTTCGGTCGCCGCCATCGTCAATCTGGTGAACCCGGGCATCGTCGTCATCGGCGGGCCGCTCGCCAGCCTGGGCGAGCTGCTGCTCGACCCCGTGCGGCGCGGCCTCGCGATCTACGCGGTGCCGATGCTGAGCGAGACGACCGAACTGGTGATGTCGTCGCTGGGCGAGCAGGCCGAGGCCCTCGGGGCCTCCGCACTGGTTCTGCGGCAGGCCGGGCTGCTGTCGCCCCTGTCGCTGCGCTAAGTCACCGTTCGATAACCCTTTCGCTCGAAAAGGCAAGTTCATGCGTTCACAGGTTGACGACAACGCTTGCAGGGCTTAGTTTCTACAAGGGCGCGATTCACGCGAGCGCCCGCGACGAGGAGGTCACGCCGTGGAACAGGGTCTAGATTCAGCCCCCACCATCCTGGAGATGCGATCCATCACCAAGGAATTTCCGGGCGTTAAGGCCCTCGACAACGTCTCGCTCTCGGTCAAGGCCAGCGAGATCCACGCGATCTGCGGCGAGAACGGTGCCGGCAAGTCGACGCTGATGAAGGTCCTCTCCGGCGTCTACCCCTTCGGCACCTACGAGGGCGACATCGTCTACGAAGGCAAGACCGTGCGCTTCAAAGACATCAAGTCGAGCGAGGCCGCCGGCATCGTCATCATCCACCAGGAACTCGCGCTCATCCCCGAGCTCTCGATCACCGAGAACATCTTCCTCGGCAACGAGCCCGGCCGCGGCGGCGTCATCAACTGGGTCGAAGCGCAGAAAGAGGCCACGCAGCTTCTCGCCCGCGTCGGCCTCGACGACGACCCCGACACCCAGGTCAAGAACATCGGCGTCGGCAAGCAGCAGCTCGTCGAGATCGCCAAGGCCCTCAACAAGAACGTGAAGCTGCTCATCCTCGACGAGCCGACCGCCGCTCTCAACGAGAACGACTCGCAGCACCTGCTCGACCTCATCCTGGGGCTCAAGAGCAAGGGCATCTCGTCGATCATGATCTCGCACAAGCTCAACGAGATCGAGCAGATCGCCGACCAGATCACGATCATCCGCGACGGCAAGTCGATCGAGACCCTGAACGTCAAGGCAGACGGCGTCGACGAAGACCGCATCATCCGCGGCATGGTCGGCCGCACGCTCGGCAACAGGTTCCCCGAGCACACCGCGGAGATCGGCGAGGTCTTCTTCGAGGTGCGCGACTGGAACGTGCAGCACCCGCTCACCGCCGAGCGCATGGTCGTCAAGAACTCCAGCTTCACCGTTCGCCGCGGCGAGGTCGTCGGGTTCGCCGGTCTGATGGGCGCCGGCCGCACCGAACTCGCGATGAGCCTCTTCGGCCGCTCCTACGGCAAGTTCCTCTCCGGCCACGTCTACAAAGACGGCAAGGAGATCAAGCTCCGTACCGTCGCCGAGGCCATCGACCACGGCATCGCCTACGTGAGCGAAGACCGCAAGGCGCTCGGCCTCAACCTGCTCGACACCATCAAGCGTTCCATCGTCTCGGCGAAGCTGCGCAAGATCTCGAAGGGCGACGTCGTCAACGAGATCCAGGAGGCGCAGATCTCCGAGGAGTACCGCAAGAGCCTGCGCATCAAGACCCCGACCGTCGAAGAGGGCGTCACCAAGCTCTCCGGCGGCAACCAGCAGAAGGTCGTCCTGGCGAAGTGGATGTTCACCGACCCCGACCTGCTCATCCTCGACGAGCCGACCCGCGGCATCGACGTCGGCGCCAAGGCCGAGATCTACGGGATCATCCGCGACCTCGCCGCGCAGGGCAAGGGCATCATCATGATCTCCTCCGAGCTGCCGGAACTGCTCGGCGTCTCCGACCGCATCTACACGATCTTCGAAGGCAAAATCACCAACGAACTGCCGGTCGCCCAGGCCGATCCCGAAACCCTCATGCGCAGCATGACCTCGTCCTCACAGAAAGTAGTCGCGTAATGAGCGCTCCCATTACAGAGAAAAAGGGCGGATTCGACATCCGCGAGCTCAAGAACCTGTTCGGCGGGGGCGGCTCCCTCAAGCAGTTCGGCATCCTCGGCGCGCTCGTCGTCATCATCCTCTTCTTCCAGATCTGGACGGGAGGCAAGACGCTGCAGCCCGGAAACATCATCAACATCGTGCAGCAGTACTCCTACATCCTGATCCTCGCGATCGGCATGGTGATGGTGATCATCGCCGGCCACATCGACCTCTCGGTCGGTTCGGTCGCGGCCTTCACCGGCATCATCGTGGCGCTCTCGATGAAGGACTGGGCGTTCCCGTGGTGGGCGGCCATCCTCCTCGGACTCGTCGTCGGTGGCCTCATCGGCGCTTGGCAGGGGTTCTGGGTCGCCTACGTCGGGGTGCCGGCGTTCATCGTGACACTCGCGGGCATGTTGATCTGGCGCGGCGGCAACCAGTTCATCGGTGACTCCGCGACCGTGCCCGTGCCGCAGGACTTCCAGGTCATCGGCAAGGGCTACCTGCCCGAGATCGGCCCGAACCTCGGATTCAACAACCTCACGATGCTGCTCGGCCTGATCGTCGTGCTCATCCTCATCGGCCTCGAGGTGCGCGGACGCCGCACCCGCAAGGTCATGGGCGCGAGCGCCAACGCCGTGTGGATCAGCGTGCTGCGCGTCGTCATCCTCGGCGGCGTCGTTATGGTCGCGGCCTACCTGTTCGCGACCGGCCGCGTCGGCACCAGCTTCCCGATCTCGGGAATCATCCTCGTGCTGCTCGTCGTCGCGTACTCGTTCCTGACGAACAACACGATCATCGGCCGCCACATCTACGCGGTCGGCGGCAACAAGCACGCCGCAGAGCTCTCGGGTGTCAACTCGAAGCGCGTCAACTTCTTCGTCATGATGAACATGTCGGTGCTCGCGGCTCTCGCCGGCATGATCTTCGTCGCCCGTTCGCAGGCCTCCGGCCCGTTCGACGGCACCGGCTGGGAGCTCGACGCCATCGCGGCCGTCTTCATCGGCGGCGCGGCCGTCTCGGGCGGTATCGGTACCGTCGCGGGATCCATCATCGGTGGCCTCGTTATGGCCGTGCTCTCGAACGGTCTCGCCCTCAAGGGCATCTCGTCCGACCTCGTGCAGATCATCAAGGGCCTCGTGCTGCTGATCGCCGTCGGTGTCGACGTCTTCAACAAGACGCAGGGACGCCCGTCGATCATCGGCCTCATGACCCGCAAGGACAAGGGCGGCCAGGCGCCGACCGACGACACGACGTCGACCCAGGTCACCCCCGGCGGCGGAACCCCCGACACCGCGGTGCCGGCCGACCTCCCCAAATAAGACTCACCGCACTGATCCACCACCGGAGAATCAGCTCCACCCAACGCACCAACACAGAATAGAAAGAAAGAGATCCCAATGAAGAAGATCCTTCTTGCCACCGGCGCATTCGTCGCCGTGGCGGCACTCGGCCTCACCGGCTGCTCCAGCGACAACGGCCGTGGCGGCGAAGCCGCGTCCGAGGCCGGCAGCGGCTTCGAGGCCAACTCGCTGATCGGCGTGGCGCTTCCCGACAAGACCAGCGAGAACTGGGTTCTCGCCGGCGGCCTGTTCGAAGACGGCCTCGCCGAGGCCGGCTTCGAAGCCGACGTGCAGTACGCCGGAGCGAGCAACGCCGTCGCCGACCAGCAGCAGCAGATCTCGACCATGGTCACCAACGGTGCCAAGGTCATCATCATCGGCGCCAAGGACGGCGCCCAGCTCGGCACGCAGGTGGAGCAGGCGCACGACGCCGGCGCCATCGTCGTCGCGTACGACCGTCTCATCCTGAACTCCGACGCTGTCGACTACTACGTCGCCTTCGACAACTTCAAGGTCGGCCAGCTCCAGGGCCAGGCTCTCCTCGACGGTCTCGCCGCGAAGTTCCCCGACAAGACCACGTACAACATCGAGCTGTTCTCCGGCTCGTCTGACGACGCCAACGCTCCCGTCTTCTTCGAGGGCGCGATGGACATCCTCCAGCCCAAAATCGACGACGGAACGCTGAAGGTCGTCTCCGGCCAGGTCGACATCGCCCAGACGGCGACCGACGGCTGGAAGCCCGAGAACGCCCAGCGCCGCATGGACACCATCATGCAGGGCACGTACACGTCGGAGACCGTCGACGGCGTCCTCTCGCCGAACGACACCCTCGCCCGCGCGATCATCACCTCGGTGAAGGACGCCGGACAGGCCGAGCTCCCGATCGTCACCGGTCAGGACTCCGAGGCCGCCTCGATCCCGCTGATCATGTCGGGCGAGCAGTACTCGACCATCTACAAGGACACCCGCGCGCTCGTCAAGACCGCGATCGAGATGGCGCAGACCCTTCAGGCCGGCGACGAGCCCGACACGACCACCGAGACGAACAACGGCAACGTCGACGTCGCCACGCTCTACCTCGAGCCGGTCATCGTCACGAAGGACAACGCCGCTGAGGCATACGCCGACAACGAAGAGCTCCTCGCTCTCGTCAACGGCTAAGCAGCCCCACGAGTGAAGGCCGGTCGCACCCTCGGGTGCGGCCGGCCTTTCCGTTTTCCACAGCAGAGGCGGCCCGGAGCCTGTGCCCAGAAGCTTCCATGCATAATGGATGCAATTCAGAATGTGAACGTACACATCGCCAACGAAGTCGGGTGCCTCGATTGACCATGGAGCCGGAGAAGGTTCGCGCCCCCAACATCCGCGATGTCGCCGCTCTCGCCGGTGTCTCCTATCAGACGGTCTCGCGGGTGCTGAACGACAGCCCGAGCATCAAAGACTCGACGCGCCAGAAGGTGCTCGACGTCATCTCCGAGATCGGCTACCGGCCGAACCAGGCCGCGCGCACGCTCGTCACGAGCCGGTCGCGCACGATCGGCGTGCTGTCGTCGCAGACCGCGCACTACGGGCCGACCACCAGTGTCAACGCGATCGAGCTCGCGGCGCGCGAGGCCGGGTACCGGTTGAGTATCACCAGCGTGTCATCCGGCGACTACTCCTCGATCAAATCGGCCATCGACTACCTGCTCAGCCAGGCGGTCGAGGCCCTCGTCGTGATCGCGCCGCAGGTGCGGGTGTTCGACGCCCTCGCCGACCTGTCGATCAGCGTGCCCTACGTGACGCTCGAGTCGACCGGACGCAACCTCGGCCACAGCCTCTCGGTCGACCAGGTGGCCGGCGCGCGCCTCGCCACGCGGCACCTCATCGAGCTCGGGCACACCGAGATCACGCACATCTCCGGACCGCAGGACTGGATCGAGGCGGATGCCCGCATGCAGGGCTTCCTGCACGAGATCAACGCCGCCGACCTGCGCACGCGGGCGCCGATCCTCGGCGACTGGAGCGCCCACTTCGGATACTACGCAGGGCTCGAGTTGCTGCGGTTCCGTGATTTCACCGCGGTGTTCGCCGGCAACGACCAGATGGCGCTGGGGTTCATGCACGCCTGCCGCGAGTCGGGACTCGACGTTCCCGGCGACATCAGCGTGGTCGGCTTCGACGACATCCCGGAGGCCGCGCACTTCTCGCCGCCGCTCACCACCGTGCGCCAGAACTTCGCCGAGATAGGCCGTCGGGCCGTCGCCCTGCTGCTGGCGGAACTCAACGGGGGAGTCGGGCAAGACCACGACCACGACCAGATCGCGCCCGAGCTCGTGGTGCGGTCGTCGACGGCCGCGCCGCGCTCGTAGCCGCGCCCGCGTCGTCGCGCCCGCCTGCCGCGCCCGCGTGCGGCGCCCGTGTGCCGCGCCGCGCGCCCGTCGCGCCGCGCGCCCGCCCCGCGCCCCGCGCCCGCGTGCCGCGCCCGCGTGCCGCGCCCGCGTGCCGCGCCCGCGTGCCGCGCCCGCGTGCCGCGCCCGCGTGCCGCGCCCGCGTGCCGCGCCCGCGTGCCGCATCCGCGCCGCGCCCCGCGCCCGCACGTCACCACACATGAGGCGATTCCGGCCGGATGACGCGTCCGCGGCCGGCTCATCCGGCCGGAACGGGCTCATGTGCGGCGCGGGCGGCGCGGGGCGGCGCGGGCGACGCGTTACCGGGCCGTGACCTCCGGGTCTTGACACATGTGACCGTTTCGCATGTACCATTGCCAAGTTGCATGTGAACGGTCACATTCAGCATCCCCATCCGGCACTACCCGCACGACGCAGCAGACAACGAGGTCCGTACAGTGAGCACCCCCACCGAGCCAGCAGGCGCGTCCGTCGCGGCCGCCGCGATCCTCGACGGTCGCACCTCTCTCGGCATCGAACTGGGCTCCACGCGCATCAAGCTCTGCCTCGTCGGCACCGATGCGGCAGTGCTCGCCGTCGGCGGCCACGACTGGGAGAACCAGCTCGTCGACGGTGTCTGGACCTACTCGCTCGACAGCGTCTGGGCCGGCATCCAGGGCGCGTACGCCGCCCTGGTCGCCGACGCCGAGCGCCGTCACGGCGTGCGGCCCGAGCGCTTCGGCGCGATCGGCGTCTCGGCCATGATGCACGGCTACCTCGCGTTCGACGCGGCGGGCGAACTGCTCGTGCCGTTCCGCACCTGGCGAAACACCTCGACCGGGCCCGCGTCGGCCGAGCTCAGCGCGCTGTTCGGCGTGAACATCCCGCTGCGCTGGTCGATCGCCCACCTGCACCAGGCCGTGCTCGACGACGAACCGCACGTCGCGCACATCGCAGGCTTCACCACCCTGGCCGGCTACGTGCACCGGCGGCTCACCGGCCGCGACGTGCTCGGTGTCGGCGACGCGTCCGGCATGTTCCCGATCGATTCGGCGACCAAGACCTACGACGCCGACCTGCTCGCGCGCTACGCGACCCGCGTGCCCGGCATCGACCTGGCCGCGCTGCTTCCCGACGTGCTCGTCGCCGGCCGGCCCGCGGGCGAACTCACCGCCGAGGGCGCCGCCCTGCTCGACCCGACCGGCGCCCTGCGGCCCGGCGCCGTGTTCGCGCCGCCCGAGGGCGACGCCGGAACCGGCATGGTCGCCACCCACTCCGTCGCCCCGCGCACCGGCAACGTGAGCGCCGGAACGAGCATCTTCGCCATGGTCGTGCTCGAGCGCCCGCTGACCGGCGTGCACCACGAGCTCGACCTGGTCACCACCCCGGCCGGCGACGCCGTCGCGATGGTGCACTGCAACAACGGCGCGAGCGAGCTGGCGGCCTGGGCCGCGATGTTCGGTGGATTCTCCGCGGCATCCGGCCAGACGATCGACAGCGACACCGTCTTCGACGTGCTCTTCACCGCCGCGCTCGAGGGCGAGGCCGACGCGGGCGGACTGCTCGCCTACAACCACCTCTCGGGCGAGCCGATCGCCGGTCTCGTCGAGGGCCGCCCGCTCGTCGTGCGCACGCCCGACAGCCGGCTCACCCTCGCGAACTTCATGCGCGCCCAGCTCTACGGCGTCTTCGGCACGCTCGCCCTCGGCATGCAGGTGCTCGCCGGCGAGAACGTCGCCCTCGACCGTATGTTCGCGCACGGCGGCCTGTTCCGCACGGCCGGGGTCGCGCAGCGCTTCCTCGCCGGCGCGCTCGACGCCCCCGTCTCCGTCGCCGACACCGCCTCGGAGGGCGGCGCCTGGGGCATGGCCGTGCTCGCCTCGTTCGTCGGCGAAGAGCGCAGCCTCGACGCCTACCTGCGCGACACGGTCTTCGCCGCGGCCGTGTTCGAAACGGTGGATCCGGATGCCACGGACGTCGCCGGTTTCGCCACCTACCTCGACCGCTACCGCGCCGGGCTCGCCGTCGAGCTCGCCGCGGTCGACCACCTGACAGGAACCCCCGCATGACGACCTTCTCTCCCGAAATCCAGGTGGCGATCGCGCGCACCCGCGACGACGTGGCGCGCCTGCACGAAGAGCTCGTGCGCTACGACCTCGTCGTCTGGACCGGCGGCAACGTCTCCGGCCGCGTTCCCGGTGCCGACCTGTTCGTGATCAAGCCGTCGGGAGTCAGCTACGACGACCTCAGCCCCGAGAACCAGATCCTCTGCGACCTCGACGGCAACGTCATCGAGCGCACCCCCGGCTCCGACCGCAGCCCGTCGAGCGACACCGCGGCGCACGCCTACATCTACCGCACCATGCCCGAGGTCGGGGGAGTCGTGCACACCCACTCCACCTACGCCACGGCGTGGGCCGCCCGCGGCGAGGCCATCCCCTGCGTCATCACCGCGATGGCCGACGAATTCGGCGGCGAGATCCCGGTCGGGCCGTTCGCGATCATCGGCGACGACTCGATCGGCCGCGGTGTCGTCGAGACGCTCGCCGGCCACCGCTCGCGCGCCGTGCTGATGCAGAACCACGGCGTCTTCACGATCGGGAAGAACGCGAAAGACGCCGTGAAGGCCGCGGTCATGGCCGAAGACGTCGCGAAGACCGTGCACATCTCGCGCCAGCTCGGCGCCCCGCTGCCCATCCCGCAGTCGGCCATCGACTCGCTGTTCGACCGGTACCAGAACGTGTACGGCCAAGACCCCACAGGAGCACTCAAGTGACCTCGATCATCCCCGACCTCGCCCAGAACGAGGTCTGGTTCCTCACCGGCAGCCAGGACCTCTACGGCGACGACACCCTCCGCCAGGTGGCCGAGCAGTCGCAAGAAGTGGTGCGCCTGCTGAACGAGTCGAGCGACATCCCGGTCACGATCGTCTGGAAGCCGGTGCTCAAGAGCTCGGACGCCATCCGTCGGGCGATGCTCGATGCGACGACGGATGACACGGTCGTCGGCGTCATCGCGTGGATGCACACCTTCAGCCCGGCCAAGATGTGGATCCACGGTCTCGACGCGCTGCGCAAGCCGTTCCTGCACCTGCACACGCAGGCGAACGTCGAACTGCCGTGGGCCGAGATCGACTTCGACTTCATGAACCTCAACCAGGCCGCGCACGGCGACCGCGAGTTCGGCTACATCGCGAGCCGCATGAACGTGCCGCGCAAGACCGTCGTCGGCCACGCGTCGA
>Ga0247812_10000692_pt1 | contig 20042 bp, 12 predicted proteins | sample UWRJL149409B1_FD_178011 | JGI IMG/M metagenome (GOLD analysis project Ga0247812, IMG submission 178011) | Plant litter microbial communities from Arlington Agricultural Research Station in Wisconsin, United States - UWRJ-L149-409B-1 | ecosystem: Environmental > Terrestrial > Plant litter >...
GGGGGCCCCGGGGGCCCCCCCCCCCCCCTTTTTCCCGGGTTCCGATCCGTCGTTGCAATTGTAAAAAATACAAATTACGATTGGGGCGAGCCAGAATCATTTCTATTCCGGTGTTTTGAGAATTTAAAAAGTGTTGAATTTATTTTTTTGGAAAAAAAAAAGAAGAAAAAAAGTTATTCAAGCTTTCCAGTCAGCTTACACAACTTATCTCAATCGATCTGATCCGATCAGATCTGACCTGGTTTGATCTCATCTCATCTCATCTTATCTCATCTGGCGGCAAGGGCTGCAGGCACGGGCTGGTTGGAGACTTTGATCTCTTTGTAATCATGTGGATTCGTGTCCCTACTTTACATACATATTCATGGCCCAATTTCCTTGAGCCCATACCGTGCTTTTCCCAGTCATGTTTGCTGACAAGTTCAACGCAATAGAAAATAATTAATTACATCCCTCCGCATCAATTGAGCCGCTGCGGTTTGTTTGTTCTACTCCTCAATAGTGATCCGCCTTGTTGTTCGCCCGTCTAGTCGATCTGGTAGATTTCTTGGCACCCAATCCCTTCTTGGGCTCGTGTGAATATAGGAGCTCCTCAGCTTCCGCCCTGGACTGCGCTTTAAGATCCCTCTCTATTTCTTCCAGTTGGAGTGCCACAAGCTTCATGTTTGTCCCGTCGTTCGTTAACCGATTGACTTCATCCATAAAGTCTTCTTTCGCCAAGTCCATGGCGGCTTGATACCAGTGATCCAGTTGTGAATGCTCCATGTAGGGGACTAGCGCGTCATCTTCCGCTTGCATGTCTTTCATCAGTGTCTCTCTCTGACTCGCATCCATGTCTTTGAAACGATGGTCAAGCTCATCAGTAGAGGCCCCCAATATTTGCTGAGGATTTACATGCTTGACGGGCGAGCCGTTCTCGAAGATACCTGTCACGGTTAGTTGAGACAAATGCAAATGGTGTCGAATGGCTTACGATTCTTGAAGCACGCCTTGAAGGTCAAATAGAGAGCTGTCAGGCGTAGCTGGTCTTTAACGTGTTCATCATCTTTGGATTCGGTATTATTCACCGCCTTCCAGTCGTCCTTCAGGATACAACGTCGCCAGATAATACGCAACAGTAGATTCTGCTCTTCTCTATCGGAAATGGCCAAACTTAGAGCTTTTAATGCAAGGTAGAATTGTTGGCCCTTGAAACTCCCCTCCATGGCAGACTTTTCAGCACTGTCCATTAATGTCAGAACGTCAATTAACATCATAACGCCTAAACATTGTTGCCGCACTAGTCGGCTTAAGCCTTCTTCGAGAAGGGAAGACAAAGCTTTACGCTTCTTTAGCCCTTTCTTGTTGCCGTGAGCTTCCAGGACCAACTGCACTTCTGCATTCTCATCTATGGCAGCTTCGATGGAAGGCAGAATATAAGAATAAACTTGTTGCTGAATATTTGCAAGACCGAGATCTTTTTCGACCACTCCAAGATCAGTTTGTTCGCCGTCTGGAAATGCCACAGCATCTACTTGACAAGCGGCCATGCGAGCTAATTTGCAGAGACTGAGTTCGACCTTCTTACTCCATAGGTGCTGTTCCCGCTTCTCTGCAAGATCAAACAATGTCTTCGCGGCTTGATCGAAATTATGTTCTCTATTGATCTCGTGGATCCACGCGATCTTGGAGTACTCTGGCGAGCTGCGGAGGAAGGCTGTCAGGAAGGGTAGTTGTTCTGGTTCTTGGTAACTGTTGAGGAGATCCGACATAGCCCCAAGCTCAATTTGATGCCTGTAAAATGCGGTAGCCCATTTCGCCCCGAATTTTGTAAAGTAGCGCCGAACGTAATCATCCAGAACTGTAGTTCGCTCTCCCCAGAACTCGAACTCTGCAGCAGTAAGGTTACTGCCACGAAGTCGCAAGGAGCACTCATTAAGTTCTTGCTTTATGACTACTGCAAGGGACTGCACTATCTGGTGCTTTTCAGCAAGGGCTAGTGCTTCATCTCCTAGATCGAGTCCCTCCGCTAACAGAAAAATCTGCTCATGCTGTACTTTGGCTTGTTCTTCTTGTATAGTGTTGGCCTCGATTTGTTGTCCGGGGGAACCTTGTGCAGACAGCCAGAGAATTCTCTCCGAGTTTGAACGAATGGCGAGATCAACAAGTTTGGGATTTTCACTGCGCACTTTTTCCATGAGCGTAGGATCGATTTGATATTTATCTTCGTGTCCATCCCCAATGCTCTTCGGCCAGTACTCCTGCAGAAGCGCACCCGCTAAGGTAGCTTGTTTTCTGAGGTTTGCCACAATAAATTGTGTTGAGGTCCAGAATTCGGGCAGGTCTTCAAAATTTGACTGAAGGACACCATATTCGAGTTGCTCTGCTTGCAGACCATACAGGCCGAGATTATTAGTTCGAAAGTTAAATGCTCCTTCTAAAGCTCCAATGACCAAGTCATCCGCTTCACTGAGGATATTCATAATATGGTTATGCTCGGTCTGGCCATCCTGGTACGTATACTTGATGACTTGGAAAGCCCACGGAATGGCAATTTCTAGGTTATAGATATCGTGGATGAACCAATGGCGTACACGGTCAAGCTCACCTTCCTCAGACACTGGCTCGGTCTTGTAGTCCTCGTGGATTGATTCAACAAGTTCCGTGATGAGACCACGCTTTTGTCCATCAGGTTTTGTTGCGAGGCTTGCATCGTAGGACTTCCATATTATAGATGCAGCCTCCATCTTCTCAGCATCCCAAAGTAGTTTCCACCGCGTCACTCGGTCAAGAGCCACTCCGCTAGCCTTTAGAAATTCAGCAAGGTGCTGCAGTGCCGCCGCTCTTTTCTGTAGATTCATGCCAATCGAGGCTGGCGCATTGCTCGTGTTAGGCTTGACAATTGCCTTCAAAATATCAAGACTAAGGCTTAAAGCTGCCTCGGCAATTTCTTCGGGTGGGAATTGTAGTTCTGGCCGTACCGCGAAGTTTATCGGGTTATGCTCCAATGATCCGAATACGACTGCTTGTTCCAACTTGCTTCTCGCTGTAACCTTTGGGGCAATTCCCGCAGCTAGGTGTTTAGCAATATCTGTGCTCGCAATACGAACGACGCCACCGCCTCTGACAAGTAACACAGTGGCCGGGTTTTTGACTCTTGTCCGACGTGATCTCGAATCCTCGGAACTAAGACCATGCGGCTCTTCTGTTCCAGATCCTACAATCTCGACATTGAGGTCGCCACGGAAATCCACCACATCTTCATATGTCTCCAGTAAGTGACTTTCTGCACGCAGTTGGGAATCAGGCGATTCAGGCCGCTTTGCCATAGAGTATATCACCACAGCTCGATCGAAGACAATATAAGCAATGAGAGCGGGATTTGGCAGGTGTAACCGAGCCTTCGACAGTGCTTGTCGATTAATAGGTGTTGTATATGACTTGATAGGGCGTATATCTGTGATAATGATTGGGCGCTCTGGCTGGATTACAACGTTGACGAGGGCATAGTGCACGACTGGTCCACGTCCCAGTGAAACAAGAAGGAGAAGGTGTTCTCCGTCAAGTTGATCACCTTGCTGGGTTTTAGCCGGTGGTTTTGGCGTATATGTGAAATCTATGAGCTCGAAAGTCTCTAGAGATAGATCACTCAAAGACATCTGTCTCTCTTTCAGTGCCATAACAATGGATTCTCGTCCTTCGGCCTCTGCATGGAGAGCATTGTGACCCCCTCGATGCACTTTCCAGAGCGATATTTTGCCAGTCGTCGTTGCAACTACCACATCTCTCTCTCCAACTCTATCAGCTGGCCCAGCTCTCACAGCCGCGATCTCCTCTACGATACCAGACTTCACATAGTTTCGAATACTGCCAAAAATTCCGCCTCCCTTGGCAAGCCCTGTGCTTCGCATGAATTGTACTGATACTGCAGGACGCCCTTGGCCATCTCTAACACTCATGTAGGCAGTTCTTCCGCTATCGAAGGCAAGTATGAATCCAGCAGATTCGGCGTTCAAAACCTGCGAAATCGTTTCTCCCTTGTACATACCCGGGATAGTCAATTCCACGCCGTTTCTTTGTTGTTTTATCAGGTCCAACGTAGCTGCACTAGCTATAGATTCCCAGTATGTGATCTTCCCCACAGGCATAACCACGACAAGGCCTGGTTCATCTGTAGATGACGAAGGAGAAACCAACGCTCCTAATGGTAAGGGCTCGTTCCCATGTTTCGAAGGGTAGGGCAATTTGAATATGAAGGTATCGGGTGAATATTTGCTAGATGTGTACTGCCATACCAGCGCGTGGGTATGTGTGAGTGTAAGGGCATAACCGCTGTCCGAATATATGGCTCCATGTTGACGGCCTAAGTCACCATATTAAAGACCTTTTCAGTTCATTCCTAGATATATTGCATACCTGTAGAGTCTCCACGCAGACGGTCTGGAAGAGCTGGAAGTTTGCTGACAGTGTATGTATCGTTCTTTGTCTACAACCATATAGTCAGTAAACTCAACTAACGCCAAACAATTGCCATAGCTCACCAGTATGGTACTTCCATCCCCTTTCTCAACGCGGTCTCCAGATCTGGTCTTCTTATTCCGTACAGCTATTTCACGACGTGGATTCGGTAATGACGGTTGACGTTTTGGAAGTGCAGCGATCTTTTTGACCTCCTCCATCTCAGGTGCGTCATCGAGAGGCAGAAAAGTTTGCTCGCTCAATGCGCTCCTCTGCCGCTTCGCCTTTGGTTGTACTATCGAGCCTTCATTAGAGAGAGGGCGCTGGCGCCGTCTGCTGCTTCGTACAGATCCGGTTCCAGAAGGAGTGGCCTGGTTGACTGCAGGAGACTGGGAGAACATGGTAGTGATAGTGGTTCCGCGATGCAGGCAAAACGTATTCCTACCCAGATAATGTTGAGAGAAGCCCTTGCATGCCCGGGTTTCGAATTCGCGAGAATGAAAAGCGTAATGTATGCGTTGTGGTGGTTGAAAAGTTCTTTGTACTATTGTTGTTTACTACCTACAACATGAGGCTCCAACTTTTAAGTACAGCCTTATTTGGCGCGCTACCTCTGCTGAAAGACCCACTCCCCCCTGCCAGGTCGGAAACCACAAACTCGCCCAACAACAGAGTGACACGAATTTGAGGACAGAGATTTTCCTTTCTTTTAGGTGTGCTTTGTCCACTCAGTTTTCAACCCAAGCTTTTGGTAGGGCAGAATCATTGATTCGTTGTGTACAGTTCTATCTAGATCCGTCAAATGGATGAAGGGTCGTCCTTACGGAGCTAGTAGTGAGTAAGCTAGTCCAATTCAAAAAGTTGGCTTTTCTTAAGTTATATATAACTACCCAAGCTATTACAATTGATTGTTGTTCTATATTTTAATTCCCCAAAAATATTGGATGTAGCGTTAATTCCCTAGCATATTGGCAAGAGCTGTCAACCTAACTGCCCCTTGCTGCATGTAACGGTAGTAAACTAATACACTTTTCGGTGTATATCTTTACTTCTTCACTTCGTCCCCCCCTTTCCCTTCTTTAAACCATCAAGTCCCTGTCCCCAAGCTCCCGCTTTCTTTCCCCATTTCATGATTCCCCAAGCATGAGTCCATGCAATCTTCGGAGCTGGCTGTCTGGCTTCCCGGAATGGTGACATGTAACTCTCTTTTGCTTCCTCAGCTCCACACCTTTCTTCCTTTTGTAAACCTGCTAGTAAATCAAGTTCGACTGAGCTCCCGAGTTTCACATCACCTTTAATCAAAGGCTCTATATTTGGAGTTTCCTGTGCCGGACCAGATGACTGTTCCCATCTCCTGACATCAAGTGGCACAGGTTTCCACCATCCAGGCTCCGATCGAGAATGCCACCTCACCCCACACATTTCCCATAGCCGACTTCTGGCGCGTTTATATGCAAACCGTTCATCTTCTCCAGTGAAGCCACTGGTGTTGCCAAAATCAAGTCCCTGACCTGTCTCACTTTCTTTCCCGGCAGGTCCAAACTCCGAGTCTTCATCTGGGTCGTAGCCAGATCGTGATTCTTCTACATATGAAGATATGTTAGGCCGGAAAGGCGATATCTGGTCCTGATAGATTTCTGAAAGTGTTTCAGGGTAGACTGCATCACCGCCTTCAGTCTCAGCAATACTTTCCAGAGATAGAGTTCCCTGCGCATCAGGAAAGAAGATATCATCCGGTCCGGCCTCTGCCTGGATTATAAGCTTGGCTCGTGCTTCATAAAGGGCATCGAGAAGTGTTATAAATCGCCTTGCTTCATTTTTCTGCAGTATGGTAAGAACTGGAACATCTTCGAGAACCAAAGTGTGGAAGGTGGAGGCCAGAGTGATGTAGTCTGCTGGTCCGAAAGCCCCACCACAAAGCTCAGGAAAAGTCCAAAAAGTAACACCGTGTAAGTGTTTCGGGACTGCCACTTTGCGTCCGTAGACCTGGAAAGCTGTTGCCTCCCACGGTATTGGGTATGTAGTTTCTGATGGTAATGCGGAAAGTACCGATGCTTTCCAATCTTTGTTGGCCGTCGAGGACAACAAATACTTCTTTGGGAGTAACGTCAAGTTGTTTAATTTTTCTTCCAAAGGCTCTTTCATTGACAGTAATGATACTTTCTGATCTGTTTTATCCCAACCAGTAAAGCCTTCCACAATATCTTCCCTCTCCTTTTCTATGAGCTCTGTATCTTCAATGCCTGCGTGTTCGGCTTCTCTTCGTCTCCAGTCTCGTCCACCATTCATATCCTATAACCACAACCAGGTTAGCACTTTGACCGTACCCTTACAACAGAGGTAAATCTTCAAATATGATCTACGTTCACACACAATGCTTCATGCTATCGGTACGTACCCAAATATCACAACGAGATTTCAAAACATCTACGAATTGACCATACTCATTATTTGCCTGGTAACCCAATCTCGGGCTTCCACCACCAATTCCCAACCAGCTCCTTACAGTACCTCCTCTAGCAGATACTGAGAAGTCCATTCCACTCGCCTTCGCCAATTCGTCTGGCATTCTATTTGATGAAGCAATCAGGACACCTCCTAACTGGAAAAAAGGAGTGAACAGATTGCTGAGGATTTTGCTTGCTGCTCGATCTGGCAGCTGAAACTCATCTAAGAATAAGATAGGTGATTTCTCTATCATCTCCTTAGCCAGCCAGATCATACTGTACTCGGAATCTTCCCCCACCCGAGATTGTCGAAGATGTTCTAGACGGGAAAGAGTCTCTAACATGAAAGTGTTGAAGTGCCATCTCCTTTTCTTAGGATTTGGAAGACTCTCAGCGAGAAGATCCAGAAGCATAGATTTCCCGGTCCCGACCTCTCCATGTAGGAGCAAACCTTTTGGTGAGCTGAGATTCATCGCTGCTTCGTGGCTCGTGAGAATCCTTGTCAAAGCTAAGGCATCTTTGTTTCCACTCTTAGGAAAGAGGTGTGAGAATAATGGATTGCCTCTCAACGGATGGCCAGGGACCGCCAAAACTTTCTCATCTTTAGAATTTGAGGATACGCTCTCAATAGTTTTACTTATTGCTTTAAGCCTGGCCCCGTAATCATCCTCTGGACAGTAATCCTTCAATCGATGATATACATTTTGGAGTTCCAGAGCCAGTCGATGCTGAGCGGGATCCGGGTCGATTTTCTTTAGGGCAAGTAGAGTGCGATACAGCACTAAAGGATTGGTGACTGTGAGACTGTTTAAGGAAGAGGTTAACTGCGGCATTGGAGAATATCATATTGACAATGACTTTCATTTCTAAGTAGGAGAGAATCAACTCGTCATAAAACTAAGGTAACTAGACGTTAGCCGAGCTGCTATCCCTGCATATTCAGCCTTGTGGGTTCTGGTATGTGGTAATTAACAGCATATGGGACGATTGTATCCAATACAATTGAACAAAAAGTACGAAAAGGGTTCCTGTCTGAAGGTTCCATGTTCACCTAGAAGGAGTAACATAACATAACTACGCATCTTTGCTCAAGGGGGGTTTGAATGCACTCACCAAGTAGCTAACTCCAAAATGTAGTTGCCTCATCTTTTATGATGAATCCTTACAAGTTGTACCTCTTTAGGGCACTGTTTATAGACCCTAATTTTGCAGTTCTCATCTACAAGTCTGAAAGACACAGGTCACATTTGGTTGAACAGCAATTCAAGTGAAATTTGTAATGGGTAGTATACTGCAAATTGCGCCCGCATACTGCGCGACATTGCCTTAAATCGTATAGGCCCCCAATGCTCCCGTAATCCCAAACAATATTATCAAATTGTGACCTTTATGTCAACTTCTGTTTGATGAAAAATGATCTTAGATGCGAAAGTTGCCAGGCGCATGTTATACCCAATACCACTAGCTGAACCATGGTCCATCTAACCACTCTTGCGTTTGTCGTTTCGGATTGATCTCTGAATTCCGCTTCGCGTTCCTGTAAAACAGTTAGAGAAATCCCTTGGTATTCTTTGCAGCATCTAGTGTTCATAATTGGCTTACTCTTTGAAACACCTGCTCTCTTCTGATATCTTGTAACCGCCCATTTAATTCCCGAACCTTTTGCACGATATCATCAATCTTGCCCTTATCTTTGCTTTCAATAGCACTCGTCTCCCCAATGGCCAAGTCCAGAGTCAATTTGATACCGCCTGTAGGGTGCAAGGCGTTAAGCCATCCTGATTTGCCAGAAGTAGAGGATGGGACGAAGCATATCTTGTGATCTCCCGAATCAGCAGCACTGAATGTAAACCGTCCCGCGGAGGATCCCTTCTGGGAAACCACACGGTGATCATTGTCGAATACCTCCTATTGTAGTCATTTGATTAAGCTTACTTCTTGAGAGAATAATGTAGAAGTGGACTTACATCAACCGAGATAAAGATATGCAGTCCATCGTGCTTAGACCATGTTTTCCTATCCTCATCATATTCCTCTGCTGTGTAATGTCCCACGACCAGTGTGTCCTTGGGTAATTCCTCGAAGAAACATTTTGGGGTGTTGCCGTCAATGTAAAAGTAGAGGGACTGCACAGGTGCAAGCAATGCACTGAGAGTTAGAAGGGGTATTATAGAACGCATAATTCCTGCGGGGTTTCCTGTGTGCGCTGGGTTGGGAGAGGATTGAGTCGGAGTTTTGATCTTTTAAAAGGAGGTCGCGACAAGGCCAGCTTTCCCTCGCGATTAACGTCTCATCACATCACGTGCCTCATAATCGAAACCCATGTGCTCCAATCTGATTTCCATCATGAACGCGCTCGCTTTCTCAATTTGCACTCAACAACGGTTCTTATTCATCGATAGACTCGGACTGCGAATGTGGTATAATTGATCGCGACTGCCTAAGATGACTTCTCACGATGTGAGGGATATGCTGGATCTGCCTGGCTCAGCAGGCCCCCGCCCAACCAAAAAATACAAGGCTGCGGCTCCACGAACAAATCTGAAGGGTCTTGCGCGAGAGGTACAAAGTCTTGGAGGTGACAACCCGATCGCTATTGTTCCAGAAGTTTCCGTGTTCAAGAAGAGGCGCCTGGCAAGTCGCAAACCGGCCTCAAGATGGGAATCTAAACCATTTGCCAATTCAGCGCGAGCAGATGACCTTCAGTTGAAGCATTGGAGGAAGAAGGAAGAAACACTCTCAGCGCCAGCGGCAGAAGATGGAAGTACGGAACAAAGAAACCTCCCTGTCGCGCCGACTGAAGATTCAACATTCGCAAAGTTCAACGTACAGGTCAACATACCGCACTACAGTGATGAGGAATACAATGAGCATTTAGAGAACGAAGATTGGGCAAGAGATGAAACTGATTATTTAATGGAGTTAGTTAAGGAGTTTGATTTGAGATGGCCGGTTATATGGGATCGATATGATTACAAGCCTCCGATTCCTAGTGTTGAGGTGGCAGAAGGAGCAGTTGTACCAGTTGAAAAGGCCCGGACGTTAGAGGAATTAAAAGGCCGGTACTACAAGATCGCTGCTGCCATGATGAAGGTTCGTAAGCCTCTCGAGTCGATGAACGCTGCGGAGTTCGACATGTATGAGAAGATGAAGAATTTCAATGCTGCACAAGAAACGAAACGAAAGGCATATGCGGAGGCCTTCTTCCATCGGACGAAGGAGGAAGCCAAAGAAGAAGAGAGCTTGCTATTAGAGCTTAAACGGATTCTGGCAAGATCTGAGAAAATGTCTGAAGAACGTAAGGAACTATACGCTCGTCTTGAAGCACCAAGTAGTCAAGGCAATATCGGTATCTACTCATCAAGCCAGGGGCTCCAGTCACTTCTCCACCAACTCATGCAAGCCGACAAATCGAAGAAGAGGCGTTCTATAATGGAGACTGGCTCAGGCGTCAGTCCAGCTACTGGTCCAGGTCAGCAACCAGGTTTAGATCGACGCGACAGCAGTGTACGAGAATCTATTTCTGGACCAGCCGGCGGTGCCAGCAAGAAAGGAGGCGCACAAGCCCCTACTGAGCATCGCCAACTCTCGGCAGAGGACGAGGCACTTTATGGTGTTACGCATCCTACAGATCGCTCGACGAGTGGTCCTATATTCCGCCGTGAGAAGCTAAATAAGCTAATTTCGAGCAAGTCCACAGCTCAGCAACTAAAAATCACTAATGTATTGACTGAACTTGGTGTTGGGCGAGATCTGATCATGCCAACTGCTGATATAGGTGTTATATGGACCAGTCTGCTTGAGAGTATTCTTAAAATGCTTGAGTTGCAGAGACAAGTAGAAAAAGTTGACGGGGAGCTCAAAGTTGTCAGGCAGCAGAAATCAGAGCGTGATAAGAAAGAACGTGCTGCAAGAGGAGAGCCTGAGCCCGAACCCAGTGCGGAACCGCAGCCTCCCGAAACCACTGAAAATGGAATCGTCAACAAAGAGATTCCGCAAAGCAGAGAAGCTAGCGTTCAACGAAGCATCAGAGCCGGAAGTGCACAGCGGAGTGTTAGGGGAGCAAGTGCTAGTCACAAGCGGAGTGCGAGTGTCTTGAGCACGACTAGTGATAATGGCACGAAGCGGCAAAAGAAGTGATTTAAAGTAGTATTGAAATACTACTTGTACATTATGAGATTAGCTACAGGAGGCGTTGATCATCGTCTACAGCCCAAACTTAATGGCTATGGAGATACCAAGCTATATTAATACAATTGTTACAATTGTTACGTTGCATTTTAAAGTGACAAGTGATATATTATTAATAGAGAGCTAGATTGCTAGAGTATATGTCTAATTTCCTTTATGAATAAATCAGCAACAATAATTAGACTTATTATTGTATAATTAAATACTGGCATAGATAGTTTTAAATATGAGGTCTACCCTCGGTAAGTAAATCGTAGAATTGTAAGCGTTAGGCATTTTATTATCTCTCAACTTGCACAGTTTAGGGGTTATAGGGACCGCGTTTAAACTACACCGCGATATTCAGTGTAATCTGATTTTCAAAGGATTACCAAGTAACCCCAATTTAGATCGAGCTTACCTAGACGAGCAAGTGGTTAATTGCACACACACATATATATATATCTTACTCGGTATTGAATAACAGTTTGGGGTTAGGTTGTTATAAGCTATATTTTGTATATTGTGACGGTCAAGATATATGTATTAAATGAGATAGGGTATTTCATTGGCCATCCAGGGACATATTACTACAAACCTCATGATCCTATGCCTATCAAAATCCTGCGCTTTCCTATACTCCGCCCAGCCCAGCAGACGTTCCAATTATTACCCTAGTTACCAGACTTCCATCTACCCATCATAACCCGTATCTTATCCATCAGGAAAACCCATACACGTAGAATTTCACCTCTCTCGAGAACCCTAAATACACGATGGGAATTTCCACTTTCAAAGAAATAAAAAGAAATATGACATGGTATAATGTAGGAAATCCTCAAAACGCTATGCAAATTCCGCGCTTCCAACAAAAGAGTAAACGTATAGGAATGCCAGCGCGACTAAACCGGAAGCGCAGCTGGAGTAAATGAGATATATTGGGATAAAAGAGGAAGAGTTTGCAAACTTTTGGTCAAAGTGAGATGCGTCTAGCCCTCTGGAGGGTATAGGCCGCGGATTACACGTGCTGGATTGCCTCCGACAATTGTGTATTTTGGAACATCCTGGAAGCTAGGTCAGTATTGTAGGTTTCGATGGAGAAAAAGTAGACATACCCGAGTGATGATAGATCCCGCGCCAACGGTACTTCCTTTACCAATTGTTCGACCTGGTAGGATGATAACCCCACCGCCGATCCAACAATCTGATTCAATAGTAATCTTCCTTCCTTGTTGTGGGCCCCTGTTGCCCATCCCCTTCTTGGATCTGTAGGTAGTGTGGTTGTGTATATCTGAACATTAGGCCCTATGCTACATCTATCCCCAATCTTAACCTCACAAGTATCCAGAATTGTGCAATTCTTGCCGATGATAACATCTTCACCGATACTGATATTATAGCCATAGTCACAGTTGAAGGGTGCTTCAACGACAACATTCTCTCCAACTCGGCCTATTGGCGAGATTGGTGTTGTCTGGGTTGGAGAGTTGACGTTTTCTCGTGGCTGGATAATGTCTCGAAATAGGCGGGCTCTTTCTTCTGGGGATACGCCGTTGTTGGGGTTCGTACTACTATTGAATCGCCAACATGCTCCATTGCAACGCTCACGCTCCAGCAAGAGTTCCTTATCGAATGGATAGTAGAGTTTCCCGGCTAACATTTCGCTTTTCTGGCTCTCGGCACGCGGTCGGTTGGTAGAGGCAAGGTTGGATAGCGCCAGTTGTGCGGCAACTTGAGGGTTTGAGTGAGGGCTATCTGCATGCAGTTGTGGATGAAGAATTTGAGGTAGATTCGATGATGCTGATTGAGGTGTGCCAGTATCAGATTCTTTATTTTCAATCCTGGACAAATCATGTAGTGGCCCAACACGCTCGTAAGCACTTTTGGGAGTCCGGTCAGGATAGGCACTGCTTGTAGCTGTGATCGGCGTTGGTGTTTGCTGGGCGTAAGAGATGGTGGATGCAGACAGCCTGTTGCTTTCAGGGCTAGTACCTGTCGCACTCGGCATTGTGGTAGCGCTAGGTTGGTCGTCATCAATATTAATTGGTCTCCCATGTTGGGGATCAACTCGTAGACTTTGACCTCGATAACCAGGTAGAGGCTCTCTTCGCGGTTGGTTCAAAGGCTGGGGACTGTACGATGAATGGGGATAGCCAGAACTCTCATATTCAGTCTTGGACTGTAATGGTACCGGGGCTTGCTTCTGCTCCTGCTTAGACCACTGATGATTTCGCTGTTGATATCCCGAGCATAAAAAGCCACCACGAAGACAGTTGTTACCTATTCATTGATTAGTTTTCACTGAGTGGAACATAATCATGCTTCTGGTTCAAAACTTATGAATGATCTGCAAAGTACACTTACATTCAGGATGTGTCTCGTCGCACTTCTTCTTTCTTTTCCTACATGTCATGCATCCTGTTTTAGTCCGGTTGCTGAAATTTCTCTTCCTTTTTTTAGGATCCGACTGTACAGACATCTCTCTCTGGTCATGTCCATAGCTATATGGGTTGGCTGATCTATCATCATCTGGGCTTCCATGATCATATTCATGATGTCGTTGAGCGTCCATACTTTGAGATGCTCGCTGAAGCACTTCTCCTATTTGCTGGTCTGTGTTGATGTGTGATGGCGGGTGGTACTGCCGAGCGTGCCACAGGTCTGGATTTACATCCCGACTATCATCAGCTGAAGCCATAAATTGCCTGTAGCTATCAGCACTATAGGCCTCTCGATGTTCAGTTTGAGCTCGTAAGTTCTCATCTCTTGGTCCATCCGACTCCGTGGTTGCGGTGGTAGGAGTTTCCTTTGTGGACGACGGGATGGCGTGGCCGTGATAAGGGTTAGTCGATGAGCTGAGATCAACTGAGTTAGATCTTTTGCGCTTCACGGAGGATTCAGCATCGGAATATGGGGCTGAAGTGTGGAAGGATTGTCGGTTTTCCATGGCGGGTTGTACCCACTCGTCACGTTGAGTGGCTGTGGTAGTGATAGTTAATTTTTCTTGACCAGGTGGTGTTATGCGAGGTTGGCCATTAGATCTTGCATCGGAACTCCTTCTTGAAGTTGGAATCTTAGTTCCAGTCGTTGCAGCTGCAGCCTGCTTGTCTCCATTTACCGCTGTGAAGCGAGATGTAGGCGACTCTGCCACTACTGGGACAGCTGGGTCTTCCATGATATTCACTTCAGAAACCTCGTGATCTCGTCCAACGCGGTTTTCAGATTTAGGACCGCTCTCCAGAACCAGGATTTCTTTGGCTATATTGACAAGATCCAGGTTTAGAGGTGCCTTGACTGGTGGACCAAATGGGGGTCCTTTTCGACGTAGACCCACGAACTCAAACTCCAGCTGACTGTCAGCTAGCATACCACAGGCAATGGGAAGTTCGTAAGTGAACGAATTCCCACGTCTATCTATTCGGACTGCGGTGTTATTTCTGTTCCAGAAACTTCAGCCAGAACGCTTAGTCTTTCTGTCTTCTTGACTTTGACGTGCCCGTCCGTTCGAGCACGCTCACTTCGTCGGTTTTCCTTCGAACGCCTCGCTTGCTCTTTTCCTTTCGCTTGGAACTGGTCGATATCCTTCCCCTAGTCCTTGTCGAGGTTTCTGTTCAGTGAACTTTCCTACGCGAGAGGCAGCGAAATTTAACGGTTACCCTTGAACAGTAGATACTGATACAATAGCCGAGGATAAGGCAAATGAACTTTCCAGTCTAAAAACTCGATGATTTCAACTTGTCCTGGCGGTTTGTTGACGTTTGAATTGAACAAATCTTCAGCCTCTCTCGTCGGGAAGTATACTACTGGTGACCTACACCTTCAGCCTTTGAAGAATCCAGGATCTAAGCAGATTTGTAGTGGATGACTGGGAATCCGTTTCTATGATAATATGAAAACAATTGACGGCGTCTAAAGCTTGTTGCTGGTCGATATTCACGTGGCCCGGCCGCGATAAATTTAGACAGCGAGGGCCGGCCGCGTTGTCTCTGTTTCTGCTTCCCCAGGGTACGTAGCCAATGCCTTCCGTACGTGCGACCACTTAATTACGCTGCAGCCAGGATCGCAAGACCAACACTCTCCTTCACTCCTCACCTTTTCGAAACACGGCGAACGAGGGAGTTGAGCGTCCCTAAGTTGGTGTTGCAAGCGGAGCGATGTGATGCGATGCTATTCAGAGAACGTCGACCCAGCAGTTTGGTAGCGGAGACAGGAAATAGCAAACCCGTTGGGGTGTCTTGCCAATATATTAACGCTCGCCTGTCCCACTCACCACTACTCATGACCTACAAGGGTGTCTCAGTGGCTTTTGGTTTCGAGCCAATGTCGCGCGCCTATTGCGGGCTGCGTCGCTAATGGGTTTGGTTCGGCTTGGTGTTCAGCTTATGCTGTGCAGGATAGCAGCATACTGGCTCGATGTGGTTTGGCTCGCTATCAATATACCAGGCGGATCCAACCATTACAGTATCAAGCTAGAAACTTACGGCCTGTTGGTGGTGAATTCTGGCGACGATCACTTCGGAACTGCAGCAGTCGCGCGGGCTCAACAATGAACAATGTGTACTCTACTGTACTGTACAAGCAAGCGAAACGGAATGCGGCCGGGTACTGGTCTGGTGGCTTGGAGGATCGGTTCAGGAGGACTACGAAGGGAGGTTATACTGAAGGATTGATCCTAACGTTGCACCGCTTCACGCTGGGTTTGTTGGGAGTCTCGCTCCCTCCCCCTCCCAGGGCAAGCCAACGCGATCACACATAATCATTGGGAAGGGTACCGGCGTCACAGGCAGTGGAAGAAGCATGATGATGATGTGGGGTGAGGTGGACTAACACTACGGATATGTAAGATGGCATGCCGGGGGAGTCGATTGCATCTCAGTGCCTATGCTGCTGCCGCCGGCAGATATTGAGATTCAGTACAACCACCCACGGTCGAATTGGGACCCGCCGGAGGCAATCGAGACACTACCAGTACTATTGATCTCATGCCCAGTCACTAATCATTGGATCAAGTCCGCCCGAACTAACGATGATCCAAAACTGGCTGAGCGGCTGCTTGCTCGTCGACATGAATATTGCACTGCATCGGCACGCCTGCTCGAGGCATATCACACTCTCTCCGTGTTACTTCAATGTCGAGAACCCCTGCTCTGCAACCTCATAGGCGGAGAGAGGGCGATTCCAACATCAAGGCGCGTCGGCGGTTATCTCGATTAGGCAAGGCTACAGTTCGTCAAGGGTGTTCGGTCCCAACCTTCTGAAATCCCTCTCCAGTCCAGTGTACGAGGCGCATTATTGCACCCAGCATTGCCATCCATCTCTACAAGTTTGGGAGTAGTGGTCCCGAACCACGATTCATCCAGCAGTCTTCACCGCTGTAGCGGCGATTTATCAAGGCCAGGTGGTTTCTTCATCTTCTCCGTGGAAGATATCTAATTAGATGAAAAGTACTGTATATGCGTGTAGAGGTTCAGCGCGTCCTGTAACACTTTTGCCGCGCTGGTCGTCAGTGCAAACAAACCCACCCCGCTCAGTACCCTTTTTCGCCTCCATACAAAACACGAGGCTAGGTACCCTTGGCTTTGTACGAAAGTAGGGAATTAAAGTACATGAAGTAAGCACACCACACCTAGCTGAGAAGTACCAACCAAGTAGGCGAGTGATATGGAGCCACACATCTCCGATACATTGCCTTGTACGGACCGTATCGCCTTGCTCAAATCCCCGTACTGTCCAATCCTGTCGATAATATGGTGCTTGTCCGAGGCTTGTTCCGAACTAAAGCCTGGTGTTCATGGGAGTTGGTACTGAACACCAAATCGATACCATACTCAAAAGCCAGAGGCGAGCTGTCGCCGTCCGAGATACCCCTGGTAGTTACTTATTACGCCCGGTCGCCTCTCTCCCTTGAAACAAAGCTCCGAATGGTTCGTGAACATGGCCATCAATACAGGAATAGACCAAATGAGCTCATACTGTACTGTACTGGTACTGTAACGATTAATATACGTCTTAATTCTTGGTACTCGCTTATCACTGGAAGGTTTAAACATGTAAGAAATCACTCGCCATTTGAATACGAAAGGATTTGTTTCATCCAGCGTCAAGATGCTTTCTTAGACGCCGCTTGGCCAACTCGACGAATCTTGAAGCGCCATGGATGAACGAGTGAGGGGACAGGAACAAGCCAAGGACCACGTCAAGCCCCATCCTCCGCAAATCATAGCCGTCTCTAAACAGGCCTTACACATAAGCAGCTTGTATTATGTTTGAGAGACAAAATAAGGTTAATTCGCGAATGGTGGCTGAGCGAAATACGACGCTCGATGTGATCACCTGCAAAAAGCGCCGGCAGTTATACCGTAGGGCCTACTGTACTGGTACAACATTTTGAACAGGTAAGGATTAGTCTTAGTTACACGCACACGCACTGTGGCAACTTGTTGGTGGTGTAAATTAGACAGTCGATCCAGCGGGTAGTAGAATCAAACTCCAGGATTTGCCAATGAGAGGAGGAGAATACACCTATCTGCCAACAGTCCCGATAGCTACTCACAAGTTATGTTCAACTGAACTTCAGCCAAGACACAAAAACAGCGCACCGTGTAGCCATGAAGCAGTGCATACGATTGATTATATTACGAACCCGTCAGCCTTGTACCGTACTTCGCCTTGGGGAGGGGGTTTGGGGACTTCACTACTGTAAGTAGTTGGAATAAGCGCGGCGCCCGGTCCCCGATCATCGTCTAGATTAGATAATGGAACGACATCCGGGGACAGGGGCATCTGTGTAGAGTACTGTGCAGTAAGTCGTACTTTGGGGCTCCTCCAAAAAGAAAACGTGCTCCATCATACGTTGGACTCCCGTTGGGTGCGAACTCCATGCCTCTTATTTTAACGTGCTTTCATACGCCCAACTTCTACTGCTGCACAGTGTACATATCCCCCTGCAAAACTTATTTCCAGTCTGTTAATCCTCCACATTAGGAGATGAGTCCGACTGGCGGAAACCTGCTCCAATCAAAAAGCAAATTGCGCACAAATTAAACCAATCCTGAGGGCCCTGAGGTAGCACCTACACACCTTCAATGCCGCCCTTTCAACCTCACCGCATGGTTGACATAGTTCTCAAACATTATAGCAGGTACTTCCAGGCATATGGAAAGAAACTCCAGATACTAAGTTGGGATACATGTTTCTTTCCCCCTCGCTTCTATCGCACAGTAAGATCGTAGCCTGAAAGATGTTTCTAATTAAGTTTGTGAAAGCACGGTAAACAAACAGAATAGATTGGTATTCGTTCAAAATCAACCATGAAGCATGTTTACTGGCTCTGACATTCACATATTACCTCCAGCCAAAAAATAATTAGTATGCTACTTCCCAACATCTTAGGGATCTTCGTTGCACATACAGCAAGAACAACTGCCCTGTCGATGATTTTTAAGCCATTCGCTAATGACTTGCAGCAGCTTGGAAGATTAGTGAGTAAGAGCTTACAAAGAAACAGGCGACAAACTGCAAATGCAGCTTGATAAACCAGTAGGAACATCCAAAATTCGCCGTATATGACTATGATGGCTCCGTGTAGTCTATTGTGCTTGGCCTACAGTCAGAAGTAGTGTAATGCAAGCATCGCTACCTGAGTTTGAGGTTCACCTATAGTGAGCATCGACGGGAAACAAGAAGGTATCAATTAGAGCAACGTCGCTGAATCCTCCAAGAGCAAAGTCTTAATCTAGTATTCACCGCGATGGGTGTACACACGCTCCGTACGAGCGAGTCTCTAGACATGGCAATGGCCTGAGTATTTGATGTTCTAGCCATTGCCAATCTGCACGTAGATCAAGGACATCGCCGGCTGATTATCCTAGATGTATTTATTGAGGATTCAAGTCTTTCAGATGACCATTGAATACATCGGCAGGCTAATCACAGAAGCTAATACAGGTTGGTACATTACAAAGTCCTGACTCATAAACATCAGTACAGTAGAACAGTGTGTTGCGAACAAATCATCTCTGTGGCTGGATGCCGGCCCATGTTCAGGACTACAGCGTAGCAGGTATTAAGGAACTACAGCACGTGTATGCAACTGTGATCAGACGCCGTGAAATGAGACAACATTGCTGTATCAGGACTCGTGAGAGCGAGTGTTGGATGGGAAACCAAAACTATTTTCGTAAACCCGAAACTCAGCTTTGGGATGCACAACCTGAAGAGGTCTATACAGATAACCAGGTCTACAGCTTGAACAACAAAAGTAAGATCCTACCCACCGCATTTACTTTCTTCTTTTCTCTAGATAAAGCAGCGTCACAACTCCCCATTCGGGTTCATGTCTTTGTTCTGCACGATTTGGCCACAAAAACCAGGATACGAACGGGGTGGCTTCATGGATGGACAGCTCGTGACAGTCCATGTCCTGTGCGCTGCAGCTATTTCACACAATTTAGCCGCTATGATGAGGCTAATATTGCCCGATCCTCATCCCACCTATATGTGCCTCACATATTACCAAATAACATTATTGAGTTTCTGGTGTACAAGTGTAAAATCGTCCATTGGGAATTCGGTGCGGCATGTCCCTTCATGTTCCCAAAAGTAGCAGCAGTAGCCGAGTTCTACCGTCCATCATTTCCTTCTTCGTAATCCTGTTTTTAGATTAAGAGCTCTCCTTGCTCCCAATCTCGCCCCCTTATGTTACCGAGAATAAAAAGGGGTGGATAATCACGTGCCTGGCCTCGTTGATGGCCTCCTAGGGCTACTCAATATTGACGTCGCGCCAACATGGTAAACATTCAAAAACAACACTGTTCATATCTCAACATGTCTTGAATTTTACTAGAAAAATATAGAAGCATCGATGTCAAGTTCGGGAAGAAGCATTCCACGAGCATCACAAAGTTCAAGCGACTCCTGCCGCTTTCTAAGCGCGCGACAAAACCACCTTATTTACGTTGTCAACCACTGATGTTTCAAGACAACATC
>Ga0247812_10000694_pt1 | contig 19979 bp, 18 predicted proteins | sample UWRJL149409B1_FD_178011 | JGI IMG/M metagenome (GOLD analysis project Ga0247812, IMG submission 178011) | Plant litter microbial communities from Arlington Agricultural Research Station in Wisconsin, United States - UWRJ-L149-409B-1 | ecosystem: Environmental > Terrestrial > Plant litter >...
GGCAGCCGCGTTCGGAAATCCGCGCGATGTTGCGGTAGTACTCCACGTCCAGATACGCGTTGGCCGGCACTTCGGCCGCACGCCAGGCGCCGGAGTGCGCGCCAAAGCCCAGGATGTTCATGCCCAGGCTCATTTGTCCGTCACGGGTATTGCTCGATGGCTTGCTCATACGGCACTCGCTTCGTCACGCGCGCCGCTGCCCTGCTTCTCGGCGTCGGCCGCTTGCAGTTGGCGCCAGGCGGCGTTGGGGCTGATGTTGTTGAGGTAGTAATTGCCCAGGGCGCGCTCGCGGTAGATCACCGGGTTGTGCGAGGCCAGCGTGCGCGCATTGCGCCAATGGCGATCAAAGCGTCGTGCCTCGCTGGTAGCGGAAGCGCCGCCCACTTCAAACAGCAAGGTCGTGGCCTCCAGCACTTGCTCAAGCACGATCTGTTGCGCCTGATACGCACGAATTTCCGCCTCGGTGTACTGCTGTTCGGTGGCAGTACCGCCCTGCTCCGCTTCATGGACGTCCTGCAGCACCTGAGCCACCGCCAACACCTGGGTGCGCGCGGCATAGGCCAGGCTGGACAGGCGCCCGATGACACGCTGCACCAGCGGATCATCCTTGGGGCTGGATTGCCCCGGTACGCCAAACGCCCGCGTGCGCCCTTGCACGAATTCGGTGGCATCACGCAGCACCGCATTGGCAATGCCGGCCAACGTCGCCAGATGGAACAGCTGATAGAAGGCCGTCAGGTAGGATTCGGCGCGCAGCTCGTCCTTCTTGAAGCGACGGACGATATGCTGCGCCGGCACCTTCACCGCCTTGAAGCGCGTGGTGCCGCTGCCCGTGAGGCGCTGGCCAAAACCGTCCCAGTCATCCTCGACCGTCACGCCCGGTGCATCGGTGGGCACGGCGACGCTGACAAAGTCATCCCCGTCCAGTGCCACGGCGGCGATCCAGTTGGCGTACAGCGTGCCGGTGCAGTAGTACTTCTCGCCATCCAGCTGCCAGCCGGCCTCACCCTTTTGAGACTCGACCGCGCTGAGCGTGACCGAGTTGCGTGTGGTGTCGCTGCGCTCGGCCATGGCCGCGCCCCAGAGCTGACCATCGACCACTTTGCCCAGCCAGTAATCCTGCGAATCGGCGTCGCGGCTGGACAGCCGGCCTTCGACGAAGCCGAAGTGCGCACGGACGATCTGCGGCAGGTTCGAATCGGCTTCGCCCAAGGCAATCAACAACCGAAACAACTGCGGCAGACTGGCGCCCAGACCACCTTGGGAGGCGGGAACCCGCAACGCCCCGAACCCCGCTTCGCGCAGCCAGGTCACCGCATCATGCGCCAACTCGCGTTGCTGCTCGCGAGCGACAGCGGTGTCGGCGATGCGGGCAAATACCTCGGCAAAACGCTGGTTCAGGTCTTCATCGGTCACAGCAGGTGAAATCGCAGCACTCATGATTTTTCCTTTTTCATAGACACTCACGCTTGATCCGCCCGAGGGTCGATCCAGCGGTTGATCAAATCGACAGTCAGGTTCACCACCACGTAAACAGCGGCGGCGAGCAAGGTCACGCCCAACACCATGGGCACGTCTTTGTTGCTGGTGGCGTCAAGCATCAGGCGGCCAATGCCCTGGCGTGCGAACAGCAGTTCGATGACCACTGCGCCACCCAGCAGGCTGGCAAAAATGAACCCGGCCAGCGTCACCAAAGGCACCAGTGCATGACGCAGGGCATGGCGCAGGCGCACGGCGGTTTCGGACAGCCCACGGGCACGGGCCATGGCGATAAAGGGCTGTTCCAGGGTGTCTTCCAGGGACTGGCGCAACAGTTGGGTGAGCACCGCCGCCACCGGCAATGCCAGCGCAACCGACGGCAATATCAACGAGCGCCAGCCCACGGACCCGGACGGCGGCAACCAGTGCCAATGGAACGAAAACACCAGCAGCAGCAAGAGGCCGATCACGAACGACGGTGCGGACGAAATCACCAGTTCGCTGCCTGACGCGAACGAGCGAACCCAGCGCGAACGGTTGGCGGTGAGGATCGCGCAGACCAGCGCCAGCACCACCGCCAACAACGCGGCGCTGACGGACAGTTGCAGGGTCGCGCCGATCTGTTCGCCGATCGCTTGGGACACTGGAATGCGCAAGCGATAGGACTCGCCCAGGTCGGCGTGAGCCAGGCGCAGCAAGTATTGGCCGTATTGCACGATCAATGGCTGATCGAGTCCGTACTCGGCACGCACCCTGGCCAGCAACTCCGGCGTCGGCAAGGCATCCGGGCCACCGAGGATCGCCAGCGCGGTGTCGCCGCCACTGAAGTTCACCGCCAGAAACGTCAGGGTGGCGGCCCCCCACAACACACCAATGCCCGCCAACAGACGCCAGGCAATACGTTTGAGCAGGTTCATGGTTGCCCCCGGTCCAGCCAGACGCTGGTGAAAAACGGAACGTTGTGGGACGTGTCGAAAATCACGCCTTTGACCTGACGCCCATACGCGGTCAGCACCTGGCTTTCGACCGAAGGCACCGCTGGCACCGTTTCAACCAGACGCTGTTGCGCCTTGCTGTAAAGCGCCTGCAGTTCCACTGGATCGCGAGAGCGACGCGCAGCGCTGAGGACGCGATCCAGTTCATCGTCGCGAAAACGCCCGGCGTTTTGGCCGATCAGTTTCGCCGTGCTGATTGACTGGCTGTGGTAGAGCACGAACAAACCATCAGGCGTGTTGGTGTGCCAGTAACCCGCCGCCAGGGCCTGAAACTTGCCGGCATAGCGCCGCTCCGTGACGCGGGTCAGGGGCAGCATTTCAATGTGCATGTCGAAGCCGACTTTTTTCAGGTCGGCCTGTATGGCCACCGACACGCTGGCGGGAAAGGCCGGATTGTCATAGGTCAGCAAGGTCGCCTTGAGACGCTGACCGTCTTTGGTCCTGTACCCCTGCGTATCGCGCCCGGTCCAGCCCGCGTCGTCGAGCAAGGCATTGGCGGCGCTGACGTCATACGCCAGGGCGTCGTTGTTGGGTTGATAGAAGCGCGTGTTGGCGGCAAGGAAATCGGCCTTGCTCAGGAACTCGCCGAAACCGGAAATCCAGGCCAGGCCTTCGCGATCAATTGCCCGGGCCACCGCGCGACGTATCCGCACGTCATCAAAGGGGGGCTGCTCGACGTTGAACGTCATGCTGCGACTCGGGTTGCCTTTGCGAATACGGCTGCGCATCACCAGTTCAGGGTTGGCGCGAATTGCAGCCGCGTTCTGCGCCGGCGCGTCCAGCGCGAAATCCGATTGCCCGGATTCCAGCGCGGTGAAGCGGATCATCGCTTCGGGGACGTAACTGAGTTCGATGCGGTCCAGGTAGGCCTCACCGACGTGGCGCGTGACTGCCGGCGCCCAGTGATAGCCGGGGCGTTTCACAAAGACTGCGCCCTGATCCCGGGTGTAGCTCTGGAGCAGGAACGGGCCGCTGCCGACCGGGTGTTCGGCGATGGTTTTCGGCGCTTCACGGATCTGCTTCGGCGAGATCATCCCTAGCCAGGACTGCGCCAGCACATCCAGAAACGGTGTATAGGGCTCACGCAGGTGAGCTTCGAAGGTGTATTCGTCGACGACCTTGCCGTCCAGGTAAGGCGCGATGTACGCCGCCGCCAATGGCGACTTGGTCGCCGGATCACGCATGTGTTCCAGGTTGGTTTGCAGCGCCGCGGCGTTGAATTTTTCGCCGTCGCTGAACGTCACGTCATCGCGCAGGTGAAACGTGTAGGTCTTGCCGTCTTCGGAGATCTCCCAGGAACGCGCCAGCCACGGGCTGATGTTGCCTTGCTCGTCCTGATACACCAGGCAGTCGAACAGGATTCGGCCCAGCCACTGAATGTTGCCGTTGGACAAGGCGTGGATGTCGAAACTGCCGGCGTCCGAGGCTGCCGAGACTTTCAGGGTTCCACCGCTGCGACCCGGTGACGGCTCGTGAAAATCCACCGCCGGGTAGGAAATGATTCCATTGTTCACGGTCCCGTCAGCCTGCGGCGCGCCCGGCTGGGGAGCCGCTGAGGGCGAGCAGGCGTTTATCGCTAGGGATAAAACGATAAGGCCCGAGAGTTTGAAGACTGTTCTCAATGACGCGTCCTTAATAGAGTTCAGCAAATACCAGGAGTTGGAAGTGCCTATGCACTGAACATGCCATGGGCTACTACGCGTCGATATTGAGTATTAGTAGCCGGTTACTGCACAGGTGATTACTTGCGCGAGGCCTTTTGTTCCGTGGTGTTTATTCGATTTGTTACTCGAATCGCCCGGGCCTTTATTAATGACAAACACTTATATCGATATGCATTTATTGCCAGTCAGCAACTGCCATTTATTTCGCAATCTGTCCATTCACTGTTGCGCCAGAAACAGCTGACAGCCTTGTAGGAGCACAGCTTGCTGGCGATGAGGCCGCATCAGTCAACATCGAAATCGAATGGCGGTCCGCCATCGCCAGCAAGCTGTGCTCCTACAGCGATGCGCAGGGAATCGCCAACTGTTGCCACACCAACAGCGGTTCAAATAAAAGATCACTTCGCAGCAACGTTACTTCTGCACTGCGAGCCATTAAACAGCGAACTCCAATTAACAACCCCATTGGCACAGTTACTGCTTAGAGCCAATCAAGCATGACTATACGAATAGAAAGCTCAGACGAATTTATCTATTCATTGGGGATTAAGCGTGATGCGTTCAGTATTCCGGGGAGCGTTACAAAAGTTACCGCAGGCCATCCGACAGGCCACCCGATTGACAACAGTAGGACTCGGTTCTGCGTTGTTGCTCTCAGGTGTCGTACGTGCGGATGACACATCAACCACAACAACCGATTCATCGAAATCGGTCGAGCCACAGCTTCAGACGGTCACGGTAAAGGGGCAGCAGATCACACCGGTCGAGGCCGCTAAAAGTCAGCTGGATGAGGTTCCGGGCGGCACCAGTATTGTCGACAGCGAGCAAGTATCCAAAGGACGGACCGCGACGCTGCAAGACACCCTCGCCTATCAGCCAGGGGTGTTCGTGCAATCCACCGGCGGCAATGACGCGGCGAAGATTTCCATTCGCGGCTCGGGAGCCAATACCTCGCCGGGTTACTTCCGCGAGGGCATCAAATTCCTGTTCAACGGTTTGCCCATCACCGGGCCCGGCGGCACGCCTTACGAGTTTCTGAACGGCTCGGGGGTGAACTACACCGAGATCCTGCGCGGTGCCAACGCCTTCCAGTACGGAGCCTTGAGCCTGGGCGGCGCGATCAACTTCGTCAACCAGACCGGCTACACCGCGCCGGGGCTGCGCCTGCGCGCTGAAGCTGGCAGCTATGGCTACAACAAACAGAGCGTCAGTTTTGGTGGCGTCGAGGGTGCCTTCGACTACTACGTCAACGCCGACAATTACCGCAGCGATGGATTCCGCGACTACAGCCTCTCGAAAAGCCAAGGGGTGGTCGCCAATTTCGGCTACAAGTTCAGCCCCAAACTGGAAACCCAGCTGATGCTGCGTTACCGCGACGAGTACCACAACGACCCAAGCGCCACCACGCTGGATCAGGTCAAGCATCACAGCGATCGTGCCAGTGCGACCGCCGCTTCCAGCGGTGCCGGCAGCCGGCGTCCGGGCAGCGTCTGGGCCGGCAGCAAGACCACCTACACGTTCGACGACGACGCCACTTTGTCGGTGGGTTTGTCCTACTACGAGTACGCCCACAACAACAGCCCGAACAGCCCCAGCAACCCGAGCTATTGGGACTGGCATGACCTCAGCGCCGTGATCAATTACGACCGCACGGATCAATGGTTCGGCCATGAAAGCCGCTCGAGTCTGGCCTTCACTTCAACCGAGCATTTGAAGGGTGAAGTGAATTCCACGTTTGCCAACAAACAGACGCGCAAGTTCGTGGACTATGGCTCCTCGTTCGACCACGTGTTCTCGCTGGGCAACGACCTGGAACTGGTGGATGACCTGTGGCTGACCACCGGCCTGTCGGCCATCAACGTCCGTCGTCACGCCAATGTGAAGGAATCGCTGGTGCCCAACACCACCGCGTTCCCCACCGATGTGACCTACGACAACTGGAGCCTGGCGCCACGCATCGGCGTGCGTTACCAGTTCAATCCGAACCTGCAGGTGTTTGCCAACGTCAGCCGTTCGGTGGATCCACCGGCGTCCTGGGAGTATTCGGGTTCCGGTCCGACCGCGCCGTACGTGCGTCCGCTGGTAGAACAGAAAGCCAACACGGTGGAAATCGGTATCAAGGGCTCCGAAGGCATTTTCGATGGCAGCCTGGCGCTCTATCGCTCGTGGGTTAAGAACGAATTGCTGAACGTTCAACTGATCCCCGCTACCTCGACCGCCGCGGCGGTGACCGGCGCCTTCAACGCGACGCCAACGATCCACCAGGGCATCGAAGCCGGGTTGAACACGCGTTTGTGGGAAAGCGACAGCGGCGAGCAGGTCACATGGCGCCAGGTGTACACCTACAACGACTTCTACTACCGTCATGATCCGACCTTCGGTGACAACCAACTGCCGGGCATCCCCAAACATGTGTATCAGGGTGAAGTTCAGTACGAGCATCCGACAGGCTTCTACACCGGTGTGAACGTGCAGTCCGCATCCCGCACGGCGGTGGATTACGCCAACAGTTTCTACGCGCCCTCCTACACTATTTTTGGCGCGAACGTGGGTTACGAGACCCCTAACAAGGACTGGAAGGTGTCCCTTGATCTGAAGAACCTGGCGAACAAAAAATACGTCACGGCGGTCCAACCGCTGTACGACGCCAAAGGCCAGGACACTGCGGCGTTGTATCCGGGTGACGGGATTGGTGCGTATGTGGCGGTAGAAATGCGTTATTGAATTGCAGCCCGGTGACGGCTCACCGGGTTGTCGAAGATCTTGAGACACAGGCAGCCTGACATTACACAGGCTGCCCTTTTGACCCACATCGGAGATTCATCGAGAGAGGCAAGACGTGACGCAGAACATCTATGACACCCCCGAATTTTTTGAGGGTTACAGCCAACTGCCCCGTTCCGTTGAAGGACTCGCCGGCGCGCCTGAATGGCCAAGCCTGCGTTCGCTGTTACCGCAAATGGCCGGGCAAAAAGTCGTGGACCTCGGATGCGGCTACGGCTGGTTCAGTTATTGGGCCGCCGAACAGGGCGCTGCCAGCGTGACCGGCCTGGACGTCTCGCAGAAGATGCTGGAGCGGGCCGAAACCCGGCATCATCACCCACGTATCACTTACCGTAAGGCTGACCTTGAACACCTCGAACTCGCGCCGGCCAGCCTGACCCTCGCCTACAGTTCGCTGACCTTGCACTACATCAATGACCTGGCGGCACTGCTGCGCACGGTGTATCAAGCACTGGTACCGGGGGGAAAACTGGTGTTCTCGATCGAGCACCCGATCTTCATGGCCTCACTGCACCCCGACTGGATTGTCGACGAACACAAGGGCAAAACATGGCCCGTGGACCACTACCAGGTCGAGGGCCCGCGCTCGACCAACTGGCTGAGCGACAATGTGATCAAGCAGCACCGCACGTTGGGAACACTGTTGAATCTGTTGATCGACACGGGATTCAGGCTCGACCAAATCAACGAGTGGGGACCGTCAGCCGAGGACCTCGTTGCCCGTCCCGCCCTGGCCGATGAGGTGCATCGCCCCATGATGTTAATCGTCGCCGCCAGTCGATAAGCGCCACCTAGACGCTTCGAAGGCAATCTGGCCTCGACTGGATCCAATCGCCCGACATCGACGAAGTAACCTGCTACCCTCAGGGAATGGATGATCTTGATATAGGGGAATGTATGAGCGACATACCTAAGCATGGTTGGACATGGGCCTACCGAAAGCTTCGTGGCCTGCACTGCTCTCGCCTCACTGCTTTCTATCGAGCCACCTTGTATTCAGTGCGCGGCGACACGGGAACGCTCACCAGTGCGGATAACTGGCAGAAAATACGCTTGCGGCGTTGATTGAACGGCGCAGACACAACTCACCCATACGACAAAGCCCTGACATTTCAGGGCTTTGTGGTTTTCAGGATTTGAGTGTCGATACCGTTCGTCCGCTGGCCCGCACCTATGGCCCGCGCATCCTTCCAATGTTGTGTTAACCACTCGCAAGGAAAATTCAACATGATGAACAGAAAAATTGCGGTACTTACGCTTGCAGGCATCATGTCGGCCTGCTCGCTTCACGCCTTTGCGGCGGGCGAAACGACCAATGGAACGCCCTCTGCGGATGGTACCAGCCAGACCCGTGATCCAGCGCCCAAAGCCACCAATGCAGACCCGGACGCCGCTTCCCTGCCACAAGGCGCGGATGGCGGCACTACCGACAGCGGCCCTACACCTGCCGGTTCGAAAGCCGGTGGTGCTGACAAGGCGGGTGGCGGGAGCAGCAGCGGTGGCAGTGGCGGTAGCTGATACGCCTTTTACTGGATACACACACAACTGTAGGAGTGAGCCTGCGCGCGATGAGGCCATAACATCCAACATTTTTGTTGGCTGTCATATCGTCATCGCGAGCAGGCTCACTCCTACAGGGGTAGCGTTAAAGCTGGTTTTGCATCAACAACACTTAGGCCCAGCCTTACTCCCGTATCTCGCCTCCTGGCGTTCCCGAAAGAACATCTCGTAATCCATCACCGGCTTGCCCGGGTGTTTGCTCTGCATATGCTCGACGTAGTTATCGTAGTCAGGCATCCCCACCATCAAGCGCGCAGCCTGCCCCAGGTATTTACCGAGGCGGCTCAAGTCATTGAACATGTGCCCTCCTCACTCAAGCCTCTGGCAGCGCCTGAAACGGTGCTTCTTTATCCGTGCGCTCTTTCGTACCCCAGGCGGCGATACCGACTTTCAGTGCAAAGAACAGGATGCTGAACACCACGAGCAGGAACAGCGCCGTCAGCGTCGCGTTGGTGTAGGCGTTCCAGATCACGTGCTGCATCTGGTTGATGTCCTTGGCCGGAGCCAGGATCTGACCATTGGCCAGCGCATCGCTGTACTTCTTGGCCAATGCCAGGAAACCAATCGCCGGGTTCGCGTCGAACAGCTTGATGAAACCGGCCGTGGTGGTGCAGATCAGCAGCCAGACGGCGGGCAGCATGGTCACCCAGACGTAGCGTTGACGTTTCATTTTGATCAGCACGACCGTCGCCAGCATCAGCGCGATACCCGCCAGCATCTGGTTGGAGATACCAAACAGCGGCCACAAGGTGTTGATGCCGCCCAATGGGTCGATTACGCCTTGATACAGCAGGTAGCCCCACATCGCCACGCAACCGGCGGTGGCGATCAGGTTGGCGGTCCAGGATTCGGTGCGTTTCAGCGCCGGCACAAACGAGCCGAGCAAGTCCTGCAGCATGAAGCGCCCGGCACGGGTACCGGCGTCCACCGCTGTCAAAATAAACAACGCTTCAAACAAGATCGCGAAGTGGTACCAGAACGCCATGGTGTTTTCACCTGGCAGCAACTGGTGCAGGATTTGCGCGATACCCACAGCCAGGGTCGGCGCACCACCGGCACGGGCCAGAATGGTGGTTTCACCGATATCGCGGGCCACCGCTTCCAGCGCGTCCGGCGTGATCGCAAAGCCCCAGCTGCTGACCGTCTGCGCAACCGTCACCGCATCGGAACCGACGATCGCCGCCGGGCTGTTCATGGCGAAGTACACACCCGGCTCGATCACCGAAGCGGCAACCATCGCCATGATCGCCACGAAGGATTCCATCAGCATGCCGCCGTAACCGATGTAACGGGCATGCCCTTCGCTGGCCAGCAACTTCGGCGTAGTGCCGGAAGCGATCAGCGCATGGAAACCCGACACCGCACCGCAGGCGATGGTGATAAACAGGAACGGAAACAGACCGCCTTTCCACACCGGGCCGGTGCCGTCGATGAACTGGGTCAGGGCTGGCATTTTCAGGTCTGGCATGGTCACCAGGATGCCGATCGCCAGGGCCATGATGGTGCCGATTTTCAGGAAGGTCGACAGGTAGTCACGGGGGGCCAGGATCAGCCACACCGGCAGCACCGCTGCGACAAACCCGTAACCAATCAGCATCCAGGTGATCTGGATCCCGGTGAAGGTAAACGCCTTGGCCCACACCGGATCAGCAGCAATCTGCCCGCCCAGCCAGATCGAACCCAGCAGCAGCAACACGCCCACCACCGAGATCTCGCCAATGCGGCCCGGGCGGATGTAGCGCATGTAGATGCCCATGAACATCGCGATCGGCACGGTCGCCATTACGGTGAACATGCCCCACGGGCTTTCGGCCAGGGCCTTGACCACGATCAGCGCCAGCACCGCGAGGATGATGATCATGATCAGGAAGCAGCCGAACAAGGCGATGGTGCCGGGAATGCGGCCCATTTCCTCACGCACCATGTCGCCCAAGGAGCGACCGTTGCGGCGGGTGGACAGGAACAGCACCATGAAGTCCTGAACCGCACCGGCCAGCACCACGCCGGCGATCAGCCATAGCGTACCGGGCAGATAGCCCATTTGCGCCGCCAACACCGGACCGACCAAAGGCCCCGCGCCAGCGATGGCCGCGAAATGATGACCGAAGAGGACGTGCTTGTTGGTCGGTACGAAGTCCAGACCATCGTTGTTGAGCACAGCGGGCGTGGCCCGATTGGGGTCGAGCTGCATCACCTTGTTGGCGATGAACAGGCTGTAATAGCGATAAGCGACGAGGTAGATAGCGACTGCTGCGACTACGATCCACAGGGCGTTGATGGCTTCGCCACGGCGCAAGGCCACGACACTCAGCGCGAACGCTCCAAGGACAGCCACGGCAAACCAGGCGAGGTGTTTAGCCAGACGGGGCATTGTGTGTCTCCTGCCGACAGCTCGTGGCCGCGGCGGTAATTTTTATAATTGTGTCCGCTGTGCGGAGCTGGCCCAATATCCCCGCATGCCGTCCACAAATAAATCCGCAGAACTACGTACAACCGGCCTACGTAGTTCTACGTAGATACCCCCATTTACAGGCCCAAACACAAAGCCTAAATGGGAGCCATAATGCTTTTCTCTGTAAGAGAGCTTCAGGCAAGCACAGTACTGTGGCGAGGGGATTTATCCCCGTTCGGCTGCGCAGCAGTCGTAAAATCAGTGCACGCTGTGTAACTGACACACCTCGGTCGCAGTTTTGGGGCTGCGCCCAACGGGGATAAATCCCCTCGCCACAGTACCGTGCTCGCCTCTTCTTAAGTGAACAGTATTACCGTGGGAGCCGGGCTTGCCCGCGATGACAATCTTTCGTTCGACAATGATGCCAGCTGATCCACCGCTATCGTGGGCAAGCTTTGCTTCTACGGGGATTAGCCACAAGTCATTCCGTCCAGCAGCGCTACAGAACCCGCGTATCTTTGGCATATGATGCCGGGCCCTCGCTTTCCCCCTCGGCCCGGACAGGAGCCCAGATGCAGCTCAAACACAAAATCGTCGCGCTCGGCATCCTGCCGCTGGTCCTGGCCATCGCGGTCATCTGTGCGCTGGTGATTTCCCTGAACCGCCAACTCGGCGACCAGCAGGCGCAGCTCATCGAAGACAGCATCCTGGCGAGCAAGCGCGCAGAGCTCAAAAACTACGTGGAAATGGCACAAAGCCTGATCGCCCCGCTCTACGACAACGGCCACGGCGACGCCCACGCGCAGCAACAAGTGCTGGAAGAACTGCGCAAACTCAGCTTCGGCATCAACGGCTACTTCTTCGTCTACGACCGCGAGGGCCGCAGCCTGATGCACGCGCGCCAGTCGGAACTGGTCGGCCAATACCTGTGGGACATGAAAGACCCGCACGGCCTGCCGGTGATCCAGGCCTTGCTGAAAAGCGCCGAATCCGGCGAAGGTTTCCAGCGATACGCCTGGAACAAACCCTCATCCGGACAAGTCACCGACAAGCTCGCGTACGTGGTGATGCTCGACCGTTGGGGCTGGATGCTCGGCACCGGCATCTACCTGGAAGACGTCGAACGTGCCACCCAGCAAGCCCGAGACGAAGTCGCCCAAGGCATCCGCAAAACCATGCTGGCCATCGCCGCCGTAGCCCTCGTCGCGGTGCTGTTCGTCTTCGCCAGCGGCATGACACTCAACGTCAGCGAACACCGACTGGCCGACAAGAAACTCCAGCGCCTGACCCAACGCATCGTCAGCCTGCAAGAAGAAGAACGCTCCAGAGTGTCCCGCGAGTTGCACGACGGCATCAGCCAAGTGCTGGTCTCGATCAAATTCCAGTTCGAGCTGGCCAGCCATGTACTGGAGAACGGTCAGGACAAAGGCTTGAGCATCCTGCGAGAAGCCACCGAACGCCTCGGCGATGCCATTGGCGAAGTCCGCAGCCTGTCCCACGACCTGCGTTCGTCCCTGCTCGACACCCTCGGCCTGCCCGCCGCCATCGGCCAGCTCGCCGCCGAATTCGAGCAACGCAGCGGCCTGAAAGTGACCTACAACGACAACGAATTCGACTGTGATCTGGTGGACGGCGCCGCCGTCTCGCTGTTTCGCATCGTGCAAGAAGGCCTGACCAACATCGAACGCCATGCCCAGGCGAAAAACGTAGCGATCACCCTGCACGGCTCAACAGAAGGCGTACGCCTGAGCGTGGTCGATGACGGCATCGGCTTCAACGTCGCCCAGGTCGAACGTCGCCATACCGGCATCGGCCTGCGTAACATCCGCGAACGCGTCGAACATTTTGGTGGCCAGTTCGCCCTGATATCGACACCGGGAAGAAGCGAGCTGGACGTGTTGCTGCCGATGAAACCCACCGGCGCCACACGCTGACCGCCCACCCAACAACAAGAGTAAAAGCCGCGATGAACCTGCCCTCCCCGATCCGCGTCGCCCTGGTCGACGATCACTCCCTGGTCCGCGACGGCATCAAAGCCCTGCTCTCGGTCATGGCACCGCTGGAAGTAGTGGGCGAAGCCGAGAACGGCGCAGACGCAATCGACATGGTCGGCCGCTGCCAGCCAGACCTGGTACTGGTCGACATCGGCCTCAAAGACATGAACGGCCTGGAACTCACCCGGCTGCTGCGCAACCGCTACCCGACCCTCAAAGTGCTGGTGCTGAGCATGTACGACAATCATGAATACGTCAGCGAATCCGTCCGCGCCGGTGCCAGCGGCTACGTCCTCAAGAACTCACCGTCCCGGGAAATCATCGCGGCCATCGAAGCCATCGCCAACGGCGGATCGTTTTACAGCGCGGAAATTGCCCAACGGCTGATCGCTGATAAAAGCACCGACACTGAGCTGACACCACGGGAAAGTCAGGTGCTGTACAAAATGGCTCAGGGGTTGAACAACAAGGAAATGGCGAGGGAACTGGATATCAGCGTGCGGACTGTTGAGACGCATCGATTGAGTATTCGTCGAAAGCTGAATATCGATAAGCCGGCGGCATTGGTGAAGTATGCGATTGATCATGGGATTATTTCGCGGTAGGCGTTCCGACACATGAGGCCGTCGCCTTAAGTACCGGAGCTGTACAACAGCACTTCTTTCCGCGGCAGCGTGTCCTTCAGAAAAATCCACGCATCCATGACTTCCAAGATATCGACATCCAGCTCGGGTTCCATGGGCTGTTCGTGCCACCAAATAACGCTTCGATCCTGAACCAGACTTTCCGTGTCTATCGATAGATAATCCCATGCGCGATTGGGAAAAATCGCAAGCCAGATTTCCGCGAAACTCTTAACTTCTTCATCGATATATCAGCAAAAATGGAAAAATTCTGGGCTTTAGTGAGCCCATGGACTGCGCCGGACAGAACGTGAAACCGTTGTGCAGGTGAAGATAAAATTCATACAAATTCCCACGACGGACATTTAGAGGGCACTTACAAATTCTTGTAAGCCTGTTCTGCATCAATAATCAATAGCCCCAGCTCAAGATCCTCTGTCCACTGATCTACGATAACCCGCGCCAATCCGAGATCACGATTACTGTTGTTAGGGATATCGCCCGAACCAATCATATCCAAAACATGCAGTAAGCTGTGCTTAAATCTGACGAGTTGATTGTCAGTTATGCTTGAGAAAACATCCTTGCGGTGACGTAGTAGTGCCTCGTCAATGCCTCCTATAGCTCGACCAACCAGCTCAACAGCTTTTTTAGAATCTTTCATGCCGCCATCCCTCCAAGGTCGTTAAGTAATACCATACTGGAACTCATCCCCCCAAATCTTAATCTGCTGTCCCACCCTCCGGTGAATTTCGGCAAAGCTTAGCCAACACGCCAATTGCTACTTCACTTTCGAGTACCAGTTACAACGAAAAAATTTAATTGTCGCTGCGCATAATCCATTTTTTGAAGCAAGGGATTATCATAGTCGCTATAGATTTCTAAATATACTCGAGGTGAATTTGTGATTGGGTTTTCATTAATCTCATCCTTCTCCAAATTCCGCACCGCTTCTTCGTAACTACTAATCACCGAGTAAAGAAGATTTTCCGCACGTCCTCTCTTAATGCTCCGCAACTCATCTAGCACTTCCAGTAACAAATCCAGCATCATATGTTTATTCAATGGCCACTCCTTGGATTGCAAAAGTTCTCAATTCAACACGACGCCCATAAATAGAGCATGACACATGGTAATCAACAACATTGTTGAAGACATGATTATTTCTCCAAAAATACAAAACGCCACAAGGCAAAAATAAAATACAAAACCAGGAACTGACTACAATCAGATGATTACGAAATTAATTTAATATGAAGGGATTAATACACCGACTGCTCCAGAAACAACATCAAACGAAAACCTGTGGTCTATATTATTGATATTTACAAAAAAACACAGTTGCCCAGCTACATAATAGACATCAGAAAAAACACCTTGTCCAACTATAGCTTTTGCAGCAGCACTGATATCCCACATCAGATCTCCGTCTGACTTGACAATCAGGGCCTTATTCTCTTTTGTATTAAAAGGAGCAATCACGACCGCTATGCCAATACCGTCCAGTAATAATTTAGGGATAAGTTTGTGGGGATTTTCGATTTTGTATGAATATCCAAGAAATGACCATGCGACTCCCGTAGGCAAAAGCTCCCAGACGCTTAAACCTTGAGGGTTGGCGGCGCGATCATACGATCCAAGATTGTCTATTACAGAAAAACTTTCAATAACGCTCATGCAACCTCCACAACCACTAAAATGTAGCGCTATTGGTTTTCCTACCGGCTTCATTTTAGCCCTATCCTGATAATTAAGAACCTGAGTTTGACTTTCCCCGCCTGGGACAGACGTCCGCCAGATGTCTGCGGGGGTTCGCCGCAGCGTCCGCTCGCGTCTGCAGGAATTAGATCCAGCTTAAACCCGAAATCAGTCGATAAACCTTCACTGCCGGGAAAGCAAACAAGCAACAACTCCTGGCCGCCCTTGAGGGCCAGGGTCAGCTCGAACAGGCGCCTGTTATGCGCCCAAAACAGTGAGGAAGATCCATCGCTTGAACTACTCCTTAACCGGTAACACGTCATCAGGCTTGAGCTGCCTGCACGTAGTGATCATCGAAAATCAGGCACCCGGCGACTTGCGCCTGGAAGCGACCCACTTGAACAACCGGCTTAACCACCAACGACTGCGGGCTTCGCGAATATCGTCGATTTGCATAAAGGTGTAGGGAGTGGGCATGGTTTTTTCTTGGATGCGGAGGGTACGCAGGCCTCTGATTATGTGGCGCGCGTAGAATAATATTGTGACGGAAACAGCTAGCATCCCAAACAGGACAACCATACCGGTAGTGAGGAAACCGGCTGTCTTAGTAAAAAAACTTGCCGCCAAGGTGGTTGCGCCGGCCACAAAAAGAGGGCTATATGCGGCCGATGATTTTTGCTTGTTTTGCGGACGTGGCTGGACCTTGATTCCATCGTATTCGAATGGATGAAATGACGATTTGCCATTTGCCAGGACTAAATACGTCAATGACACGACCCCCATTGGCACAGGCCACATCATGAGGGCAGCAATGCTTGTCTTTCCCCAGAAACTTGCACCAAGTATATAAGCTGCCGTACAGGCCATATAGGAAAATGCGCATACGACCATAACAAGCATCGAAGTCAAATAAAAAGTAATTCTCTCACACACATAGACAAGATATATAGTACACATGAATGCGAGCAACGACATAATAAAAAATGCATGCCAAAAATACTTTAAATTTGAAGGCCCAAATGCCATAAAAAAAATTAAGAATCCAAAAAAACCCCAACTGATTTTCTTAATATTCTGGGAGTCGATCATTTATCATCCTCAATTTTCAACGCGTCGCTGACCGTCTTATTAAGTCGCAATCAAGCTCAACCACGACCCCCATAGGCTGAGTAGCGCGATATTGCTGCCACTGCTGCCGTTGTTCCCGATGCTCAGCATATGGCCGTTGATATAACGGCTACCGTCGATGGCGAGTTCGATTTCACTCGTCGCGGCCTGCCCCCCGCTCTTGAGGACCATGGTCAGCTTGAACAGGCGCCTGTTCTGCGCCAAAAACAGTGAGGAAAGATCCATCGCTTCAACTACTCCTTAACCAGTAACACGTCATCAGGTTTGGACGGCCTGCACGTAGTGATCATCGAAAATCAGGCACCCGGCGACTTGCACCAGGAAGCGACCCACTTGAACAATCTGCTCAACCACCAACGACCGCGCGCTTCGCGAATTTCGTCGATTTGCATGAAGGTGTAGGGGATGGGCATGGTTTTTTCTTTGATGCGGAGGGTGCGCAGGCCTCGGATCGAATGGCGCAAATTGATTAAAATAAATATGGAGCAAAATGTTAGCAGCAATGCACCGATGACACCGCCGACCGGTATTCCCACTGATTTGGTAAAAACACTAGCCGCTAGCGTCGTCGCACCAGCTAGTAATACGAGAGGGTAATAAGCAAAATCTTTTTTTGCAGCTTGAGGTCTAGGTTGAACTTTAATTCCATTATATTCAAAAGGATCGAATAACGCCTTGGTGTTAACTATGAACAAATATACTAGAAGCGAACAGGCGGCTGGCAACAAGCCCACAATAACGGCTTGAACATTCCCCACCCCCAAACTTTTGACCGCCAAAAAATAGGCCGCACTACCAGCCATTAAAACTAAAAACCCTAACATAGCAATAAAAAGCCACCCCACATAGGAAGTGAATTTCTCACACGCGCACACTAAGTAAACGCACCATCCAAGCTTAATAATAAAAATAAAAATATATGCCTGCCAAAAAAACGGGATCGCGGAGAGGCCCAGGACCATGGCAAAAACCAGCGCACCTAGCGAAACCCATGCGCCCTGCTTAAGACTTTCAAAGTCTAAAATCATTTGGCCATCATCTCTTCAGGTAATTTTCGACATCTTTATCATAGCCATTGCCATTGCTAACCATTATATATTGCGCAAAGAGACCGGCAGTGGAGCCGACAATCAAAACTAAAGCTAATGGTGCAGCGGCCGCAAAAGCCGTGACATAGAGGAGCGTAAAGCCAGCCCCACCTTACATGCCCCCGGCTAACGAGGCCAGGTTCGTTGGCTGACTGCGGCGTAAACTTTGCTCCCAAAGTAAAACCCGGCCCTTGCCGAGCCCACTGTCGACGCTCAGGTCGCTGGCGTAGAAACGTGACCAGTCGATGGCGTCATAGCCGAAACAACTGGTGAGTTTGCCCTGGGTGCGCAGCACCTCGCGGTGCAGGTCATCGCGCTCCATGTCGCTGATGAGCTGGCCGTCGAGGTTGAGTTGGTGCAGGTGGCCGCTGCCGTAGTACAGGTGGTTCAGGTGCTGGGCCGTGGGCAGGGTCAGCGTGGTCAGGTTACTCAGTGGGTCGTAGTCGTAGGACAGCGCGCCTTGGGGGGTGGTCTCTTTGATGAGACGGCCCAGCAAGTCGTAGGAGAATTCCAGTGTTTCTTCACTGACGCCGAGCTTCTTGCCGTTGGCGGTCGGCAGGCGCTCGATGGTGAGCAAGCGGTCGGCGTCGTCGTAGGTGTAGTCCTGGCGCGCGTCCGCGTTGAGTTTGGCCAGCAGTCGGCCGATGGAGTCGCGTTCGAATTCGGTCTGTCGTTGTGGTCGTTCGGCGCGTTCGCCGTAGCCGATTTCGTTGACCCGTGTCAGGTGCCCGCCGAGGTTGTAGCTGAACTGGTGAGTCAGGTTGCCGATCATCCGCCCACTGCGCGCTCGATGGCCGGCCCTACGACGTACCGACTGGCGACTTCACCGGAGACGAAACCGGCGGTGAATTTCAGCACGCAGGGCATGACCGCTTTCATACCGGCCTGGGTCCCGGCCTTGGTCAGTTGGACGGTACTTCCCGTAAAATTTATCTACGAAAAATCGAATATTTTTGACCCGCGAAACCTACTACACTGAAAGATACTCGGCATTCAAATGATGTCTTATGGGAATCACAGCTCATCTATCGACTTTCTAACTGACTCACAAAAAAACTCTTCAAAACTGTTAGCAACCTTAATTTTCTCCCCACTTCGCTTAAAGGAAAGCTCAGTAATAACTACTGCTGCTTCGCCACCCGCGTCGCAACTAGAGGTATCAATAGAATAAATAGGGCCATAGCCTGTAGACTTGACTACAATCATCGCCTCATCGGCATCTCCGTTATCTCTCGCAGTTTTTGTAGCAAACAAAACGCTAGGGACAGCTGTAGCAAATACGCCACTTTTAGTTATTCCATAATAAGTATCCCCGGCGAATGACATGGCACCGAACTTTTTAAGAAACAACTTGTATGACACAGGAAACCTTACTCCCAGCGCCGCTTCAAATTCAGCAATCAGGGCATCGCTCGCCGCACCCGCACAAGCAGGATCGTCGCCAGAGGCATAAATTTCTGCTTCAATTGCATCAATATAATTCATATATCCACCTTCAGAAATCTAGTGATCTAAGTTTCCAATAACCCTTTTTCCAGGTATTGAAAGGACCGCGATTCATACTTTGTGGCGCGCTATTATAAAGCCGTCTGACGCCATCTGACCCGACCCAACTTTTATCCCATTGATTAGAGTACATGTGCAGCACACGATCATTTTTTGAGTGAAAGCTGCTAAGTATCTCGGCCATTGACCCGGGCTCATCTTGGGTTAGGTGGTGGAGATTAACCTCAGAACCATCCTTCCCTATCGGAGCATCACCCTTTCTCATCCTTTGAACATTCGTCCTTCCCAAATCATCAACGTAGTTAGGGTCAAATATATCTTTGCGTTGATACACCTTTCGACCTGCAACAGTTTTAGCCGCCCAGCAGTTCCAGCCTAATGGATCGGCCCAGCTATTCGCGTTTGGGGCATATCGATAAAGGTTGAATCCACCTGCCAACCCAATCGGATCCTGCGTAATAAACCGCCCAACCTCCGGATCATAATACCGAAACGTATTGTAATGCAGCCCCGTCTCATCATCGAAATACTGACCCTGAAACCTCAGGTTCTGCTCAACCTCGTTCACCGCCAGCGTTTCGATGGCCCCCCACGCCTTATACGTCGCCTGCCAGACAATCTGCCCCTCGCGGTCAGTCATCTCCAGCGGCGTACCAATCTGGTCGGTATGGAAGTAGTAAAGCGTCTGCTCCCCACCCTCTTCCTGGTCCACCCGAGCAAGTGGCGCATAACTCCCCGGCTCATACACATAAAGGCTACTCTGCCCCGGCGTCTCCTCACGCAACATCCGCAAGCCCTGCCACAGAAAATGCTTCTGTTCAGTGACCCCGTTAACCTCCGACACCTTGGCAACACGTCGTCCGAGGCTGTCGTAGCGATAAGCCCCGGTACTTTCCAGCTTGCCGCCAACCAACGTCTCAGCTTTAACCAACCGATTCTCACAGTCATAGCTGAACGTCTGCAGCCGGCTCATCCCGCTGCGCTTTTCAATCAGGTTACCCCACGCATCGTAGGTATATTCCTGATCCCGCCACTGCTTGATCCGGTTGTCTTTCACGTGATCAAACT
>Ga0247812_10000696_pt1 | contig 19932 bp, 17 predicted proteins | sample UWRJL149409B1_FD_178011 | JGI IMG/M metagenome (GOLD analysis project Ga0247812, IMG submission 178011) | Plant litter microbial communities from Arlington Agricultural Research Station in Wisconsin, United States - UWRJ-L149-409B-1 | ecosystem: Environmental > Terrestrial > Plant litter >...
CAGTGTGATGCGGGCTTGCTCGCGACGTTACTGTTCGTTGTCGTCGAGTTGCCAGTAGCCCACGGCTTTGACGAATTGCTGATCCAGGCCCTTGTCATCCAGTAGCACCCGGCGGATCTGGCGTGACGCCTTGGCTTCGGTGGCGATCCAGGCGTAGAGCTGGCCCTCGGGCAGGGACAGCTGCTGCACGGTGGCCAGCAGGTGATCCTTGCCACCTTCACGCAAGACCCAGATCACCTCGACCTCGGCCGGGCTGTCGAGCTCTTGCTGCTCGGCGCCATTCTCGATTTCCACCACCACCAGTGCCCGGCGATTGGCGGCCAATCCTTCCAGGCGGCGAGCAATGGCGGGCAGGGCGGTTTCGTCGCCGATCAGCAGGTAACTGTCGAAGATATCCGGCACCACCATCGAGCCGCGCGGCCCGGCAATGTGCAGGAATTGGCCGGGTTGCGCCTGTGCCGCCCAGGTCGATGCAGGGCCGTCGCCGTGCAGGACGAAATCAATGTCCAGCTCCAGGGTGTCCAGGTCATAGCGGCGCGGGGTGTAGTCGCGCATCGCCGGCTTTGGCCCCTGATCGTTATTGGCCCCCAGTTCGAGCGTTTCCAGGGCCGCCTGTTCCTCGGCATTTTGCGGGAACAGCAGTTTCACGTGGTCATCCGTGCCCAGGCTGATGAACCCGGCCAGTTCCGGCCCGCCAACAGTGATCCGGCGCATGCGCGGCGTCAGGTCGATTACCCGCAGTACCTGCAGGCGGCGGCGTTTGATTTGGTGCATGACGCGGTGGATGGTCTGGGTGATCACTTCAGTCATTACGCGTTCTCCTGAACCGATTGTGCTTGCGGGCCATCGACTATGGCCTTGGCGGTATTGTTGAGCAGGTCGCGGACCCGCAGGATTTCTTCCGGGCTCCAGCGACCGTGGTGCATCTGCAGGGCATGGCGCAGGTTGTGCACTGCCTCGTGGATCTCGGCGGGGCGGTCGTGGCCGCGCAGCGAGCGCTTGCTGACTTCAATGCGCATCCGCACGCCGTCCAGGGCAATCGCTTGTTCGCCCAGTGACTGGCGGCCGGCGTCGGTGATGGCGTAGCGTTTTTTGCCGCCGTCGGCGTCGCCCAGGATCAGTTCGCTTTCTTCCAGGAAGGTCAGGGTCGGGTAGATCACCCCGGGGCTGGGGCTATAGGCGCCATCGAACATGCTTTCGATCTGGCGGATCAGGTCATAGCCGTGGCAGGGCTGTTCGGCGATCAACGCCAGCAACAGCAGCTTCAGGTCGCCAGGGGCAAATACCCGAGGCCCGCGGCCACCGCGTTCGCGGCCCGGCCCCGGGCGTTTTTCGAAGCCGTCGCGGCCGTCGGAGTGTTCGCGGTGGGAATGATGGTCTCTCATTTTTGCTTTCTCTCGTCGTGTTTAGACATAACTTAAGATATATCTTTGAGAAAAAGCAAGCACCCCGGACCAGCGGTGCCGGTTGTATACAACCCCCCTGATCGACCCCCCCTGCGAATCTGCCGGGCTCGCCGTGTGCTCGCCTGGTGACGACTCGATCCTGCGCAGGCGGCAATTTCCTTATTGCACTAGCGGGTGTTTTTAGTGCTAACTCTCTAATTAACTAGTTTCCCCCTTTATTTATTAAGGCAGTGCTATTAGTCTTACGGAAGTTGTACTGAGGATTCTCCCTGTATGGGATTTCCAGAGAATCTGTATGTGGTTTCAGTCTGACGGCTGTTGAGCTGAGTGTTTGATTTTTATTGTTTTTTCTTTCCGCTTGGGTAGCGCTCCAGCTACGCCAAAGACGGAACTTGCCTGCTTACTTTTAAAAATAAATGTTCGATGATTTGCTGGCTTTGAAAGTTGAGACAAAACGCCATCTCGGCGTTTGGCTGGTCACCAGCCAGTTGTCGCTTTTACTGCATCGACCCTTTTAAAAGACAGGTACTGAAGATGTTCAAGAAAATCGCGTTCGCTGCTCCCCTGGCTGTTCTGGCTCTGAGTTCTTCGATGGCGTTTGCTGCAGACGAAATTCGTAGCTCAATCAACATCAGTGCCACCATTCCAAGCAAGGTTTTTCACGCTCAACCAGTGAATCCTGACTTCGGTAAAGATGAAACGATGGCCTACAATCTGGTCGACGGCACCTTGAGCCCGTTGCGTGCAGCTTATGACGTCCGGCACACCAACGGTTCGGTTAACGCTTATGTAGAAGGTGGTCCGCAACCTCTGTTCAACGGTGCCAACAACATCGCGCTGACCTACACCTTCAATGGCGTAACCTTGACCGGCGCGTCTGAAGAAGTGGTAGGCGATGCCGAGTCCAACGGGGGCATGCGGGCTGATCTGGTGATTGCCGCAGCCAAGCCAACAGCCACTCAGACAGGTCTTTATACGGCCAATCCGGTTGTGATTTTCGATGCAATTCCTCGCGTCACTCCGTAAGTACGGTTATGAAATAAGGTCTTTCCTTATTTGGTAATTCTTCCCGGTCGATGGGTAATCACTACCTGTCGATCGGGATTTAACGCACTGATCTTCAGAGTATTTCGTTCATGTTCCCGATGACTCCCATCGCGACGGCGCTTGCCTTGCTTTTTTGCGCAAATGCACTGGCCGCGCCAGCGGAAAACCGCCATACCCCTCGAAGTTTGCTGGCACAGGCCAAGGGGCTGCCGACCGAGTTCGAAGAGCACTTCTTTGATGTGCCGTTGGCGGTGCGCGTGGAACTTGACCAGCAATTTCTCGGTGAGGCGATGGTGGTGCTAACCCGCGACGATCGTATCACCCTCGTTGACTTCGCCGATGTCGGCGACAGCACGATCAAGGCCAGTGAACGCGACACCTGGTCGAACTATCTGAAACAAGGGGTAGCGCTGGGCGGCTGCCAGGCCAAGTGCCCGGAGCAACTGTTGGCGGTGCACTACAGCCTTGAAAACTCGCTGGTGTCGATCCTCACGGAAAATGCCGAGCGAGACGACCAGGCGCAGCGTTACTACACACTGCCTGAAGGCGGCAGCACCGGGTTGATCGTGCGCAATCAACTGAACCTCAACGGTGGCCAGAATCAGGATCTGGGTGGGCGTTATGGTCTTGAGGCCAGTAGCAGCCTGGGCAACTGGACTCAGGCGATCAATATGCAATTGTCCCGACTGGGCGGCATGGACAACACGCTCTATCACTCGGTGAATGAGCTTTACACTCAGCGCGAACTGGAGGGCAGCTTCCTGCGCCTTGGCCTTTTCACACCCTCGTCCGAGGGGTTGACCCGACAGCCGCGTACCTTTGGCACCAGTCCGGACACTGCGCTAGGCGTCATGTACGGCAGCTCCGACAGTCTGGCCATCAATAATCTGAAACCGGCGGTCTATCCGATTTACGTCACCGCCAATCGCCAAGGCTCGGTGGAAATCTACCGTGATGGTTTGTTAATCAACACCCAGGCAGTGCCCGCCGGGTTGCAGACCCTCGATACCCGACCGCTACCGGGTGGGATCTATGAAGTGGAGGTGCGCCTGATCGAAGACGGTCAAATCACCTCCAGCTCTCAGGAACTGATTTACAAACCCAGCAATTGGCGCAATCACGACGAGCGCTGGCGCTACAACCTGTTCGCCGGCCGTGAATCCAAAGTGCTGAGCAACTGGGATGAGCAGGACGACGGCGACATGACTGCCGGTGCTGCATTCAATTTTCTGCTGCATCCACGAGTCATTCTTGGTTTGAGCGGGCGACAAGTGCGGGACACATTGCAGTATGGAACCTCGCTCGATTGGGCGATCGTCAACAGTGCCAGTCTTTATGCCAGCGTCTACCAAACCGAGGATTACGGCACCGGACTTGATGTTCAGGGGCTCTATTCCTATGGCAGCGGCAGCATCGTCGCCAGCCACAACCGCAGTTGGCTCGACACGACCCGGCTCTACGACACGTTACCGGACGGTACGCGAGTGCGGCAGCGCAATGTCTTTGTTGGTCAGACAAGTAACTCATCGCTGTCGGTGAATCATCGTCTGACCAGCAAAAGCTCGATCAATGCCCGAGTCTCCCACAGTGAAGGCAACACCGAAGGCACAGGGGTGGATCTCGGATGGACCCAGCGTACCCGTCTGTTTGGCAGCGATGCCAACTGGCGGTTGTCGTTGTTCGACAGGCCGGGAAGTTTCAGTTCGGGTGATGACAGGAATCGCGGCATCGACCTGAGCGTCAACATCGCCCTTGGCGGCCCGGGTGAGCAGATCTCCGGCAGTATCGGTACCCGCACTGCCCGCGAAGGTGGCCGGGATAACAACGCGTCGATTACCTATCGCAAAGACCTTCAGGATCACCTGTTGCAAAGTGTCTCGGCCACGGCCATTACCGATACCTACGGCGTCGGTTTGAATGCCATGGCGAACATGCAATCGGACCTGGTCAATGGAGACGGATTCATACAGCGCTCCTCTTTCAACAACGACCTCACCGGTGGCTTGAACCTGGACAGCACCGTGGCCGTCGGCGCGAGCAAGATGGTCATGACCAGCCAGTATCACCGCGACGGTGCTGGCATGATCATCGATGTGGAGTCGGACATCGAAGATATCGCGCTACGCGCCGATGATTTGAGCGGCGGCAGTGCGTTACTCAAGCCGGGGCGCAACTTTGTGCCGATCACCGCCTACAAAAGCAGTTCCGTGAGCTTCGATTTCGAGGGCAATCATGTGCCCGCGGCGAGTATCCAGCCGGCCCGTTCCAGCTATCACCTGAACAAGGGCGGCGTGGAGTACCGCAAGATCACTGTCAGCAAAACCGTCACCGTGCTCGGCCGCTTGGTCGACCCTCAGGGCAAGCCGCTCAAGGGCCATCACATCATCAACCACGCCAGTCGTGGCGTCAGCGAAGTCGATGGCTTTTTCTCCATGGAAATGAATGCAGGTTCACCCACGCTGGAAGTGCGTTCCGGTAATCAGTTGCTTTGCCAATTCCGTCTCGACCCGAACAACGCCCGACGTGAAAACGATGTGCTGATGATCGGTGATTTGCACTGTACGCCGGATACCTTGGCGGATATCACCGAAGCCGTGCAAAACGCCGGTTAATAAACACTGCTGACTATCTGGAATCGCAAAATGATAAATCTTTGGACAGCCTTTCAATTGCTCAGGACAAGGACGATTTTGATCGGCTGCTGGTTATCTGTTTCGGCAATGAAGGCTGGAGCAATCGTCCTGCCGATTACGGCCACCTTCAATCCTGAGCCGGGCAACCCGCTGAAAAACGAATTCAAGAACACAACTCCCAATCAAGGGTTCTGCAGGCACTATCCGGACATCTGCAGGGCTCACAATATATTCAGCCTGCGCTCTCACGTGGGGGGTGTGCCACTTAATGGTCCTATCGAGGCCAATCACGCTGACATACGCGCGGGGGCAATGATCAAGACCCCTGCAGCCTGGCGCAACTTGTCAGTGAGGCACCGCGAAACTGGCGAAGAGGTCATGTTAGAAGTCCGTATTGCCGGGATGGGCGGTGTTTACGACCTGAGCCATAGCGTGTTGGAACTCACAGGTACCACTGATTACAGGGTAGCGCATAGGGTGTTATGGGGCAGCAATTGGGCAACTGCACCGAGTCCCTGTGTAAGTATCGGCCCCAATGCCTATTATGGTTATACCGGCTTCGCTTTTTTTTGGCTGACGCCTGAAGAACAGGTTTGTAGCAAACAGGCCAAATTCCCCATTCCAGGTTTTGGCCACCGCTACCTGGACTTCACCTATCAACTGCGTACGCCGGACCCGCTGAAAATGTCGACGGGGATCTATGAAGGTACGCAGGTATACACGATCATGCCTGGGGGCGATTTTGACCTTGGCGACATAGTCGCTCCCACGGATTCAATTATCCAACTCGATTTTACCCTGACCGTGGAACACGCCCTGAAGGTTGATGTTCCACCCGGAGGCAATCAAATCGAGTTGGTCCCCCAGGGAGGTTGGCAAGGCTGGTTGAACCAGGGACGTAAACCTGTCCGTTTGTTCCGTGATCAGACCTTCACTATCTCGACATCCAGCCGCTTCAAGATGCGGCTTGAATGCCAATACATCGTCGGCAACACCTGCGCGTTACGTGAGGCGAAATCTGCTGATCTTGTGCCATTGCAAATGGGCGTAAGCCTGCCCAACGGCCTGACAGATGCCTCAGGGCAATCAGTCAATCGTCTTCCCCTTCGACTCGATGGCAGTGGCTCGGAGCTTTTTCAACCCGGTTTTTATCTCGATCGTAAGCCGGGAACCCTGCACTTTGAAATTGCCCGTGAACACGTCGAGTCGATGCTGAGTGAGGGCGTTAGAAAAACATACTCGGGTGATGTCACGGTGATCTGGGATTCGGAAGTTTAAACCCATGTCGGTGGATCCGATTCGGGGGGTTAATTTATTGAGGTGGTATGTCATGAAACGTCTGTTGGTACTCTTTGGTTTTTCTGTGTTTTCCCATGCAGCCCTGGCTGGGCCGCAAATCAATGTCGGAGTTGTTTACGACTATCTGGATGGCGATAAAAGTACTTACTTGAAACGTGTTTTCAACGGTGGTGACAGCACCGCTTTCGTCAAGATCAACATCCTCGAGATTATCTATGACGTCGATGGCAAGGCCCGGGAAATTCCACTGGAGAACCAGGCAGATGGCACTTCCCGCAATGGCTTGATGGCCAGCCCCGCGCGCTTGATCGTGCCGGCCAACGGCATGCAGGGTTCGCGGTTGTTGTACATGGGGGAGCGTGAAAAAGAACGTTACTTCCGCGTGCGCTACGTGCCTGTGGTGCCGGAGAAGGAAGATGAGTTTGCTGTGTCCGTCGAAGAGCGTGAAGACTACAAAAAGAGCCTGTCGGCAGGGGTCAACGTACTGGCCGGGTACGGCACTGTATTTTTCGTACGTCCAAAAGATACTCGTTACGACAGTGTGATCGAGAACGACGTCAGCCAGTACCGAATCCGTAATAACGGCAACACCGTGGTGGTGATCGATGAGTTCAAGGACTGTTCAGTCAAGAATGAACAGGAATGCCAGCCCGCTACCAAGCACCACATTTTGGCCGGTCGAACATTCAAGTTCGATAAGCAGGCAGGCCGTGAATACCGTTTCACCATGGTTGAAGGATCCAAAGCCACGAAGCTGGACGTAAAGGGATAACGCTGAGCATTGGGCGGAAGTTGTGTTACGGCTTTCAGCCTTTTTAATTGCGTGCCGTGCAAACAGGTGATGACACATGTTTAAAAAATTAATGACCCTCATTTCGATGGTGACGCTGACGCTGGGCAGCGTTTATGCCTATGCACTCGTCGAGCGAGAAACCTTTGAAGTCTCAGTCACTATCCCGACCGTGGAATTCTATGTGTTGCCGGTTGATCCGGACTGGATTGGACGGGAACAAAAACTGAGTTGGGATTTGACTGCGCAGGAACTAAGTTCGCTGCGTAAACAATTCGATGTCAAAAACAGCAATGGCGAGATCACTGCACGATTAAGTGAAGAACCTTATTTGAGCAATGGCAGAGATGTAGACAACATTGCATTGGATGTTCAGTTCAACCGGGTAAAGCTCACGGTACATGATGCACCGGTCATTTCGGAAATTGACGGAAAAACCGGTAAGCGCGTGGAGCTGGTGATTGCGGCAGTCAAACCGGATGACGGTTACAAACCCGGAGAGTACTACGGCAGCGTGCACATGATCTTTGAAGCGAGTGCTCCTTGATCCTGTTTTAGAAAACAATGACGAGCATTTTTGTCACGTTTAAGGTTCGCTGGTACGGGGTCAGGTCGGGGTTCCACAAACGTGTCTCGCCGTTGGCCATTTGCACTGGCTTGAGCCCCTCGAAGAGCGGTGAGAGTTTCGCTCGCGCGACATTGCCAATTGCGCCACCCGCCGCGAATGCGCCCAGCTGGATGACGCTTTCCAGCACGTTGATGATTTGTTCTGCAAATTCGGCAAAACGCCCTTCGGCCACATCGACGATACCCTCGACCACCTCATCGGTGATTTGGTAGGCGGTGTAGGCCAGCATCAGCTCGCCCAGGCCTGGAACAAACGGCGTCACCACCAGCAGCGCGACGTTGAGTATGTCCGAAAGCATTTTTTCCAGGTTATCCCACCAGGCCCAGCGGGCCATGCGGTCGGCGTACTCGGTGGAAATCGCGATTTCCTGCGCATCGTTGAGAATCTTGTTGAGCTTCTGTTGGTAGTAGTAGCTCCAAAGATCCTTCTTGAAAGTAGTCTCTCTGTCGGTCTTGACGTTCGACAGGCTGAATTTCAAGTCGGGGTTGGTCACCGGGGTTTCACGCCAACTGGGCAAGTTGGAACCTGGTGCGGCCGGCTGCCATTTGATTTTGCTCAGGCGGTCATTCAGTCCGGCAAAAAAAATTCCGCGTTGATGATGGGACACGAACTGGCTGAAGTACTGTTGATAACTTTTGCTGGAGGTGCCGTCGCGCAGCTGGCGTGTCAGTTCCGCCATGAAGTCGAGGATCGATGGGTATCGCTTGAGCGGATGCTCCGGGTCATGGGGAACATACGCGATGATCGGGGCTGCCCTAGCCATTGCATTTTCGAGCGATCGTCGAGCATGCCTTGCACGATGTCATAGGCCTCCTGGTCGATGTCCTTTTTCATCAGCGCCATCTGTGCCGCGATATTGAGTGCGGTCTTTTGGCTGAGGGTGACTTTGTAGCGCAGGACGTTGTTGGCCACCGGATTGTCCGGCAACAAAAACTCGTTCAGGTGTTGTTGGTAGCGGGCGCCGATATCCAGTTCGCGACACAGTGACTTGAACTGCTCGATGCTCAGCTTGTGCTTGAGTTTCACCACGCCGAAGTGCCCGAGGGCGTTGGGGCGGGTGATGAACTCCGAGTCCTTGGCGAACGCCTCGTCACTGGGAAAGTTGTGCAGGGCGGCATCCAGCAGCGAGACGGTACGGCTGGTGGTGCCTGCGGAAAAGTCATGCACCCACCATGAGGTTTTTGCCGGTGCATACAAGCGTAACCAGGTCTCTTCGACGTCATCTTCGACACCAAAGCGGTCCTTCAGCTCCTGTTGCAACAAGGGTTTGGCGAAAGCGTAGACATCCTGCAATTCGCTCAGGGCCCGGTCGATATCGTTTTGCGCGTTCCAGCCGAGTTTGATGCTCTGTTTCAAGCAAAAAAAGCGCAAAAACAGGTTCTCAATGACGTCGATTTCGTCCCGAACCCGGAAAAAAACAGGAGTGAAAAGTATAGGGTTGCCGCCACGCGGGTGCGTCTGTCGATCCCTGTCTAGCGGCGGACGGTTGCCTCGGTTGTCGCGGTTGGCTGGCACATCGTATGGGTGCCCGGTTGCAGGTAAGGCGTGAGGATCGGCGCCATGCCCTTGAGCACTTGCACCGGCAAGGCCGAGGTGAACTTGAAGCCTTGGGCGGAGGCTCCCGGCACGAAGGCAGTCAGGGTGCCGAAGTGATGGTCGCCAATGTAGAACACGAAAGTCGCGGTGCGGTTGATCGCCTTGGAACTGAGAATGCGCCCACCCGAACCGACGGCTTCGATGCGGTTGTCGCCGGTACCGGTCTTGCCGCCCATCGCCAGTGGCGTGCCATCGGCCAGTTTGAAGCTGCCAGCCACACGTTTTGCGGTACCGGCGTCGACCACCTGTGACAGTGCTTCACGCAGGGCCGTAGCCACTTCCACCGGCATGACCCGCTTGCCGGCGTCGGGGTCGTTGGTCAGGCGAGTCTCGTAGGGAGTGTCGGCGGCGAAATGCAGGCTGTCGATGCGCAGGGTCGGCATGCGCACACCGTCGTTGAGGATGGTGCCGACCAGTTCTGCCAGTGCGGCAGGGCGGTCGCCGGAACTGCCGATGGCGGTGGCCAGCGACGGCACCAGGTGGTCGAAGGGGTAACCGACTTGTTGCCAGCGCTGGTGAATGTCGAGGAAGGCTTCGATCTCCAGCATGGTGCGGATGCGGCTGTCGCGGGCGCTCTTGTGCTTGCTCTTGAACAGCCAGCTGTAGACCTCCTGACGCTCGAACTGGCTGGCCTTGACGATCTGGCTGAACTTGGCGTCCGGGTTATTGAGCAGGTAGCCGATCAGCCACAGGTCCAGCGGGTGGACCTTGGCAATGAAGCCCTGGTCGGGGAGGTCGTAGGCACCGGGGCCGTAGCTGGCGTAGAGGCGCTCCAGGCGCTCATCGGTGAGCTTTTCCTTGGTCTTGAGGGTTTTCAGATGCGAGCGCACAAAGCTGTTGAAGCTCTCCTGGGAAGCTTCGGGCAGCAGGTAGCGGTGCACCGCGGCCAGACGAATAGCCGTGGGGTGCATGCTGTCCAGGAAGGTGTCGAGACGCGCCTGGGTGTCCTTTTTCTGGTACTTCTTCCAGAACTTCAGCAGGAACGAAGTGCCTTCGCGGTCGGCGAACTGGGCCAGGTATTCCTGGCGTCGCGGGTTGACGTCATCCTTGAGCAACTGGCCGCTGTTGTCCGGCCCGGAATAGGTGGTGTAGCGCACCAGGTCGCGCATCAGGCGAATGAACGGCAGGTTGATCGACTCGCGCAGGGAATCGCGCAAGGTCGGCAGGCGGCCGTTGTCCTCTTTGCGAAAGTTGTGGAAGGTGTGCAGGCCGCCGCCGGTGAAAAAGGCTTCGCCGGGGCTCGCCGAGTATTTGCGGTCCAGGGCTGCGCCGAGCATTTTCGCCAGGCTGCGGTCGGTGTTCTGGATCAGGTAGTCGACGGCCCAGCGGGTCAGCCGGTCCTGGTCGGCGACTTCGACTTTTTTCAGTTCGGCCGGGGTCTGGGCGACGTAACGGTCGTGCAGCTGCGCGATGATTTGCAGGTAGGTGGTCAGCACCCGCAACTTGGCGGTGGAGCCCAGCTCCAGTTTGCTGCCTTCGTTGATGTCGAACGGTTGGTCGGTGCTGTCGGTTTGCACCCGCACGCGCGAGCCGTCGGGGGTCAGCTCGAGCAAGGTGAAGCTGTAGCGCACTTGCGCGGTGCTGGTGGCTGTCAGCAGGCGCTCGCCAAGCAGGCCGATTTCGGCGGCAAACACCGGGTCGGCGAGGCGCTTGAGGTAGTCGCTGGCTTGGGTCTGCAGGTCGCCCTGCAAGGTGCTGGTGGCGGACAGGTCGAGACGGTCCAGGTCATACAGCGGGCGGTTGAGCATGGAGGCCAGGCGACTGCGCGCGACGCTGATGCCTTTGTTGGTTTCAATCGGCTGGATGGTCGGTTGTTGCACCCAGTCACGGTAGGTGACCTTGCTGGCGAGTGCCGCGCTGGTCAATGCCGGGTCGAGCACGGCGTTCTGCGCCAGCAGGCGGATATGGCTGTCGGTGAGGTTCGCCAGGTCTGCCTGGCCCTTGGTCAGGTAATACGACGGCCGGCGCTGGGCAATCATCAATGACAACACTTGGCGCAAGGCCAGACCGCGTTGCGCCAGGCTTTGCGGATCGCTGGCGTCGCTGGCCAGGGCCTGGTTGACCTGGTTGAAGTCGGCGCCGTACCACACACGCAACCCCTCGGCCATGCCATGCACTTCGCCATGGCCGGGGACTGCCGACAGCGGCACGCTGTTGAGGTAGTCACGCACGATGTTCTGCCGGGCCTCGAGGGTCTGCGGGCCGTCCTGATAGGCACGCACGCTGGCGGAAATCATCTGGCGAATCTTCTCGCCACCTGAAACGGTCAGGCCGTCCGGCGAGTGGCGGTACTTCTCCAGTTGGGTGGCGAGGGTGCTGCCGCCGGCAGTCTGGCCGGGCAGGTGGAGCAACTTGGCCACCTGGGACCAGGCGGCCTTGGCGAAACGCGGCCAATCGACGGCAGGGTTGGCCTTGGGTTGCTTGGGGTCCAGCAGGTCACGGTTCTCGATGAACAGCAGGCTATGGGTGACCAGTGGCGGAATCGAGGCGAAGCTCGAATACAGCTGTTGTGGGTATTTGAATTGATAGAGCGCGGCGGTGGTGCAATCGGTGATCGACAGGCCGGCCTGGATTTTCTCGGCGTAGGGCACAAAAAAGCCGTTCTTGCTGTACTCGAGCAGCTTGGGTGAAAAGCGGGTTTGCGCGGCGATCACATAATCGCGCTTGAGCAGGCGTGGCAGAAAGTCCCCCAGCGCGCTGTAGCCCAAGCGTTTATCGAAAGGCCCGGCGCCCGGGTAGAAAATCGAATCGCTGGGCCCCGGGTGCATCGAGTAGCTCAAGGACGCCGCGAACCGGCTGAACTCCCGTGCCTGGAAACGTGAGGTCCGGACCTCTTTTTCAATGGCAAAGCCAAGCACGATCAGGATGATCACCAGCAATAGCCAGAACGAGCGCCAAGCATAGCGGCGACGGCTTTTTTTCGGTAAAGGCGCTTCTTCCACGCTGTCAGTTGGCACCACAGGTTTACTCGAATCGGTTTGCCACAAAGCGCCCATAGTCGACTGATCCATTCACGCAGATTGATCGGACTTGTCTGAAGCTTAGACGCTGGTGGCTCGGGGTGAAAAATTTGTATGAGCACAATCGCAGCGCGTGGTGCGGTGCGCCTACCGGTCGTCGGCGAACCTCTAGAAGAGGCGCTCTAGAGCCTTCAAACCGGTAAATACGGCCTAGGTAGGGGCATGACGTTGCACCATTGCTGTGCAATACTCCGCGCCGCTTCGCAGCTCAGTAAATGTGCGAAATGCAGGTGATACACCTCTGCAGATGGGGCTTTTGTCGAGAGTTCCTTCTGAATTTTGTCGTTTATAGAGTGAAAGTAACTGCGATAAGCTTTTTATACTGCGCGTCCCGCTGATCCTGCAGGTTTTGTCCTACAGGACGGATTCACCCACGAAGTGGATCCGGTTTCAGGAAGTGTCGGCCTATCGGTCGGTGCTTCGACACTCGGTGGTCATATCCAATAACAAGACGAGGTTGTACCCCTATGCCAGTCGGCAATCACCAGCACCACGGCGAGACCGCTCAAGGCGGCCCGCTCAAACGCGAACTCGGCGAACGGCATATTCGCTTGATGGCGCTCGGCGCCTGTATCGGTGTCGGTCTGTTCCTGGGTTCAGCCAAGGCCATCGAAATGGCCGGCCCGGCAATCATGCTGTCCTACATCATCGGCGGTCTGGCGATCCTGGTGATCATGCGCGCCCTCGGTGAGATGGCCGTGCACAACCCGGTGGCGGGCTCGTTCAGCCGCTACGCGCAAGACTACCTGGGCCCGTTGGCAGGTTTTCTCACCGGCTGGAACTACTGGTTCCTGTGGCTGGTGACCTGTGTTGCGGAAATTACCGCGGTGGCGGTGTACATGGGCGTCTGGTTCCCGGACGTGCCACGCTGGATCTGGGCGCTGGCCGCACTGATCAGCATGGGCTCGATCAACCTGATCGCGGTCAAGGCATTCGGTGAGTTCGAGTTCTGGTTCGCCCTGATCAAGATCGTCACCATCATCGCGATGGTAGTCGGCGGCATCGGTGTGATTGCCTTCGGCTTCGGCAACGATGGCGTGGCCCTGGGTATTTCCAACCTGTGGACCCATGGCGGCTTCATGCCCAACGGCGTGCAGGGCGTGCTGATGTCCCTGCAGATGGTGATGTTCGCCTACCTGGGCGTTGAGATGATCGGCCTGACCGCTGGTGAAGCGAAGAACCCGCAGAAGACCATCCCCAATGCCATCGGCTCGGTGTTCTGGCGCATTCTGCTGTTCTACGTGGGTGCCTTGTTCGTGATCCTGTCGATCTACCCATGGAACGAAATCGGTACCCAGGGTAGCCCGTTCGTGATGACCTTCGAGCGTCTGGGCATCAAGACCGCCGCTGGCATCATCAACTTCGTGGTGATCACCGCAGCGCTGTCGTCCTGCAACGGTGGCATCTTCAGCACCGGGCGCATGCTCTACAGCCTGGCGCAGAACGGCCAGGCACCTGCCGGTTTCGCCACCACCTCGAGCAACGGCGTACCGCGTCGCGCTTTGCTGCTGTCGATCTTCGTGCTGTTGCTGGGCGTGTTGCTGAACTACATGGTTCCGGAAAAAGTCTTCGTCTGGGTGACCGCGATCGCCACCTTCGGCGCCATCTGGACCTGGGTGATGATCCTGCTGGCGCAACTCAAGTTCCGCCGCGGCCTGAGCGTTTCCGAGCGTGCGGCCCTGAAGTACCGCATGTGGCTGTACCCGATCAGCTCCTACCTGGCGCTGGCGTTCCTGGTGCTGGTGGTCGGCCTGATGGCCTACTTCCCGGAAACCCGCATCGCCCTGTATGTCGGCCCGGCGTTCCTGGTGCTGCTGACCGTGCTGTTCTATGTGTTCAAGCTGCAACCGACCAATGCTAAACAAGGTGCGGTCAGCCGGGCGTCTTGATGGCCTGATGCGCTGTACCAAAAAGCCCCGGTTGATTGACCGGGGCTTTTTATTTGTGCGCTGTTTGTTTATCCCGACTTCGGCAAGAACGCGTCCATCAGCAATACCTCGCACTCCCGGGCCTGGTACTGGTTGATCTGCGGCACCAGCCGGCGGAAGTGTTCGGATTGGCAATGGGCGTCCAGCGCAGCCTGGTTCGGCCATTGTTCGACGAAGACAAAATGCCCCGGGTCGTGCTGGTCGACGAACAGGTCGTAGGCGATGCAGTCGGGTTCCAGGCGGGTTTTCTCCACCAGTTCGGCGTACCACGGGCGCACGGTGTCGATGTGTTCGGGCTGGATGAAGTCCTGGGCAATCACTTTGAGCATGGGTTCTTCCTTGGGGTGCGCGGTATCAGGCCGCCACGTCATTGGCTTCGAAGCTGTCGGCCCGAGCCATTTGCCACATCCGCGAATAGAACTCGCCGCTGACTTCACCGGTCAGCAGTTCGCCGGGCTTGAGGAACACGTGCAGTTGGGAGAACAGTTTGATCTCGGTGGCTGACATGCGCCGCACCAGGTGTTTGGCTGACAACTGCGAGGGGTGTTCGAGTCCGGCGGCGGCGAGCATTTCCGCCAGGGCCTTGAGGGTGCTGCGGTGGAAGTTGAACACCCGCTGGGCCTTGTCCGGTACCACCAGGGCGCGCTGGCGCAAGGTGTCCTGGGTGGCGACGCCGGTCGGGCATTTATTGGTGTGGCACGACTGCGACTGGATACAGCCGATGGCGAACATGAAGCCGCGGGCCGAGTTGGCCCAGTCGGCACCGATGGCCAGTACGCTGGCGATATCGAAGGCGCTGACGATCTTGCCGCTGGCGCCCAGCTTGATCTTGTCCCGCAGGTTCAGGCCCACCAGGGTGTTGTGTACGAACAGAAGGCCCTCGCGCATTGGCACGCCAATGTGGTCGGTGAACTCCACGGGCGCGGCACCGGTGCCACCTTCCTTGCCGTCGACCACGATGAAGTCCGGGAGGATTCCGGTTTCCAGCATGGCCTTGGCGATGCCCATGAATTCCCAGGGGTGACCCAGGCAGAACTTGAAGCCCACCGGTTTGCCGCCGGACAACTCACGCAATTGCTGGATGAAGTGCATCATTTCAATCGGCGTGGAAAACGCACTGTGGCGCGACGGCGAGACGCAGTCTTCGCCCATGGGTACGCCGCGGGTGTCGGCGATTTCTTGGGTCACCTTGTGCTTGGGCAGGATCCCGCCGTGGCCCGGCTTGGCGCCCTGGCTCATCTTGATTTCGATCATCCGCACTTGCGGGTTCTGGGCCTGGGTGGCGAAGCGTTCCGGGTCGAAGCGGCCATCGGTCGTGCGGCAGCCGAAGTAACCGCTGCCCAGTTCCCAGGTCAGGTCGCCGCCGTGTTCACGGTGATAGGGGCTGATGCTGCCCTCGCCGGTGTCGTGGGCGAAGTTGCCGAGTTTCGCGCCCTGGTTCAACGCCCGGATGGCGTTGGCGCTGAGGGAGCCAAAGCTCATGGCCGAGATGTTGAACACCGAGGCCGAGTACGGCTGGCTGCACTGCGGGCCGCCGACGATCACCCGGAAGCTGCTGGGATCGGTCACCGGGGCCGGGCGCATCGAGTGGCCGATGAATTCGAACCCTGACTGGTAGACATCGATCAGAGTGCCGAAGGGTTTGTCGGCACTTTCATTCTTGGCGCGCGAATAGACCAGTGAGCGTTGGGCCCGGGAAAAGGGCAGGGCGTCGCTGTCGGATTCCAGCAGGTACTGGCGGATCTCCGGGCGGATGCCTTCCACCAGGTAACGGATATTGCCCAGGATCGGGTAGTTGCGGCGCACCGCATGGGGGCTTTGCAGCAGGTCGAAGATACCCAGCAGGCTCAGCAGGCCGGTGATGATGGTCAGCGGCCAGACCCACTCATGGTGCAGAAACGGCAGGCTGGCGAGGGTAAAGATCACACAGGCGGCAAAGAAGGCGTAGCGGCTCAGGAGTGACAGGCTCATACGGGTTCCTTGGGTTCGGACTCATCAAATTCGGCACGATTTTCTACAGGTCGGGATTTGCTTGTGCCTGCAAAAATATCGAAAACAGCTCGGACTGGGATTTGATCCCCAGCTTGCTGTAGATGTGTTTCTTATGGACTTTCACGGTTTCGGCAGAGATTTCCAGCTTACGGGCGATTTCCTTGCTGGAGCAACCGCTGAGCATCCAGCGCCCGACATCCAGTTCGCGGGCAGTCAGTTGCGCGCCCTTGATCTGTTGCAATGAAGCTTCCAGGCGGCTGCGCCAGTCAGTGTGCTGGGCCGGCGGCTCAGGTGTGGCTGGTACCTCGTTTTCATAGGGCAGGCGTTGGCGCAGCAGGCTCAGGACCCACGGCTGGATCAGCGACAGCAGGGCGATCTGTTCGCTGCTGAACCGTTGCTGGCTGCCCAGCGACAGGCACAGGGTGCGCTCGCCCTCGAGCTGGCAATTGAACTGGATTTCATCGGCCACCACGTTCAGGCGAAAGTAGCGCTGGTAGTACTCGGTCAGCTCGAAGTGCTCGGGCGCTACCTCGGACAGGCGATAGAGCCCAGTGCGCGCCTGCTCGCGGCTGGCGATGTAGAACGGGTCCAGCAGGAACAGACCCATCAGGTAATCCTGGAACAATGGGTCGGGGCTACCGTCTGCACTCGGGCATTCGCCGAACACCAGGGGCCGCTGGTCCCCGTCGAAGAGCACCACCACCCAACTGTCGAAGCTCAGGTACTGGTCCAGCAGGCGCACCAGTTGGGTCCAGAAGTTGGGTTTGTCGAGGGCATCGATCAACTGCCCGATGGAGCGGTGCCAGGCGATATCCTGCCGCGAGTGATTCATTCAGCGTTCCCGGTCGGCTCACGGCCTGAAGTTGCCGAACATACTGGCCCAGACAGGCGGCAGGGGCAATCCATGGAGGGTGACGCAGCCCCGGCGGCCGTGGGATCCTTGGTTTCTTTGAACCAAGGCCGCTGATTGTCCATGACCGATTCCGTTTGTGTTGAGCCCCGTATTATCCGCATTGCTGCCGCGCTGTTGATCGGTCCCGACGGCCGCACCCTGCTGGTCCGCAAGCGTGGCACCACTGCGTTCATGCAGCCGGGCGGCAAGATCGAAGCCCACGAACAACCGGTGCAGGCCCTGGCCCGCGAGCTGGAAGAAGAGTTGGGGTTGCGCATCGATACTGCCCAGGCCCGTTACCTGGGCCCGTTCTGCGCACCGGCGGCGAATGAGCCAGGGTTTGTGGTCGAGGCCGAAATCTTCCTGCTGCAGATCTACCAAACCGTGTGCCCGGCCGCCGAGATCGAGGAGGTGGTGTGGGTCGATCCGCAGGTTGAACCGGATGTGCTGCTGGCGCCATTGACACGGGACCTGATCCTGCCGTTTTATCGTCGTTCACTGAAGGCTCCGGCCTGACCGATCACTGACAAGGACTGCCTGATGATTACTGCCCACGACCTGCTGATTTTTGCCGCGGCGTCCCTGCTCCTGGTACTGACCCCGGGGCCGAACATGATCTACCTGATCTCTCGCTCGATCTGCCAGGGGCGTAAGGCCGGAGTAATTTCGCTGGTGGGCGTGGTGGCGGGTTTTTTTGTGCACCTGTTCGCGGCGGCGGCTGGCTTGACGGCGGTGTTCCTGGCGGTGCCGATGGCCTATGAGGCGCTGAAGTGGGCAGGGGCCTTGTACTTGTTGTGGATGGCCTGGCAGGCGGTCAAGCCCGGCGCTCGCTCGCCGTTCGAGGCGCAGCAACTGGCACCGGACTCTTCGCGCAAACTGATGATGATGGGTTTTCTCACCAGCGCGCTGAACCCGAAGATCGCGGTGTTCTATCTCTCGGTGTTTCCGCAGTTCATCAACCCTGAGCACGGCTCGATCTTCTTCCAGAGTATCGCCCTGGGCCTGACCCAGATCACCGTCAGCTTTACCGTCAATCTGCTGATCGCCCTGTTCGCCGCAGGCATCGCCAGTTGGTTCGTCAACAACCCGAGCTGGCTGGCGGTGCAGCGCTATTTCATGGGCTTCGTCCTGGCGGCCCTGGCCGTACGCCTGCTGTCTGAACCGAAAAGGATGGTATAGGGGCAGCGGCCTCTCACCGGACCACGCTGACCCCGTCCAGGGTGGAGAACGAGGTGTCCTTGGCGGTCAGCAGGAAGTCACGCATGTACGGCGCATCCAGCATGTCGGCGCGGATGCCGGCGTACAGCGTGGCGAACAGGCCTTTCTCCCCCAGCCGCTTGGCCTTCACATAACCCCGTGAGCTGTACTCATGCAGGGCCCAGTGGGGCATGCCGCAGACACCGCGACCGCTGGCGACCAATTGCATCATCATCACCGTCAGCTCCGAGGTCCGCACCTGGGCCGGCTCGATGTCGGCCGGCTCGAGGAAGCGGGTGAAGATGTCCAGCCGATCCCGTTCCACCGGGTAGGTGATCAGGGTTTCGCTGAGCAGGTCCTCGGGCACGATGTAGGGCTTGCTGGCCAGGCGATGCTGATTGGCTACGGCAAGCATCGCTTCATAGGTAAACAGCGGCACGTAGGTGATCCCGGCCAGCTCCAGCGGGTCGGAGGTCACCACCAGGTCGAGGTCGCCACGGGCCAGGGCCGGCAGCGGAGCGAAGGAAAAACCCGAGGCCAGGTCCAGTTCGACTTCCGGCCAGGCATCGCGGAACTGGTCGATGGTCGGCATCAACCATTGAAAGCAGCTGTGGCATTCGATCGCCATGTGCAGGCGTCCGGCCGTGCCGCCGGCCAGCCGGGCGATGTCGCGCTCGGCTCCGCGCAACAGCGGCAGGGTGGCGTCGGCCAGTTGCAGCAGGCGCAGGCCGGCACTGGTGAAACGCACCGGCTTGGTCTTGCGCACGAACAACGGCATGCCCATGCGCTCTTCCAGTTCCTTGAACTGGTGGGACAGGGCCGACTGGGTCAGGTGCAGGCGTTCGGCGGCGTCGACCAGGCTGTCGGCTTCACGCAGGGCGTGCAGGGTCTTCAGGTGACGGATTTCGAGCACCGTGGCCTCCATGAATAAATTTTGTGATGAACACGAAAAGGTTGAGTTTGTCTCATGATGGCCTGGCTGTCGACAATAGGCCCATCATTTATTCAGGAGTTAAACGCCATGGCCTTGGCCCACACCCTCGGTTTTCCCCGCATCGGCGCTGATCGCGAACTGAAAAAAGCCCTCGAAGCCTATTGGAAGGGCGACCTTGATCAAGCGGCCCTGCAAACGGTCGGCCGCGATCTACGCGCCAGGCACTGGCAGTTGCAGAAAGAGGCCGGGATCGACCTGCTGCCGGTGGGTGACTTTGCCTGGTACGACCAGGTCCTGAGCCATTCGCTGACCTTCGGGGTGATCCCCCAACGCTTCGACAGCACCCGTGATAACCAGGGCCAACCGACCCTCGACAGCCTGTTCGCCATGGCCCGTGGTGCCACCGCGACCTGCTGCGGCGGTGAGCATGCCCAGGCGCAATATGCCCAGGAATTGACCAAGTGGTTCGACACCAACTACCACTATCTGGTCCCGGAGTTCAGCGTCGACCAGCAGTTCAAGCTGAGCTGGGAACAACTGTTCGATGAAGTCGACGAAGCTCGCGCCCTC
>Ga0247812_10000697_pt1 | contig 19929 bp, 16 predicted proteins | sample UWRJL149409B1_FD_178011 | JGI IMG/M metagenome (GOLD analysis project Ga0247812, IMG submission 178011) | Plant litter microbial communities from Arlington Agricultural Research Station in Wisconsin, United States - UWRJ-L149-409B-1 | ecosystem: Environmental > Terrestrial > Plant litter >...
GAGGGACTATTTGTCAAATGAGCCTAGAGAAAGTGGAGGATATCATGGCGCGTAAACCAAACGAAGATTTACTCATCGAAGACGAGCTGGCAGCAGCTTTCTTAAGTGATGACGACCTAACACAAACTGACGACAGTAGCGTACCTGCGAGCAATGCCGACTGGGACGACAGCCAAGAAGAATTCTTGGGTCAACTAGCCGTTGACGTGTACGAAACCGAAAGCAAGCTTGTAGTTAAGGCTCGTACAGCCGGTGTAAACAAAGAAGATTTAGACGTAAGCATTAGCGACGGAATTTTAACAATTAGTGGTACTCTCAGTAGCGGCGACGATTCTGAGGCAACTAACTGGCACATTCAAGAATGTTACTGGGGTGAATTTAGTCGCACCTTAGCACTTCCTGTTAGTGTAAAAGAAGACGAAGTTGAAGCAGTCTTAAAAGATGGCGTTCTAAGCGTAAGCTTTAACAAGATCAAGCAAGAGCAAGCTAAGAAGATTCAAATCCAATAGTTTATCTGCTTATATAAATAACTCCTCCTTAAACGGGGGAGTTATTTTATTAGGGGAGTTGTGACACCCCTACAGCTACCGGTTCAACGTGAGGTAAATCTACCCCAATAAAAATACCCCGCTATAACAGCGGGGTATTTAGTGAAGCAAGTGTACTAACTAAACGTTAGTTCCTACAGCAACAAGTACCCAGTTAACGATTGCGTATGCAAGGAATGCAACGATCAAACCGATAATAGCGTAAAGAATAGTGTTCTTAGCAGCAGTTACGTTTGCACTGTTACCACCAGAAATTGTGTAACGAATACCACCGTAAATGAGCATAATAACGCTAATTGCACCGATAAGGAACAATAGTACGTTTACGATAGTCGTGAAGACTGAATCGCTACCTGAGAATAGGTTCTGTGGAACGCTGTCTCCAGGGTTTGCACATTCTAGTCCTGCGTTGATACCACCTGATGCTGAACCACAGTCTGCTGCGTTAGCACTAGGAGCGATCGGAGCGAACACTGCAACGAGTGCAAACACGAAAGCGGCAAATACGCCAGTTAGTGTCTTTTTTGTTATAACGTTCATTTTAATATATTTTCCTTTCTTATGAAATCTAAGTTAGTTATATCAGATTCTAAGTGGTTTGTTAACCCCTTATTTACCTTCTTAGGGGTGTAAGTGCTAAAAAATGTCTAGCACCCAGTTAACAATTGCGTATGCAAGGAACGAAACAATTACTCCGACGATAGCAAACGTCAGTGTGTTTTTAGCTTTCGTTACGCTCGCAGAGTTCCCAGCAGAGGTAATGTAAAGCAAACCTCCAATGATAATCATAATTACCGAGACAAACCCAACAACGAAAAGAAGTGTGTTGACAATCGCACCCACGAAACTGTCAGATGAATCATCCTTGTTTGCACAAACTGCGCTATCGCCGTTGTTTGCACATACACCATCAAGCGCAGCTGCACCAACGTTAGATACAGGAATAAGTGCGAACGCGCTCACTGCTACAAGTAAGAAAGCGGCGATAATAGTTTGAATTTTTTTCATTTAAAACCTATCCATAACAAAGTTAGTAATTGCGAATGCCAACAGCAATATAAGGATACCGATCACAGAATACAGAATCATATTTTTCGCACGCGTCACTCGGCCAGAGTCACCTTGAGAGGTTGCGTAGTTAATACCTGCAATAATTATTACAATCACCGCGACAATACCAGCAATGTAGTAGGCAAGGTTAATGCCGTTACGTAGCAAGTCGTCACCGTTAATTTGCGGAATGCCGTATGTAGGGTCGACATTGGTTGAACTTGCCAATGCGCCAAACGCTAAGTTAGTAATAGCAATTGCACCCATTGAAATAATCAAACCGATAACCGCGTTAAAGATACTCTTTCGAGCTTTTTCAACTTGGCTTGCGTTACCACCACCTGTAATAAAGAGGAAACCACCATACAATATAAAGAACAGCGCAATCCAACCAGCAAGAATCAAACCAATTTCAATAACATTCAAGACAATCTTCCAGATAAACACTTGGAGTCCACCAGCATCTTCTGGTGATACAATCACACAACTTGTAGAGCCATTCAAACCATTTTCAGATTTCGTTAACCCACGGTACCAAGGTGGAATACCAAGAATACGAGATTCACAGTTTCCAGGGTCAGCCGCATAGGTAGTTTGAGGGGTTGCAACAATCGCTACGGGTGAAGCGATGAAAAATACGAACATTCCCGCAAGAAGGATATTTTTAAGTAAGTGCTTCATAGACTAGAAAGCTCCACCAGGTATTAAGAAGTTGAGCAGTGCCCACATACCGGCAAATGCGATAATACCAATAACTACGTTCGTAAACATGCCCATGGCTTTCTTAACCTGTTCTTGGTTGCCTCCAGCGGAAGTGTAAAGGATTGATCCGTACACAATACCACCAAGCGCAACAACAGCGACACCAGCGGTAAGTATATTAATAGCGGTAATTAAAATACTCCAAAGACCAGTATTTTCAACACCACCTTGGCTTACATCAACGTTCTCACAACTAATAATTGCCGTTTCTACTTCACAGCCTTTATTTTTTGCCTCAGCAGCGAACACAGTAGTTGGGGCTAGGAAGACGGTCACGCCCAATAGTAAGAAGAAGCCCGCCATTACATTTCGTATTGTTTGTTTTTTGATCATATTAATTATAGATTACGAGGTTTTGAGGTATATTGCAACCCATTAGTAGGGTAGACACACTGAAAATAAGTGGCATAAGCTCTTTACATTTTTAACCTTTTGTGTTATATTTAATTCAAATCAGCGAATTCTAGATAGAAAACCTGAAAGCAACGTATGACCACCTTTAATGTAACCAGTTAATAAGGATTCAAGCTTCAATGGATAACCCCACCAACAATCAGAGTACAGAACAAATTCCTCACTCAGGTAACCTACCTGAAGGTCTTCGTGAAGATAAAGTAAACGACTTCGACAATACAACTCTTCACCAAGCAGTGGAAAGTAACCTTATTACTACTCCTGACACAGCTGAAGAGCTCACTGCAGAAGCTCCTAAAAAATCCCACAAGCGACGAAACATTATTATTGGTGGTGTTGCAACCTTTCTTGCTGGTACTGTAGTTGCTACAACTGCGTTCCTTACCGCACCTTCTGACGAAAGCGGAAATGCTCCAATAAAGGGTGAACCTGTTCCAGCCGAGCCCGCTGCACCTGCTGAACCAGCAGACGGTGGCGAACAAGAACCTGTCTCTACCGGTTTTGAAGTATTCGACCTTCCTACTGTTGCTGAAGTTGAAATTAGTGCCGACCAAAGTGAAGAAGCAATTGCAGAAGATGTTTTTTCAACTATGTCTCAATGGTGGATGACTGGTGCAACTAAAGAAATGTCAGACTACTCACTTGAAGGTGATAATGTTCTCCTTTCAACAACTGAATTTGCGACAAAAGTTAGCGAAACCGTTGATCCTGTTTTCGAAGAAGCATTATTTGGTGAAAACGCATCAAACCCTGACTTTCAACAAGCTATTGAACTACAAAAAACAATTCACAACCAAGTTCTTGTTTCTAACTACGCATCATACGGCGCAAACAGTGAAGCACCTTACTACAAAAAACTTGTATTCACAGGCTTAGATAGTTATATAAATAACGAAGACGGCACAACAACACTATATGTAAACGTTATTCAAGAAGATAACGCTGATCAGAACGTTGTTGGTGAAGTTGGTACCAGCGGAAATGGACACGAAAGTCACGGTACTATTGTTGTCGATGATATCGATGGCAAAATCAAAATTGTACAACCTCCTACATTCTTCGCAAATTAGTTCCCACCACTTGTAAAGCATAACCAGTTAGTGTTAAATATCACTAGTTGGTTATGCTTTTTTTTATTACTCATTACCCGATTTTATGTAACTCCTCACGCGGGAGTAAGTAATGTCATCTCCTGCCTTATTTAAACGTTCGTTACTACTCGTATTAGCTTTTGTTATTGGTGTTGGTGCTTTCTTGCCACTATTCACCGCGACAGTGAGTGCGAATATTAATGAAGTAAGCCCTGAAGTTGAAGCGCAATCTGCCTCATACTACCGAACGTTGCGTACTTGTATTAATAATGAGATGCAAACAACCATACAGCTTTCAGCGAGTGATGATGGGGTAGCGAAGCCATCAAAATGGTTCACCGATAACGAGGCCTATGGCTATGTATATCCTGACGGTAAAATGGACTGTAAAACAATCATGCCAAAGGCATTGGCATTATGGGGCTGGGGCGATAGTAATGCAGGTTATAAAACTTTTCTCGAAATACTTGGTTTTAAATATGATGCCTCTAACGCACGTTGGACAGTAGCGAATCGCGACCAACTGCGAAACAAATTCGATAGTGCAGTACAGGCTAAGTATTACGGAATAAATTTTGCAGGGGAGCCCGTGCAGAGTGGAGCTGCTCGCTATGCGATGTTTTTAAATGTATTTCAGAAAGCCTGTAGTGCAAAGAGTCTTGGCGCCGTAGCGTCTATTACTAACAGCTCATACAAATCATGGCTCGATGATTCAAATGAAGACATTGGCCATATGGTGAGCTCTACCACAGCTAACATATCTGGTTTAAACGATAGTGAAGGCGTCTATTTTTCAAAAGTAAATACTATTCAAGGATCAGGTGCTGATGCGAAAGTAGTTCCAACCGGCTATGCATACATAGCCTCAACGAATGCTATTAACGCTCCTTGGAACAAAGTTGATGGAACCGCTAAACAAGTAAAGATTTACGGATATCACAATTCCGCCGTAGAACGCACCTGTCATGAAATCCAAAAAGGTGTCTCAGAGAATGCGGGTGCATACCTTGCTTATGCTCGGGCAAATCCAACTGCCGTGCCGCCAGACACTGCTATCGACACGACAGTGCCGCCAGAAGACAAAGACGCAGCATCATCTTGTTCAATTGAAGGTGTAGGTTGGATTCTTTGTCCAGTGCTTACGTTCACAGCAGGTATTGTTGATGGCGCATATAATTTTGTTTCTGGTTTACTGGTAGTTCAACCACTATTAACAACAGGCGGTACTCAAGGTGCTTACCAAGCTTGGTTGATAATGCGAAACGTAGCCAATGTAGCATTTGTTATTGCTTTTCTTATTATCATCTTCTCTCAACTTACGGGCGTTGCATTAAGTAACTATGGAGTTAAGAAATTACTACCACGATTAGTCATAGCAGCGATTTTAGTAAACGTTTCGTTTTGGGTATGTGCGATTGCTATAGATCTTTCTAATATTATTGGTGCGTCAGTTGTCACTGTGTTTGACTCAGTTGGTGCAAACATAGGTGATAATTTAACCGATACGGCTAATACATTTAATGGTGGTGATGTTTGGACTAATATGGCAGGTACTGTACTTGCAGTAGGTGCCGTAGCAGGAGTTGCTTATTATGCGACGCTTTCTGCGTTTATTCCTGCATTATTGGCTGCAGTTGTTGCGATCGTGACTGTATTCTTAGTACTCACATTGCGACAAGCTTTAATTATCCTACTTATCGTTGTGTCACCGTTAGCATTCGTAGCGTACCTACTTCCAAACACTGAAGATTTATTTAGTAAGTGGCGAAAATTATTTACAACACTATTACTTATGTATCCTATTATTGCAGGTATTTTCGGTGCTTCAGCGCTTGCGTCGATGATCATTATGCAATCCTCACCTGGAAACTTTGTGGTTCAAATTATGGGTGCCTGTATTGCGATCTTGCCGCTTGCGATCACACCGGTGGTTATGAAGACCGCGGGTGGATTACTTAATAGGTTTGGTGGAATTGTTAATAACGCTGAACGTGGACCGATTGATAGGCTTAAAAAAGCCGGAGAAGGCTACGGTAATACACGTAAAGAACTTCGAAACACCCGCGCACTTAATGGGGGCAAAGGTTCATTCCAGGGTGGGCGAGGAGCATTTGTTCGATGGCGCTCACGACGTGGTGCAATTGATTCAGGTGTGAAAGCACAGCGTGGACGTGTAGAACAGCAATATATCGCTGGCGCAATGACAAAAGATGATAACGCTACACCAACGGCATTCGCAAACAAAGCCGCAGGTGGAACGACAAAGTTTGACAAAAGTGCACCAGGTTTACTAAACAAGGTGTCTGTTACGGCAGACCCAGCTGCTTTACAACGCGCTTTAGCGGGTGCTAAATTTACGATTGAAAAAGCAGAAGTTGACGATATTAAAGCAGAGCAATCTTTGGTCTCTAACTTAGATATGGTTGCACTTAAGAATGAACTGGCGAAACCGTCTTCATCTAACGCTCGTTCAGCGGCTATTGTAGACAGGATGATTAAGATTGGTGAACCAGTAGAGTATATGGATGCTGTTAATCAATTTGGTAGCAATAAAAGCCCTGAAGTTGCTACAACTCGCCAATCGATTGCCAACTCTTTGAGAGAGCATGGGCCTCAGTTCCTAAAAGCACCAGATCTCGACAATATCGCTACAGGTAGTCTTGGGGGTTCAACACTCGCATCTATAGCCCACGCTAACATTAAACAGGGTGTCTATTCCGAAGAGAAGTTAGTAAACGAATCAAACGCTAATATTAAATTTGCATTCGAGTCAGCAGATCTTGAAGGTAAACAACGTATGGTAAACACAGCAGCAAGCTTGAAATCTAACGAAACTCTTAAGGGTAAAATTAAACATAACGTTAAATCAATCGATAACCTTGCTGCTGCGAAAGCACCAGATACACAGGATGCACCTTAGAATAACCTTTACTGGTATAATTACTACAAATGGCAACTTATAAAGTACCCCAAGACGTTGAAGCCGATGATAAACTCATTGGGCCGTTTAGCTTCCGCCAATTTATCTACTTAATTATCGTAGTGTTAGCGGGGGTCGGCGCTTGGGGTTTGGCTCAATTATTTATTGGGTTAGTAGTTATTCCTTTACCAATCATCGTGTTTTTTGGCGCGTTAGCATTGCCACTTCGAAAAGATCAGCCGATGGAAGTGTATATGGCTGCAATGGTGTCATATTTTCTTAAACCGCACCGCAGGTTATGGGATCCAGAGGGGATTGAGAACGTAATTGAAATTACCGCACCAAAAACCTACGAAGACCATCGAACAAAAAACTTATCTCAAGGTGAAGCCGAACAGCGACTGAGTTATTTGGCAAATATCGTCGACTCAGGAGGTTGGGCAATTCGTGGTACAAACGCCGCACCAAATATGTCACTTAATAATGATATTATTCTTGAAGCGCAAAGTGCCGTGGATGTATTGGATGATAATACTTCAATTGCGCAATCGTTTGACCAAATGATGTCACAATCACAGAACAAAGCAAAAGAAGAGGCGAGGGAACGAATGTTCGCACCAACACCGCCACCACCAACGCCAGTTCAATCACAAATGGCGAGTATGGTTATGCCCGAGTTTGATCCATACCCAACAGATATTCAACAAACGGTCATTCAACCTCTTAATGATCCCTATCATATGGCTGAGCAAAATATTGAAAAGCCACCTGTTACACCGGTATATACTGCACCGGTAGCACAGCTACCAGGCTTAGTTGTACCTGATGTTAAAACTCCGCCTTCACAAAGTTCAGTAAACACTAGCGACACACCCGTGTCTGCTGATATAATAAACCTTGCAAACAATGCCGATGTATCTATCGAGACAATGGCTCATGAAGCGAATCGAATTCACAAGAAACTCGAAGACGCTTCAGAAGAAGTTGTTATTTCACTTAGGTAATTTGTGCTAATTAAGGAGTGGGTCAGAGGCTATGCCGCCAAATAATTCTTCATATCCTATTCCCCCAGTAAACGGAATACCTCCTGTACCCCAAACGCCAGGCGCTCCTGCTTCTATGCAACAGCAACAGCCAATGCAGCAGCAAATACCTCAAGCTGCACCAATTGGTTCTAATGCGCCAGCTAAGCCAGCGCCTAAAAACACCAATTCTACACAAAGTACACTTCAACTTTCTGAACTTCGTGACGGAATGGTAATTATGCTCGACGGCTCATTCAGGGCTGTTATTGCGTGTAAGTCAATTAACTTCGACCTTATGAGCGACCGTGAACGCGAAGGTATTGAATATAGCTATCAAAACTTTTTGAACTCACTCACATTCCCTGTGCAAATTTTAGTACGTTCACAACGAGTTGATATTGGGCCATACATTGAAAAGCTGGCTGTTATTCGTCGTACACAAGACAATATGCTCCTTGGTTTACTTATGGACGATTATATTGGCTTTATGGATGCATTAGCGCAGGATGCCAATATTATGGAGAAGTCGTTCTATATCGTTGTGCCATACTTCCCATTAGGCGACGCGGCTAATTTAGTTGAACAAGGAAAAGGTTTCTTTGGAAAATTATTTGCGCGTCCACAAAACGGTGTAACAAAAATTGATACAGCTGCGTACCAAAAAGCGAAAGATGAAATTAAGAATCGTATTGATGTCGTTGTTTCTGGTATGTTCCAAATTGGTGTACAAAGTGTCCAACTTGATACTAAGGCGCTAGGGGAGTTGTATTACAACTTCTACAACCCTGATACTTCAGTTAACCAACCACTTGGTAATTTTGATAACGTTGCAACAACTTTTGTTAAAAAAGCTCCTAGTCAAAGCCCAACACAGAATGGAGGCTATTAATTATGGCTAAGCAACTTTCAGCAGTTGACGTTGCAGCTCAACAACGTGCTAAAGAACAAGCTGAAGTAGAGCAGGCGTTCCTTAAGGGTGTTTCTACACTCCGTGATTTGATCGCGCCAAGTAGTATTGAGATTCATTCTTCTTACTTTAGGCTTGGTACTAAATATGGTCGTACATTATATGTATATGGCTACCCTCGCCAAATTGCGACTGGTTGGTTAAGTTCACTCATTAATATCGATGAGGTGTTAGATGTTAGTATGTATGTCTACCCAGTTGATAGCCAAGTAGTACTTAATAACCTTCGTAAGAAAGTTACACAGCTTGAAGCGAGTACTTCTATTAATAATGAAAAGGGTCGTACTCGTGACCCAGCGCTTGAAGCGGCTATTAATGACGCTGAAGAACTACGTGACCAAATTCAGCTCGGCCAAGAGCGTTTCTTCCGTTTTGGTTTATATGTAACACTATGGGCTGACAGTATGGACGAACTTAATTTCGTGCAACAAAAAGTTGAAACCATCTTTGGTCAACAATTGGTATTTAGTAAGGTTGCTTCATCACAACAAGAGCAAGGGCTTAATAGCACTATTCCTCAACTATCTGACCAGTTACAAATTCGTCGCAACATGAACACAGGTGCTATTAGCACTAGCTTCCCATTCACCAGTGCTGACCTTACAGATAACAGTGGAATTCTGTACGGGATTAACATGCACAACAACGGATTGGTTATCTTTGACCGTTTCAAACTTGAGAACGCTAACATGATTGTGTTCGCGAAATCTGGTGCAGGTAAGTCGTTTACTGTGAAGCTCGAAGCATTACGAAGCATGATGCTTGGTACTGAAGTTATTATTATTGACCCTGAAAATGAATATCAAAAACTTGCTGAAGCGGTGGGTGGGGCATATATTCGTTTGAGCCTTAACTCAAATACTCGTATTAATCCATTTGACCTTCCACGCGTTATCGATAACGATGAAGCCGACGATGCACTTCGTGCGAACCTTGTAACCCTTCACGGTTTGTTCCGCCTAATGCTCGGTGGTACACAAATGGCCAATGGTGTCGCTATTTCAGCACTTACCCCAATTGAAGAAGCTGACCTCGATCAAGCGTTAATTGATACATATGCTCGTGTTGGTATTACCAGCGATCCGTTAACATACAACTCACCACCGCCAACTATTAGCGACCTCTACGACACATTGCTCCACATGGGTGGAACTGGGCCATCACTCGCGCAGCGCCTTCGTAAGTACACAACAGGTACGTTTGCTGGTATCTTTAGCCAACAATCTAATATTGATATTAATAACCCAATGGTTGTGTTCAATATTCGTGACCTTGAAGACGAACTTCGTCCAGTTGCTATGTATATTGTACTAAGCCACATTTGGAACATTACTCGTACAGTTCAAAAGAAACGTATGTTGATTGTTGATGAAGCATGGCAACTTATGAAATACGACGACTCTGCGAACTTCTTATTTAGCCTCGCAAAGCGTGCACGTAAGTATTACCTTGGCCTTACAACTATTACTCAAGACGTTGAAGACTTCATGAGTAGCAAGATGGGCCGCGCCATTGTAGCCAACAGTTCAATGCAATTACTACTTAAACAATCATCAAGTGCCGTTGATGTACTTTCTGATATCTTCAAGTTAACTGAAGAAGAGAAGAAGCGTTTAGCAAACTTCCCAATTGGACAAGGTTTGTTCTTTGCTGGTCAAAGCCACGTGCATATTCAAATTCAAGCCAGCCCAACTGAACAGCAACTTATTACGACAAACCCTCAAGCAGCTATTCAAGCTACTCAAGGACCTCAAAATTCCTAATCAGGAGTATAATAGGCATTAACTATGGCGCTTCCAACATTGCCCGGTGACAAGAAACAAGAGGATTCATTAAACCCTGGTCAGCAAGATTATGACAGGCGTTTTAATGATATCTCAAAAGCCGAAGAGCAAGGCACTTTTAGCGATATTGCTGGTAACTATGACAAAACTGCCGACAGTTCACAAGAAGATAAAAATATAAACAAACTTAAAGAGCGCGAATCGGAGGGTGATAAAGAAGCTTCTGGTGGTTGGCAGAACAACACTGGATCAAGTAAAAACTCAAAAATACCTTTCTCTGGAAGAGCGAAGGTTTTCTTAAAAAAGCGCGGCGGAATTGTTGGACTTATTCTTGCACTAGGTTTAGGTGGTGGAGCATTAACTGGCTTCTTCGGGCCAGCAAGTATGCTTATTAACCTTGCTGAAAACGCATCACTTAAAAACGATTCAAGCTCAACTGCGCTTGAACGACGTTTCATGAAAATATTTGGGTATTCTACACAAACATCAGACCCGATATGTGCAAATAATACCAAAAGCATTAAATGTAAGATGGGTAAAATATCCAACAAGGCATTAAATCAGCTTTCTAAAAAAGGTGTTACTCCATACTTTGCAGATGAAGTAGATAATACTAATCGCAAAAAAACAGGTTATCCATCGAAAAATCCAACAGGATATACGATTGATTTAAAAGATGGCTCACCGCCTAAAAACGTACCTGCGTCAGAACTTATTAGTTATTTAGTAGGTGACAAAAAAACTGCTGCTAGAGTTCTTGGTACGGGTGGTGCTTTTAATGTACGGGTAAGCGCTTGGACGGGTAAGCATATAACGCAAAAGTTATATAGCAAATTTGGGTTAAATAGAAATGGTGGACTAGCTGACGGTTCCGGCAGAAAAATGAGTCCGGCAGAAAAATTAGCTGACGCAACGAAAAAGCTTAGAGAAAAAATTCCTGGTTCTGAAAAGATTAGTGGTGTTGTTGATGGGGTGAAAGATAAAATTAATAACCACCTAGGCAAAGCAAAGAAGGGTGGAACAGTATATGTGAGTGCGGTAGCGGGCTGTATTGCTGTTAAAGCACCCGGCTTTATTGCAGCTGGTGTTGCAGCTGTCCAGCTTGCACAAGTAATGCCAATTGGTATGGATGTTGTACTTTCACCTGGATCTAAAGCGAAAGCATCGGGTGTTGACCCTGAAAATAGCATTAGTGCAGAGGACGTCGACTCAATCGGTACATTACTTACAAACAAAACTCCTCGTGAAAGCGACGGAAAAATGTCATCCGCACTTGATTCGCCAATACTCCAATCGTCTATTGGTGTTAATACAGCAAAACCTGCAGTTGCAAAAGACTACACACCTGGCTTTTCTATATTAACTAATCCAGTTGTTCAAACAGCACAGGCAGCCGATAAAGCATCGGCATCTACTTGTAACGTTATTATGAGCCCAGCTGCAATGTATACTGCGATGGCTGTTGATGGAGCGGTAACTGTTGCATTATCAAGTACCATTATTGGTGGACTTATTAAGATTGTTGCCAGCCTTGTTGTATCGGAAGTTGTATCAACAGTTGCTTCCGAAATTGCAGGCGAGCAAGCAAAGGCACTTGTCACCGACCTTGCAAAGAACGATAAGATCGAACAGGCTGAAGGTGAAGCTTTTGGTGATGTTGTTGGTGTGTCGATGGCATCAATGTTCTCAGCTGGCGGAATGGCACGAAACCTTCCAGTACTTAAAGAATCTCAAGTTGCTGGTTTCCAGACTGCACAAGCAGAAAACGAAGCCTTCCAACGAGATATGGATCTTGCAACCCTAAGTCCATTTGATACATCAAGTAAATATACTTTCTTAGGAAGTATTGTTAATAATGCGCAACTCGCCGTGATGCAAAGTGGTGCTTATAACAGTAGCAACCTTCTCTCTGCAATTCCTGGACTTATGAATTTCTCTCGTGCTTCATTATCCACAAATACAAATGCGGCTGATTTCTCAACCGAATATTGTGGCTACGCTGAAGAATTTGGCTTAAGCACGACAAATCCTGAAGATACACCAGCAATCAATATGGCTGGGTTACCTTGTACCGGGTTAACAACAACTCAAATGAATATGGGTACCGCAGAAGCAGTCGACCTTATGTTAAACGAAGGCTGGCTTGATGAAACAAAAACTATTAAAGACACTGCTTCAATTACTGACTTAGTGAAGAGTGGGTACATTAAAGCTGAAACTCCACTTTGGGATTATATTGATTCTTGTAGTAACCCAGAAACTGGCGACTATTTATTTAATGCAGCTGGTTGTACCGTAAGTACCGCTTCTGGAGCAACAACAGATCCAGAAATTCCAACCTTGAAAAACCCTCGTTCACTTGAAGCTATGGCAGTATTCTTACTTGACTACCAACAAATTCAAATGATTAACGGTACTGATGAAGTTGATGCTGAATCTCCTGAACCAGTAGTGTCTGATGCATTTGTACTTCCAACTGATGTTGGATACAAAGTTTCTTACGGATGGGGCCCACGAAGTTGCTCAGGCTGTTCAACCTATCACAAGGGTGTCGACATCACCAACTTCCCTGGTGGTACATTAAACAAACCTGTATACGCCGTAGCAGCTGGTCAGGTTATTAGTGCGATAAAAGTTAATGGTGTGAGCGGCACTTGTACAGGTGGTGGGGTAGGTAATAATAATATCGTTCAGATTAAGCATGCGAATGGAATCATCAGCTCTTACTGGCACATGCAGGCGAGTAATATAACCGTAAATACGGGAGATACGGTAACAGCGGGGCAGCAGATAGGGAAGATTGGAAACTGTGGTCAATCATATGGAGCCCACCTTCACTTTGAAACGTGGATAGGCGATGCTACCGACCCAGCTATTCTTGCAATTGGCGGTGCTGATGCTTCGGCTAATAAACGAAACCCGGCGGCAATAATGTCATTGTTTGGAGTTGATATAATAAACGCAAGCTACACGGATGGAAGGCCATAGATGAAAACATTCTTATTTAGATTCACAATTTTTGTTGCTATTCTCGGTTTCCTCACTGTACTTTACCCTGTACAACCAAAAGTATCTGCAGTTGATGCAGTCGATACTGATGAGGTCATTTCAAAGTGCGAAAAGCTGCAAGAATTATATAGTCTTCAAGAAGTTAGGTTCTTTAACCCTTGTACAAATGTCTGTTCTGAATCTGCAACTGGTGGAGCGGGTACAATTACGTCCTTAAAGGGTGCAAATAACGGCGAGAAAATTTATCAATTTTGGATAGATGCTGGACTTACCGCTCAACAAGCAGCAGGTGTAACCGGTAGTATGAAACACGAGGGTGGCTTCAGCCCATTCCGCCAAGAAATGTCAAAAACATGGCCAGCGGGTGGATGGGGGATTGCACAATTTACTTTTGATCCAGGACAGCGCGGTTCTGCTACGGCATATGTATCGAATGCTATTGGTGCAGACTTGTTTAATCAATATTATAAAAACGACTTCGGTGGGGCTGTTGTTGAATCAAATGGATTTATACCAACAGGCGTACCTGTTGAAGTAAACGATAAATTCCTTTTAGCCGAGCTTAATTATCTTCTCGATCATATTAAGGCGCTCGAACCAAATAATACACGCACAGCGGCCTATGCAAGAGATTTCGGTAAAACCTACGGTGTGGGTAACTTATATGAATACTTAAAAACACTTACCCAGCCCGCAGACGCTGCAGTTGCCTGGACGTACCTTTACGAATTCCCGGGAGATATTAAAAATACTGCTATCGCACGTGGCAATAGTGCAACAGAAATTATGACACTTTATTCAACTTCTACAGGTGTTACTGCTGCTTGTGGTGGTGGTCTACAAGCTGGTGGAATGACGCTCGAACAGGCATTAGCCTTTATGGAAAAGTATAAATCTGGTGCTGATAGTGAAGATTATATCGGTGGCGCTGGAAAAGATTGTGCCGGTGGCCCACTTTCTAACTGTGTATCGTTCTCAACATTCTTCATTAATAAATACACGAATCTCCAAGGCTTCGGCGCAGGGACGTCACCCGGAAACGGCAGTACTGTAGTGAAGAATGCAATTGCACGCAACCCAACAGCCCAGAACGGCCACAGTCCAAGACCATATGCTATCTTCAGTACCCCAAGCGGATCTGAAATGTGTGGCGATGTGAAATGTGGACACACTGGTGTAATCCTGGGTGTTGATACAGCGAGAGGTAAAGTAATTGTTGGTGAAGCAGCCTGTGGTGGCGGTAGCGAATGGGACACTGCAAGGGAATACGACTTAACTAAATTCGATAACGAAGCCTATACGTATATCTATACTGACGGCCTCTTGAAAGGTGCGGTAAATTAATATGCAACCAGTTAGCTCACGAAAAAAACTACTTACTGCGCTTGGGATTATATTCGGCGCACTCGCTATTATTGTTATCTTTATTGCAATCGTTAATCAAGTAACGAACAAGAATGAATACGGCGAACATATTAAAATTCAGAACTATAACCAAAAGGTTAAAAACGTTTCTAATCAACTTCACGAAGCAACCGAAGCAAGTTTATACAATACCGTTGCAAAGAATACTCCCGAAGATACAAAAGTTGCAAAAATAGGTGATGCGTTTATTCGTGACAATTCAAACACCCAAGACTACGACGAGGAGAATGATATTTACAGCGGTAAATTTATCGTTGATATTGAAAGTATCAAACAGTCATACCTTATTCAGTACACCTACATTAAAGATGAGAACAATAGTGAAGGCTTAACAAATAGGGTAGTGATAAGTTGTGTTAATAAAGAAGATGTTAAATATGAATCATTCAAATGTACTGACTTCGTAACCGAGCAAGCCGCACCGAATGACTCAATTATCCAGTATTTACCATTTAGTAACCTTAGTTTCAGTATTGCTGCTGACACAAGCGCTGGTGACGACAAGCTTGTATTACATGTTGAATTACGCATTCCAGAGTCAGACCTAAAGGGCGACTTGGCTTCAAAACAAGAAGTTGTAGCATTATACAAAAATGAAGTAGCAAAATGGTTAGAATCAAAAGACCTTACGCCAACTGATTATACATACAGTTATAACTACTCAGATAACGGCGATTTATTACCTGCCGAACAAGACCAACACGGCGACGACGAATAATCTACTTCGTTAGTTCAATATTATAAATATGATCACCCGCATGACTTGTTGCGGAAGTGATAATAATTTGGTGACCTTTTAATTGGCTCGTAAGAAGTTGTTGGCGGTTAGCGTCGAGCTCAGAGAAGACGTCGTCAAGAAGGATGATTGGTTGTTTATCTATTAATTGTTCAATAATATCTACTTCTAAAAACTTTAAAGCGAGCACGATAGTTCGGGCTTCACCTCTTGAGGCAACAGATAGGGCAGGGGAGGTGTTGATTTGAAAGATAACATCATGACGGTGTGGGCCGACAGAAGTATTACCAAGAAACCTGTCACGTTCAAGGTGAGTAGTAAGTTCGTTTAATAATTTCTGTTTAATATCACCAACGAACGTGTGTGAGTAGTGAATAGAAACATCGTCATGAGTACCAGCTATCTCTTGGTATAAGCGGCCCAGATTTTGATTAATTTGTTCAATAAACGCAATACGCTGTTCGATAACAAATGAACCATGTTCGGAGAGTGAAATATTCCAGGCGAATAATTCATCATTCGATACGAGAGCGTTTTTAAGAAGATTATTCCGTTGCTTAAGCGAACGTTCATACTTACGAAGTGCCGGGCCGTACAGCGGGTTTAACTGGCTAATAAACCTATCTATAAATTGACGGCGACGGGCAGGGGAGCCGTGAAGGAGGCGAAGGTCTTCTGGCTCGAATAAAACCACCGGGTATTTCAGTTTGGCTGGAATACGAGCGGTTGTTTTGCTATCAATACTAAATTGTTTCCGACTGGTTACTTTTTCAGGGTCAAACTTTACGACACGGTTTGGTTCATCATCAAACGATACATCGATACGCCACCATGGCGCTTCTTTTTTTAATAAGTCACTATCGGTGCCTTTAAACGAACTGCCTTGTAGTGATACATAGATAGCTTCAAGTAGACTCGTTTTTCCACTACCGTTTGCACCCGTAATAATCGTCACATCGGGCGAGAATTCAATCATATACGCATCGTGTGATCGAAGGTGTTGAACGTGAAGGTTTTTTATAGAGGTCATACGTTGTATAGTCCACAACAATGTGGAAAGTTATTACTTAGCTTTTAAGAGGCATAATTACGTGGTAGTAATTTGTATCTTTGTCGGTTGATTTTAAAATACAAGGAGAAAGCTTACCGTTAAAGCTAAATGAAATAACATCAGCGTCTAATACGCCGAGCGCTTCGGTTAGGTAACGTGAGTTAAGGGTTACTTGGCCACTTCCAGTAATTTCACCATCGAGTTCTGAGGTGTTTTCACCAAATTCAGAGGCGATCGAGTGGAGTGAAACAGATTTTGCATCTTCATCAACGGTTACTGTCACACTTCCACCAGATTCACGAGCAAAGAGCCCAGCTACTTTTGTAACTCGAGTAAACTCTGGTTTTTTAAGAATTGCGGTAATATCTGAGCTTGGTGGGATAAGTTGACGGTAGTCAGGGAAGTTACCATCCACTAAACGGCTAATAACTTCGGCGTCATTTATACGGAAGCGTACTTGGCTTTCATCAAACAAGACATCAATAGTATCTACAGAATCGTCGAGAGAACGAAGTACTTCTTGAAGTGTTGTGGCTGGAATAATAGCTGCAACTTCACTTTTCGTTTCAACAAGGCGACGCTCTGAGAGGCGGTATCCATCGGTTGCAGCTAAATAGATCCATCCTTCATGTGAGTGCCAGTAAACACCTGTTAGAACAGGCCTGGTTGAATCTGAGCTAGATGTAATGATTGTTTGAGAGATAGCTTGTTTGAATTCTTCAGTATTAAGTGAGTAGGTAACTGAACTTGCTTCGTTAATAGTTGGAAGTTCAGGGAAGTCATCTGCAATAACACCATTAATGATTGAGTGATACTTTCCACAAGTGATGTGGATATTCTCACCAACAATTTTTAGTTCAACGGTATCTTTAGGTAAGCTACTTACGAATTCTGAGATAAGTTTTGCAGGTACAGTAATTGAACCTGGTTTCACAATCTTTGCACCAATATATTGAGTTGATGCAATCTCTAAGTTAGTTGCTGCAATTAAAAGCCTGTTCCCATCTGTCCTTAAGAGAATATTACTAAGTATCGGTAATTGAGTTTTAGTACTAGCGACTCGACCTACAGCAGATAGTGCTTTTGCGAAGTTGTCTTGAGTTACTGAGAGTTCCATTGTTATGAGTTCCTTTCCTTATTTTCTTTTTTCTTCTTAATAGTAGGTGCTGTGGAAACAGGGTATAAGTCAGCAATTAACGGTGGTTGAATTTGGTTTTTTAGCGTGGATAAAACCGTTGATAACATGCTGGAAACTTGGGTGAAACTAGGGAGTTGTACACGGATAACTGTTTGAGCTTGAGTAGGGGGTGTGTACGAAAGTTGGGTATTCCCACTATTCATACCACTGTCTGTCCGCAGGCTGTACACATTTTGTACCCAGGCAAAGAGTACAGTTTTAGGCATAAAGTTTCTCCCTAATAGCCGCTACTTGTTCACGGATAACAAAGTCGAGCTTAATTGCTTTTTCAATCTTTTCAACAGAGTGAATAGCTGTGGTGTGGTCTTTACGGCCAAGCTCACCGGCGATTTTAGGGAAGCTTAAATGAAGTTCACTGCGAAGTAAGTACATCGCAATTTGGCGCGGTGTGACAATATGTTTGTCACGCTTATTTCCACAAATTTCCTCAAGCTTTAATGAGAAATGTTTCGCTGTTTGATCGATAATTTTTTTACTCGAAAGATGTTGAGGTCGAGACATGTGTGCACTTCCTAACAATCCTTCAGCTGTAGCAATATCTGGTTCAACGCGGTGAAGATCGGCAAAGGCAAGTAATTGGTTAAGCGCACCTTCAAGTTCACGAATATTTGTTTTAATGTTAGTTGCTAAGAATTCAACCGTTTCAGGATTAAGGGTGACACCCGAAAGCCCAGCCTTGGCATTGATAATTGCGCAGCGTGTTTCGAAGTCCGGCATTTGAATATCAATAGACATACCCATTTCGAAACGACTACGAAGACGCTCAGTAAGTGTAGGAATACTACGTGGTGGCTTGTCGCTACTGATAATAATTTGTTTATTGTTCTGGTGAAGGAAGTTGAAGGTATGGAAGAACTCTTCTTGAGTCTTCTCTTTATTAGCAATGAATTGCATATCGTCGACAATAAGTACATCAACGTTACGGTATTTGTCTGAGAACCCTTTTTTCTTAAACCGAATGTAATCAAGGAATTCATTTACGAATGTTTCAGAGCTTACATATAATACGCGAGCTTCTGGGTTGTTAGCTACAATTTCGTTTCCAATTGCTTGCATAAGGTGAGTCTTACCTAATCCAACACCACCATAAAAGTAGATAGGGTTATATTTCGTACCAGGGTTTGTGGCAACTGCTTGGCTTGCTGAGTGCGCAAGGTCGTTACTTGAACCAACAATAAAGTTATCGAAGGTATAACGAGGGTTAAGGCCGTTTGATGACAACATAGATTGCATACCAGACATACCTGATGATGGAGCACTACTCGACGAACGTGAGGTTTGTTTCGATACGTACTCTGTAGATTCGCTCGTTGTCTCACGGCTAATGCGTGGCTTCTTGTTTGTTGTTTGTACTATATACGTAAGGTTAGGGGAGGTAATGCCGTTTTTCTCAAGCATCTCACGAACAGTTTTATCGAACTTAGTTTCAAACTGTCGCTTAATAAAGACATTGCGAACTTCGAAGAGTGCTTCGTTTTCATCAAAACGGATAAGTTTAGTATCTGACCAATACATATTAAAGTTCGGTCCTGAAACCGATAGCTCTATTTCCCCTAGCACGCTGTGCCAAAGTGCATGTACGTCTTTTTGCATTCCCCTAAACTCCTACATTCGCTCGTTTACTCCTTATACTATACCCGAAAGCCAGAGTTTTCCACAACCATAAAACGAATACAAAAAAAGAGGGCAGTAAGGGAGTGAATTTATCCACAATTGAATGTCACCTCTGTTAATATGTGGATAACTACTACAAATAGGGGGATAGTTTCTATATATAACGTCACGGTTTATGAAAAAAGCAAGCTTAAAGAGGCCAGGGGATTGATTAATGGGGGCGATGAAGGTATAATAATCGAGATATGCCAAAACGAACTTTTCAACCACACACACGTCACCGTATGCGAGTACACGGTTTTCGTGCACGTATTTCGTCTAAAGCTGGACGCGCT
>Ga0247812_10000698_pt1 | contig 19914 bp, 19 predicted proteins | sample UWRJL149409B1_FD_178011 | JGI IMG/M metagenome (GOLD analysis project Ga0247812, IMG submission 178011) | Plant litter microbial communities from Arlington Agricultural Research Station in Wisconsin, United States - UWRJ-L149-409B-1 | ecosystem: Environmental > Terrestrial > Plant litter >...
ACCTGTAGAGGTGATTGGGCCAACAATTGTACATGGGCAGTCGGTGATTGTAAGGGTGGTTGCTGCGGTGACGGTGTAAGTTTTGCTATTAATGGTGAGTGTTGTTGGGGCTGGGCAGTAAGTGGTCAAGATGGTGACGACTTGAGTGGTGACCGTTGGGATGACAATAACGGTTGCATTACAGGCGCCTTGTGCATTGGTTGTTCCATTGCATAGGAAGGGGGGGTTGGAACCCCCCGTTGGCAAAATGGCAGCGGTTGAATTGCAGAAACCTTGTGCGATGGCGGCAGGGTTACAGATAACTTGTCTTTGGCCAAGAGCTGCAGAAGCTGAGCCTGCAAGAGTGGCAAGGATAATGGCGGTATACTGCATCTTGATTGTTGTTTCTTGGGCTTTGTAGAAGTGAGCTGATTGGGAGAAAGAGTGTAGTGTGACGTGAGGTGAAGGTATGAAAAGTCCAGAGAGAAAGAGAAGGAAAATGAGCGGAAGGCTTTTATTATAAGATAGTCTACATTTTAAGCAATTCAACATCGTCACGTATCTAAAATCGGAGCACTAGGCTTTGAAAGGTTGTTCACCTCGTATTCAGCGATTTGGTGCCTGCATGGACATGACGTAGATATGATAGCGATAGTCCAAAGTAAATCTCTGTTGATATTACAGCCTTACTCGCGATAGTTTCCCGTCACTATTCTTTAAACCGCCCTATTAATCATCCAGTTTAGTTTATATGCATGTTCCCCATTTTTGTCCTGGTTATTAACTTTCGCTAGCTGGCACTATAAAGGTTAAATACGCCCCGGGCCGACACGAACGGGAAACATCAGAACATTTATTAGCGAAGCCTTGATATAAATTCAAGCAAGTTTCGGCTAAGCAGCTGGACTGGGCTTCTGAGAGTTTATCTGTTGGTGCAATTCTGACCTCGAGTAGGGTTGCACGTGACCCAGCTTGAGTGGTAGAATTCCCTAATGCGGCTCACCGTCTTAGGAAACCCCATCAACACCACCCTTACATAGGACTTACAATACAATCATCGATCCCACTGAATACAACTACACTTACGTGATATACGTAGTGGTGCCCCGTATTCGAAGTGATCCGACAATATCGTTCATTGATTGTCTTAACAACTATTTGGATAAATCAGGGTTGCTATGTATTTTAAGCTAATAATCAAATATAATAGTTCATTACTTCAAAAATAGTAGTGTTCGTAGTATACTCCCAAAGTAGTTCATAAAGCCATATGGCTTAGTATACGATCTGCGAACTTCGCTGAGCATATGAATCCAACACACTTATGTTCCATCTCCAGTATATGATCGCTTGAAAGATACGACACCCTACCTGACAGCACGTGTTTTGCTCGGAGGGATCCGACAATTAACACCTGAACTATTTTAAAGTTTAACTATTTAAAAAAATCCTTTTTTTAGTCAACCTTAACAGAAGAATTAAAGTTTCAGGAAAATTTAAACATTCTTGTAGCTTGGCAAGACGGCATGGAAAATCAGGAATTATAATAGAGCGGTATAAAAAATTTCATTATAGTAAACTATTATTACCCTTTATGCTTCTATTTCTAACAATATAATTCAAGAGAGTGCATTGATATTCTGCATAACTGCCTTTAACGCTATGATTCAGCTATTACATGGCCACTATATAAACACGCTTCCTCTCGTGTGCTTTTAGTAAATCATATGATAGTAAAATATACATATCAAATTCAATCACGTAACTGTGGACAGAATATGGAAGCTCTAAGCGGTACTTTACTGCCTACACCCCCTCCCCACCCAACATGGCTTGTTCCATTTCTTGCCCCGCCGCCCCTCCTTACATCACCGTATCGTAGCTATTTGCTGCCATTGGACAATTTAAATGATGCGGCTACGATATTACAACCCACATAGCCTAGGTGAACGCACTGAAGCACGCAAATCAATGGGGTGAATTCAAAGAATTATAAATATGATTATAATTATTAATGTTAAGTTCTGTTCAGGAACCAGTCATTCCAAATATCTAGAGGAAATTATAGAACTCTAAGAACTTACTCTGTCTATTTGGTGATATCAGAAAATATCCAAGGGAAGACATTTAATTCAATGCATGTTCATAAATGGGTTTGTTACAAGATATCTCCAGGTACGATGGCCTCGAGGAATGGATCAGAATCCACACATTTAATTTGGCACTCAAACACTACACCAATACCAACGCAACACTTATACATCAATGGGTTTTCATACCCTCTATTTATTGTTCTGACACAGGCATCTAACGGAAATTATCACATACGTGTTGACATAAGCTGGCCTGAATGCTTACTGGAAGGCGTTATCTATTTAGCTATATTTGAGATGTTTTTAAATTGATGTGCTACGTCGATAATGGCATTGCCAAAAATGGATTTTAATATTGTAAATTCAAAAATTCAAAAAGGGAATTCTTCTAATTAGAGCTGCGAATAATTATATTTAAAATTTAAAATTGAAGGAGTTAAAAAGCCAGACTGGAGACTCGCCCGGCAATTCTGACTTAACAAATTGTTCAAGGTTCACAGAGTATCACTGAACTTTTGTGAAAGATAGCTGAAGAAGATCCAAAGGCTCTTCAATAATGAATATTGTTGCAGTCGATATATACTCTGCATAAAACAATGCATCGAAAAAAGAGCAGTTGAAATATTGTCCTGGAAGTTCAGGCATCAAAGAATCGCGCACGCCTGCAAGGAGTACTCCCAAGACAAACATGTTTCCACCAAAGAAACAAGCAGAGTTATACGGGTATAAATTATTAGGAAGTTCATTTCAAAACTAAAAACCTCCGTTTGACCCGGCTGAATCAACCGTCCCGCAATAAGTGATGCGGCTAGGCTGCAAGTATTTATCCGTAGAAGCGATCGTATGGGGTAACAGATCTAGACTATCTAGCGGTAAAGAGCCGAAGGTGCCTTTGTCTCTCTTCGAATATCACATAGCCTATAAATATCCGCACCAATAATCTAACAGATTATCGCCTTTTCTCTGGGCTTGGTCATCTCCGAGCTGGCTCAATTGCCACCCACTATATACTTACAGCATTACCGAGATTCACTAGAATACTTATATATATATATAGAGATCTAAGAGATAGAAGTCTAGATAGAAATAAGGGAGGAACAATACTTAAATCATTTTCCGTCTTTCTCCTTTTGACTGTTTGGTTTCTAGTGGTTCTATTTCCGAATTAACTAACTATGAAGCTATATACTGGAGCTTATATTATTGGTCTGGCGTCATCAGCCGCACAGTTGGGTCTAGCAGCATTTCCTGACTGTGTAAATGGGCCTCTTAAGTCAAATAAGGTGTGTGATGTGACCCAATCACCAGCCAATCGAGCATCAGCTCTTGTGCAAGCTATGCAGTCAAGCGAAAAGCTGCAAAATATTATCAGGTATGTATTGTGGGAGATCAGGGTTCAAAGAATCGTCTCATATGCGAACTATCACTAACCATTTGCTAGCAAATCTCAAGGAGTTTCACGGCTCGGTCTACCAGCCTACAACTGGTGGAGTGAGGCACTCCATGGCGTTGCTGACGCTCCAGGAGTTAGGTTCTCTAGTTCGCCACCATGGAATTATGCTACATCTTTTCCAATGCCTCTACTTATGTCCGCAGCATTTGATGACGATCTCATTGAGCAAATTGCAACAGTTATTGGTACTGAAGGAAGAGCTTTCGGTAATGCAGGGTACTCTGGAATCGATTTCTGGACTCCTGATATTAATCCATTCAGAGACCCACGCTGGGGACGTGGCTCTGAGACACCTGGTGAAGATGCTTTGCGAATTAAGGGCTATGTAGCAGCTCTTCTTCGTGGACTAGAGGGGAACAAAACCGAGAGGCGCATAATTGCAACCTGCAAACACTATGCCGCCTATGATCTTGAGTCTTGGGGTGGAGTGACTCGACATGATTTTGATGCGAAAATCACCCCACAGGATCTTGCCGAGTATTATATGCAGCCATTCCAGCAATGTGCCCGGGACTCAAAAGTAGGATCTATTATGTGTTCGTATAACAGCGTGAATGGAGTCCCAGCCTGTGCCAACAAGTATCTCCTTCAGACGATTCTTCGAGAGCATTGGAATTGGACGGGTGATAATCAGTATATCACAAGTGATTGTGAGGCTGTTTTAGATGTGTCTGCAAACCATCACTACGCATCTACCAACGCCGCTGGTACTGCCCTCACTTTCAATGCTGGCATGGATAGTAGTTGTGAGTATACCTCATCTTCAGATATACCTGGAGCATGGCAGCAAAAACTACTCACGGAAGCTACTGTTGATCGCGCTTTACGACGTTTGTACGAAGGACTTATTAGGGCTGGATATTTTGATGGTGCCAAAGCTCAATATGCCTCACTTGGCTGGTCAGATGTTAATACTCCGAAAGCACAACAACTAGCTCTTCAAGCCACAGTTGATGGCATAGTCATGCTCAAAAATAATGGCACTCTTCCTATGAACCTCAAGTCCGGCGCAAAAGTGGCAATGATCGGGTTCTGGGCCGATACTGCCAGCAAGCTTCAAGGCGGGTATAGTGGCAATGCGCCTTATCTACGCACGCCTGCATATGCTGCTCGACAGATGGGTCTGTCCGTCAACTCCGCCACGGGTCCTATTATGCAAAGTTCGTCTGCACAAGATAACTGGACCAGTAACGCGCTTTCGGCGGCATCAAAATCCGATTACATTATTTATTTCGGTGGTCAGGATACATCTGCAGCCGCTGAAGGAGCTGACCGAACCTCTTTGGAATGGCCCAGCGCACAAGTCGCGTTGATAAATAAACTAGCTGGGCTCGGTAAGCCCCTTGTAATTGTGCAAGAAGGTGACCAACTTGACAACACTCCTATCCTAAGCAATAGTGGCGTTTCCGCAATACTATGGGCTAGCTGGCCAGGGCAGGATGGTGGTACTGGAGTCATGCAGATTATCAGTGGGGCAAAGAGCCCCGCAGGTCGTCTTCCTATTACACAGTATCCTGCCAACTATACGAAACTGCCGATGACAGATATGAATCTTCGCCCCAGTGGTTCTAATCCAGGTCGTACATATCGATGGTATCCAACGCCGGTACAAGCTTTCGGATTTGGCTTGCACTACACTACATTTAAGACGGAATTTGGAAACTACACTGCTAGTTTGTCCATCAAGGCTCTTTTGGACGGTTGCAAGAACGAAAATCCGGACACTTGCATTCTCCAACCACTTCCTGTAAGCGTTATCAATACAGGTAACCGCACGTCTGACTTTGTAACTCTTATATTTGTTGCTAGTGAGGCTGGACCTAAACCTTACCCGATCAAATCGCTAGCAGCATATGGTCGTGTGCGCAATATCGGTGCCGGTCAGACGGCTAGTATTAATCTGCAATGGACTTTGAGCAGCCTCGCCAGGCATGATGAGAAAGGCAATACTGTTTTGTATCCTGGGAACTATACGCTGATGTTGGATCAACCTACAAAAACGACTACAAATCTGATACTCACTGGTGATGCCACCATACTAGATAAGTGGCCTGCGGCGAGCTGATGTAATTTAAGTCTCACTTTATGAGAAAACGTTATTAGTCATTTCTTTTATATTTAGGAACTACCCTTGCTGGAGTTGATATAACTTCAAGGGTCTAGCAGTATCCCTGAATTCAAAAACCACTTACAGTGTAGCCTTGTAGTGTATACTTTAAAGTGAATCATAACACCTGTTTGCGGGCCTGGAAATCCACCTTCAACACAACATCGATTTTGTGCTTGAAATATGATAAACTTAGTGCCCATAAAGCTCCTTTAATCATCTTTCCCTATCTGCAAATTTCATTTCCACAATAGCCCCCAGCCACCGAGTAACGATGAGAGTCCTGTGAATAGTATAAGTGGTCCATAACTTGTTCCGTAGCCAAAACCCTCCATGGAACTGGTTCTTCCAGATTTTAGCAGCGGAACACCAACGAGCCCACCAACAACATAACCAATCCCTCTAGCACCATTTAGCAAACCATATAACATCCCTGTGTCTATAGCTTCGTTACATTGTGCAGCCTCATGCTCTAGTTCGTTGATGACTCCACCCCACGTGGCGCTGTAGCCACCAGCAAAAAATCCGAATGTGATGGAAAACATTACTAGCAATGCCATGCTACCTTGCGAGGTTAGGCCCCAAAAGAGGAAAGCTGAGAGGGCAGAGCAGATGGCAGATATCGCTATGACCGTCTGCACGGGAAGTACAAAGTGCTTATTCTCGCTCAGATAACCGAAAAAGGTTGAGGATAGAATGCCAGGGATGTTAAAGAGTGTCAGTAAGAGAGTAGCCGAGGTTTGGGATAACAAAGTGACTTCATGGGCGTATGTGTTGAGGTATGTTTGTGGAATGCCATAACCACAACTCTGAAGCACAATTGCAACAACGTAGATATGAATTGTTCGGTGTTTGAGGAAATTCCAGGGGATTTTCCGAGCCCTACGGGTGCTAATCGAGGTGCTTGATGGGTGGGCAGGGATTAGATAAATCCCAACAATGCTCGTGCAGGCTATCATGGCCGTCCATATTCTCATCGTAGTGCGAAAGCCGTACTGATCAAGAAGAACCCGAAATAAAAAAGGGCATGCTGATCCCACAATGTTCTTGCAAGACAGGACTACTCCGTATGCCACCGCGCGATTTGTGGTGCTGAACCATTCCCCTAGAGACAAAGTGGTTGGACTGTATACAAGTGCACATCCTAATGCGGACATAACTCCCTGAGTTGCTACCAGGTGCCACACATGCGTACTAAATGATGCCAGAACGAAACTGAGGCATGTGAGCGCCGCTCCACATAGGGCTGCTGTCTGGCGTTGTCGAGCCCATCGTTTGGAAAACAGCGCGAACAGAATTGGCATTGAGAGATACATGACTCCATTAGACGTTGTACCAATGATTCCTGTAAGTTCACTACCTCCTTTCAATATCCACTTGTCAGAGAAATATTCCTGGAATACACCGTAACTCATGGCAAACCCTGTATGTTAACATTGTTAACAGGAATCCGTCAGCAAGAAAGACTCGCCTTACCCCATATTGGCAGTTGCAGTAGCGCTGAGCCAGCAAGAACACAAGCACGCTTCCCGTAAGATTCCCATTGTCTTGTTGGATTTGCACCCAGAGCATTTTCTTCTTGCGGCGGGTGTTGCTCTTGCACAATTACATGCGACCCGCGTGACGCGTGCAACGATATATCGTCATTCCCTGGCATCGTATTTTAAAACTAGTTTATAATTCTATAAATAAAGGGTGTTGGTTAACTAAACACTGCTGAACAACCTGTCGTAAAAAAGATGCCTTTTATGACACTCTGAGTGCGGGGTCACATCACGTGTGACTTTATGTAGCTGGTAAGTAAGCATGAATAGATCCGGAACCCTCTCTAAGTATGAAATCACTTCTATTACCAGAGGAATTATCACTACTACATCATTCATCAAGTTTATACTACATTCCAGATAGATTACATGCCGTTAAAATTCTCGAACCATCTTCGCAAATGGCATATTTCCTTGTGATTCTTTAAACAATGGGAGAGGAGCAGGCTGCGACCACGATATCTTGCAAGGCTCTCTCGCAGGCATGATGGAAGGTTTGACTTGTGTATGTTTATACTTTTGGAGAAAATCACAACACCCTAGTGCTAATGACTACTCTACGTACAGTATTTTCAAGAGTTGCATTCTATCTTTGATATTTACATGAAATCACAGGATTGAATATCCTAATTATACACCGTTAACAAATATATTGAAAATCCATCTTATGAAAAACCCCTTCGTCTGAAACGTAATTTGGCGGTTAGTAAGCTCAGATTTAACGTTTCAAAAAGCTTAATTCCACCATCCTCAATGGCGGATATACAACAAGAGCAAAACCACACCCAACCCAGATCCCTAGATCTGCTCCAGACTCGCCCACCAGTTTTGCAATTGGACCAATATAATAAACCTGATACATTGATAGAATGCACCCAATCCAGCCACTCAAGAACGCCGTAAGTGCAGCGTAGCCTGTAGGCAATCTCGTTGGGTCCTCCCATGCACTCCAATCAAAACCTGTATTCCACTTAAAAAGGTGTTCTTCCAGCACTATAGTAATAAAGATTGTGACCCAGTAGCCCATCAGTGCTAGAAAGTTTTGAAATATCTGAAAGAGGTGGTCTCTGCCTGCAATGGCACAAATCAAATAACAGGCTACGACAATGCAAGCCCAGCAATACCTTGGTACCGCTTTTGGATAGCGACCAAGCATCTGGAAACTCAAGGCTGCTGAGTATGTTCCTGGAATGTTGTTGGCAATGACTCCAAGGGCCACAATAACACTACAAAACTTTCCAAACCCAGCCAGCCCATCGTACCCTGCAACAATTAAGGCCCCGGTTGAGGTATTGTAGGCTATGTTCCATGACTCATAATTACCAATACCAGAGGCTAAACCAACACCTAGAACGTTTACCATTGAATACGATAACGCTAATCCAATCAATGTCATCAGAAAAGTCTTCCACTTTGGAGTTGCTTCGGGGTAGTAAACATAGAAGTCAGAGGCAGCAGCAGCCCAGGACACTGGAACTGATAGCGATAGTGAAAAGAACGAAAGTCGGTTGGCAGCAATTGCACTTGGTGATCCAACAGAGGTACGAGTAGAATCGAATTTTGGACCGGCAGAGCCAACAAGGACAAATAAAACAATTAGTTGCGGAATCCACGCCCACCTATTTTATCTCTTAGTATAGAATTGCGCTAAGTTTTGAATGAAGGAGCACACCTTTCGTACGCATGAAATATAGCCATGCCAAAGACTGCAACCACCCAGCTAATGAACGCAACGATGACGATGCCGACGACGATAGACATCTTACCACCCGAAACCGCAGAAAGAATTTGACCACCTATAATGCAATCGATCAAGCCATAGCCAACCATAATCACAATATTTAGCAAACAGCAAAGCTTAGATGGCCAATATCCCATGAAGTATCGAGCTACAACCTAGTGAAGTTATCAGCTTCCCGTCCGTTCTACACACCTGTCTAGGGGTGAAGACAGTACCAAAGTTCGGTTTCCACTCTCTGGTCCCCAGGTACTCATATATGCAGTCATAATACTTCCTACTAAAGCTCCAAAAACGGAACAGAAGGCCGAATCAAGAAATCCTAGTTGAAACACCAGAGGTCCAAGAAAACCCACTGCTAGGTTATTAGCAGATATGTTGGCACTAAACCATAAGAACGCCATTTGGAGGTCGCTCATGATGGTCGAATTATGTCGTTCACATGGCAAGACGCGGGTGATGCCACGGGCTTCAAAACCTGACAGAGACTCAATTTTATCATTCAATTTTGCGATTGTGATAGTAAATGGAATTGACTGAGATGCTGAACGCGTGGGACATGATACAGTGATTGTAGTATCGTTAGCTAAACCCTTCTCGGGATCTGGTAAGGTAGGCATGGATGAATGGGTTGGCACTTGATTTGAGAGGTGTATAGTTACTAATTGAAGTGTATTTGGAGATCGCAGGTTTGATGCTGTGAACTTGGAAATAGTTTCTGAGATTGAACCAAGATTGTTTAACTTCACAAGATAAGACCAACATAGCCTCTGAGCCGTAGATATTACGCCAGATCCCACTAGTGAGAACTCTGCGCATCCTGCACCGTGTCATTCGTTAAAACCTTGGGCCATATTTTGTTCTAGGATCTTGATTCGTTCCTTGTTGCCAAAACACGTATGAATACCCTCCTGCATGATAATGACCCAATCAAATAAATTTGTCTGACTTGTAATACACCGCATTCCCTGAATGAGAAGCCCGGCAATCACAGCTGCCGCTTAAAGCCCGAATAATTGCACCACGTCGCCGAAATATTTAAGGCGGAGGGGTGAACCTACCTACCCATCGCTGCAGCGTCCCCCAAATGAACTTGACTTCTGGTCTTCTGGTTTACGGTTTATATGTGGTAGGATATGTAAAGTTCTTATCAAAAACCTTTGAGATTACATTTGATAATTATTCTAGGACGTATGACGCTCGTCGGATATGACTATCTTCGATAATCCCGAGTCGTTTTGCAGAGAAAGATTTGACTATCTTGTGATTGGTGGAGGTACAGCAGGACTTGTAGTCGCAAACCGTCTGTCTGCAAATCCGAATATCAAGGTTGGTGTCTTAGAAGCTGGATCTACTGCCTTTGACGAGCCTTTGATCAACATTCCTGGACGATTCGGAGAAAGCCTAGGGACGAAGTATGACTGGAAATTTGAGACTATACCTCAAAAAGGGCTTGCTGGTCGTAAATTAAACTGGCCGAGAGGGAAGGTCCTAGGGGGGACCAGTGCGCTAAACTTCATGACATGGAATCGTGGGTGCAGAGAAGACTACGACGCCTGGGAGGCATTGGGGAATGACGGTTGGGGATGGGATGGACTTCTGTAAGCTCCTTCTTACTCGTTTTTGATCTTTAATCTTACTCTAGAGGCGTTTTTTTAAGAAAAGTGAGCATTTCTACATGCCTCCCGCTGAAGCCCAGGAGAAACATTTTTTGTATGCCGATACGGACTATCACGGAACAACGGGCCCAATATCTTCTGTTTATTCTACAGAATTTGGGTACTCACATCAGTATTGGCACCCAACACTGCTGAATTTAGGCATAAAATTAAATAAAAGTCACTTCGGTGGGTCCAATGTTGGGAGTTGGACTTCGCTCACGTCTGTAAATCCCGATGCCAGAACAAGGAGCTACTCAGTTACTGGATATTACCAACCTGCTGCCTCGAGAGCGAATTTGATAGTTCTACCAGATGCTCTTGTTGAGCAAATTATAATTGAAAAAGTGAATGGTCATTGGACAGGAACCGGAGCTATGTTTTCAAATCGTGGCGTAAAATATCACGCCAGAGCATTCCTCGAGGTTATCATTTCTGCTGGGAGTGTTCAATCACCACAACTTCTCGAGATCTCTGGTGTTGGCGACCCAATGGTACTCCAAGCCGCGGGGGTTAAGGTCAAGGTCGGGAACTCTAACGTTGGCGAGAACTTACAAGATCATATGAGTAAGCCAGAATATATTAGTCCCGCAAACAGTGTCGGTTTCTTAATACTATATAAAGCTTTCCATGTACAACCAATAACACTGAATAGTGACAACAACGATCTACGAAATCTCTACAGAAGTTCCTACGCTCGATGATCTGCGCTCTTCGCCCGACCTTCTTGCTATATCAATGGCCTCTTATGCTACCAGTGCAGAAGGGCCTCTAACTCAAATACCATCCAGTGTTTGCTATCTCCCTTTCAGTGCAGTTATCCCAACTTCCAAACTCTGTAATATAGCTTCACAAATATCCTCCGAATCTAAGCCCCCTTGCCGATGCACTTTTTTACGACATAATATTCTCAAGAAGCGCTTCAATCCAGAATCCCATCTTGGCCAAATAGAATTCAACTTTGACACGAGCAATTATTCATCTCATTTTACTCCGGAGCCTGGTAAGAAATACGCCACAATGATGCAGATGCTCCAATATCCCTTTTCTGTAGGCTCTATCCATATACCTGCGTCAACAACCAAGACAACAATACAAGCTAGGGCAGTTATCGACCCAAAATATTACCAGGGAGATGATGGGGAGATAGATTTTCAGACTATGGTAGAATCGCAAGTTTTTTCACATAAGATCACTACAACCGCACCTCTCTCTTCCATGATTGTGAAAAGAGTGTTTCCTCCACTACCCGAGAAGGGAAAAGAAGATGATTTGCATGAATATGTAAGGAACTATACAACTACAGACTGGCATCCCATTGGCACATGTGCCATGGGACCATTGCCGGAGGAAGGTGGAGTGGGAGGTGTGGTGGATAGTAGACTGCGGGTTCATGGTATCAATCGTTTGCGAGTTATAGATGCCAGCATCATGCCTTTGCATGTGAGTGCGCATATTCAAGCAACTGTGTACGCGATTGCGGAGAAAGGTGCAAGTCTGATATTGGAAGATTATGATGCTATAAGCAAGGGATAAAGAACGTGTACCACCAATTATGGCATTCTCTTAATCAAAGTAGCTGATTTGCGCTGATCGGCTAGGCATGCTGTATGATTTCGTCTGAACCACCATGTGTCATCTGATTTATTACAAAATATATATTTTTGTGATAGACAGTTTGAGAATAGTTCTTATCATTCTCCTAACTTATAATTCATATAGTTGAGTCTATCAGGCTGGCTGTGCCCTAGGAGGGTATTATCATTGCCACTTGAGATTGCGCGGCTCACTTTAAACCTAATTAGAAACCAATTCATCCATTTTATTGTCAAGTAGCTTTATATTTCGGGAGCATGGTTGGTCCTCTGGGCAAGAAGGGGCACACTTTAAGAAGCAAAAGTGCTTAGAAGCTGTTGGGGTAGCATTAAAGGACCAATTTTCTACTTTTGATAGATGGCCTTGAAGTCTCCGCTTTTTGTAAATATACATATATACTACGGAGTAGGGTAGTGGAATATGGCCACAAACAAATGACCATTACTTTGACTCATGTGGTGCTTACTGGAAATGTTGAAAAAGCCTTGAGAGAGAAATACTGAATCGAATGGACAGGCCCCGTTGCTACTATTAAAGGTCCATTGGCAGGCAACGGGGGAAATTGTGCAAAATTGTCCAGTATCAAATATATTAGGTTGAAGGCCATTGACATAAAAATACAAATGGCCGAGAGGGCGAGAATGGTCGTGGGGAAGACAAAAGAGCCGCAATTACTTTTTCACATTAATAGATGACATGGCATGGTTCCCAATCAGGGCTAAAGAATGGCATCAAGGAATTACAGACGAGAGCTACAAAAGTTTATTGTTACACTGTGCTTCTGGATTCGTTCAAGTGACACGGAAGGATTTTGCTTGTTATATAACTAGCGCCAGTGGCACATTTCAGGGACAGAGAGCTAAGCATCCGAAACTACGTAGATTGGGGTGCTTGCGGCTACTCCTGGCTTTGTGTGATGGAGGGTATTAGTTATATTTTATAGTACTTGTTTAAACTAGTGAAGATGAAGTACTTCGTACCCAAAGAATAATTTTGGAAACAGATTAAAACGCCATCTATTCCCGCACCGCCAAATGTTGCTAGGTCAAAATGCTATGATACATCTCAACCAATCCATCTATAATACACCTCTTGAGATCCCACGTCCCCCAAAAGGAATCGTACACTAGCTCGCCTTATCGGCCATTACATCAATATATCTACTCTTCTTCCCTTTAGCGCTCTTCCCCTTTGCTCCTGCTTTACGTGGGGCAGCCGCACCCAGCAAATCATCGATTGAGCTCGCATTACTCATGCTTGTTCCTGGTCTACTAGGAGGTCCTGACCCACCCACCGCGCTCCCATTTGAAGCCTGTCTGCTCATTGCCATTCCTGGAGGAGCCGAGAGGGCCATTCCGGGTGGTGCTGAAGAGGGGGGTCCAGCATGTGGTCCGTCACCTGTGCTATCTGATAATCCCGAGACGCTTCTAGAAGGAGGAGGCATGCTTGGTGCGGACGTTGGGCCTGGAGGGCCATTAGACATGGGTGGATTACTGGCTGATCGCGGAGGACCAGGAGCACGAGGGGGTGGAGGTGTTGCTGTGGCAGCGGGTGTGATTTCTCCGCCGCCTTTCTTATTAACCCAGCGCTTTTGTTCTTCATCGTAATAGAAGCTTGATTGTTCACCAAGTTTGGCGCGGATCGGTTTATTCGCTGGAGCGGCGTTCATATCTGGTTCTTTGGATTTACCGAACCAACCTCCAAGGCCCCAACCTTTCTTTGCTGGTGCTGCTTCCTTGGCACGCGCTGCTGAGAGGATATTAGTCTGAGTCTAAATCTAGAGACTAGGAATCATTTGCTTACCATCAGCTTCAGCAGCTTTACGGAAAGCCTCGTCTGCTTCGCGATCCTTTTCTGCCTTTGTCTTTTCACCAGTATTCGCAGGAGCTGATGAGATGGGGTTGTAGTCATCTTCACCATCATCCATAAATGACTTCTTTTTTGGCTTGTTATCAACAGGTGAGTCTTCGTCATTCATTGCATTGGGCTCATAAGCTGGTGGCTCGTAGGGTTGATAACCTGACGAGGGTGGTTCGTAGCTAGGAGTGACAGGAGCTTCATGGGAAGGGTGTGCGGGTTCTTGCTGTTGTGACATTGGAGTGAAGGAGGGTGTTTGGGTCGAGTCAAAACCGTTTTTCTGGGGAGAATAGGGGTTTGAAGCTTGGCTAGGGAGCTGTGAACTTGGGTGGGGAGTATACGGTGAGCCATTAGTAGGGAATCCGTTGCCAAGGGGACTGAAAGCTCCTGCATTTGGTCCATAACTGGGACTAAATTGCGCACTATAAGGAGCAGATCCAGTATTCTGGGAAGATGGCATGTAATCAGAGCCACGGCGCACTGGCTCATATGGATTTCGCTTGTACTCTCCCGATGACCTCCCTTCTAATGAAGTTCGCGGTTGAGAGCCATAAGACGACCCAACTTGTTGGAAGTCGAGGGTTGGAGGTGTGTGAGATCCTCCCGGGGCATAGCGACTACTTTTTGCAGCTTGTGCGAGTGTTCCATTGATTCCTATGCCACCATTATAAGACCCGTAAAGATCTGAGTTTGAGGGTGATCGGCTGATGGTAGGAGTACCTCCACTAATTCTCGCAAAGGGTCCAGATTCGCCATGGGCAGCTGAATCTTGGCTCCCTGTGTCATTTTCCTCTCCCGCAACAAAGCTATTGAATTTCTGGAAGAAAGAGCTTGACACTTTCTCGACACTTGGCTTTGATATCCAGCCTGATTTGGCATCCTTAGGAGATTGCTTCAGTCGTTTGGTCAAATCTTCAACCTGAGAGTTCAACAGAGAATGATGATATGGCGAGATTCGTGTCTGCGAGTGCATGGATGATCCAATGGACTCGCAATACTCTAATGCCTTTTCACGATAGCCATATTCGGCCAATATTAACGCATGCTGTAACTTGTAAATTGAAAGATGGGGGCTTGATACTGCCACGTTTGAGGTGCTGGACAGAGACATTCCATACTCAAAGACTTCACTGAGGAGAATTGGCTCCATCTCTCTGTCAAACTCAAATGGCTGCCGAAGATGATCTGAGCCTACTAACACCATGCTTGTGGTTGGAAGGTCAATTCCGCCAAATACTGAGTGTGATCTCGCAAACAGGAAGCATATATGGGCAGCTTCGGCTCTACCATATCCAGATAGGAGTTTGCCCAAAGCGTTGAGAGCCTGATTATCATCTACACTGCGGTTGCTGAGAACAAGACCCAAGGTCTCGCGCCACCTATCTAACCCATCCAGGGCGTCCTTGGAAGGGCCTCCTGTGCCAGAGGTGTTCACCATCTGAAAACCAGCACGTGCAGAGGGAGGGACTAGTTCGTCTATGCTTTCCTCAAGATTGCCAGCAAAGATTTCGTATAGAGCAGCCAAAGATTCAGTATTATCACCAGTATTTTTCACTTCCTTTTGAACAAATTCTTGGCAGACTTGCTTGTACAAATCTCGAGAAACCGTATTGGAAATCAGCATTGCATGAGCCCATAGCCTCTTGTCAACGGCATCCCACACAGCTTTTTCACGATCGCCACGCAGAAGATGTTTTCTCAGCTGGTCAACAGCTGTTGGATCGACTGGTTCGGCTCTAGAAACGGCAGAGGCAGAGTGGGAAATCCCAGAGAGATCGGCACCAGTGGCATATAAGGGTGAGCTGCCTGGAGGGATCTCATCATCTAGGCCAGGTGATAGTACTGCTCGGACAGCTTTTTCAACAACTGGATTGCCTTCTAAGATTCCATCATTGTCAATAAAGACGCGTAAAATTTTCCACAGGAGAACTCTCTCTTCAATGCGCTTGTCGTCGTGATTAAGAACCGATAAGGTTCGTAAATAAGAAGCCTCTTTCTCCAGAATCTCGATACCTGCGGTTAACCAAGAGACAGTGTCCTTCTTCTTGGATTTCCCTTTTAATGGACCAGGGAAGCTAGAAAGTCGATCGGGAAGAGGGTCGATATCCTTGATATTTTTTATCTTTACCTCACCCGGACTTCGCAGCATCATAGGCATCGTTTGGTTCATACCATATCTAGGAACATCCTTAGGGAATGATGTAATAATAGTGCCACCGACACCCCAAGCAAACACAGGGCCTCCTCTCCATCTTTGCATTGTATCGAGCTCCCGGCCATCAGTGGGAGCAATATAATTGATGCCATGAGAAAATCCTCGGGGCCTAGTGGTTCTCGTAGCTGGTGGTAGAGCGTGATTTCTAGGTGATTCAGCTGGCTCGACAGATGCTGGACGTTGGTAATTGTCAGTGGCATTTATACCTACACGACTAGCGAGAGTGCTGGGCGATTGAGTATGTGACCTCTTGGGGGGCACGATCGCTTGCGGGGGACTAGTCTTGTTGGCCTGAGGAAGATAATTCGAGATGATACGTTTAGGCGGAGAGTTGACCAACTTGGATGGAAGTCCTTGTTGAGGAGGTGGTGTCTGGGAGAACCGTGCTCCTGCCACAGCCTGTGCTGGTCGCTCTTGGCCCGCAGGCTCGCTGTTGATATCTCCATCTTCATCAACTTCCCGGGTTGGAGGTAGGTGATGGGGCTTGAGACTCGACTCATACGATGAACTGCTTCGTCGATCAACACCACCCTGACTAAATTGCGCAAGTGGGCTTGAGGTTCGAGGTTGGTGAGAAAGGAAGGGCGGTTGAGGTGCAGCTAATGGCGGGCTACTGTATGAGGCTTGCCTTGAGGGTGGAGCTGGAGAGTAACGAGATTGCGCTATAGGTGGTGGTGGACCAATTTGGCCTTGTGACTGGGGTGGTGGAGCGGGCGAATACCGAGAATTGCTCGGTGCCACTGCCATACTAGGAGCTGGGAGGGAAGCATATGGGCTTACTTTCTCAGGAGCAACTAATCCTTGACCGTAGGCTGCTTGTTGAGGTACTTGCGGTGGTTGCTGGGTTGGTGCATAGCCGGTTTGTGGTGGTGGAAAAGAAGGAGGCGCGCTATGGGCTGGGTATGCATTTGCTGCCTGAACGACTGGGGCGCTGGGGTGTCTTACTGACGCTTTTGGCCGAGGAGCCATGGGAAGTTCTTCGAAGAAACTGGCCTTAGATTTCAAAGTCGGTGGACCTGCCAGAGGCTTGCTAGAGGCTAATGGAGGCTGCTGCCCACTACTATGGGGTGGGGCTAACTCAGAAGCCATTGATGTTGATGGCGGAGGAGCAAGAGGGGAGTTCATGCTACTACTTCTTGGGGGAGCCACAGGAGCAGGAGTTGTCCTCATTTGAGCCATACTGGGTCGCTTGCGAGCTGGTAGGACATCCATGGGGAGGTCATAAGGGGAAGAGTAGCCACCTTTCGATTTGTTTGCAAAACTTTGCGCCTTGGGAATTTCTGGGCGTTGTTGCGGCTGAGATACTGGAAAGTTTGTCACAGGAGCTCCATATGGAGATGCTTGAAATGAACCTGCGGTTCCTGGTCGCGAAAGATCTGTGAACTGAGGACCAGCAGGGGAGTAAGGGTTGACAACCTGAAGAGTTCCATTTTGCCCAGAAGGGAGGTATCGATTACTGCTACTACCAGGTCGGACTCCACCGCTTCCCGGTCGAGTATTCTGTCCTGGGCCGGTGAGACTGTCAAATCCGATGACTTGTCCGTTCGCCCCAAGGACTGGCGAAATCCCGCTGTTTTGCGGCGGTTGAGTGAAGAAATTGGCCGAGTCATTTTGGTCATCAGCATCATCAAGGAAACCTTCATCATCACTACCAAACAGTTCGGCGGGATCAATAGGGTTTTTCGACGTTGGAGGCTCATCATCCAGCAACAGGTCATCATCGTCATCCAAGAACTCATCACCAGCCAAAGCTGCCTTCCATTTTGCTGCCAAATCTTCCTCAGTGTGGACTGTTTCCTCAATTGTATTCTCAAGTGTATTCGATTCACCCTCACCAAATATCTCAGACATGATCGTGCTCTTTGATGCAGCAATGCCTCCACCAGTGGCTTTCTCTAACGGACTCTGGTCGGTTTCCGATGCATCTTCTTCAGGAATACTTTCAGTTAGTTGTTCCTGAGTACCTAAGTGCAAGCTCTTAAGCACCTGTACGGTTGATTTTCTTTCAAGCTGTGGTGGTGAAAACGATTGCTGCGCGGGCTCGGATTTGCTAACTTGAGTGAAAAAATCTGCAGCGTCTTCTGCCCCATCATCTGCGAAGAAAGGCTCCGCGGTCGCCGGTGTTTGTGCAGAATCGTTATGTTGTTGTACCAGAGGTAGCCCCTCTTCATACCGAGCTTGCTCAAAGTCTGGCTCTTGTTCAGAACTAGAAAAGGGCTCGTCTGATGTGCCTGGAATTGCAGTCTGGCTAAAGAAATCATCGTCGGCTCCGTCATCATCTGCGAACAGATCCTTTGGCGGTTGCTCTGCATCCATTATAATTTGCTCCACCTCGGTATGCAAAGGCTGATTGCTCATAGCTAGCGCATGGGCTGCAGGAACCTGGGGAAATGAGTTGGTACGGTCCGACTTGGCCATCTCTCTGAAAGGATCGCTTTCGACCACTAGAGGTTTATCAGCATGATTTACGACAGCTTCGTTACACATAGAAAGTCTGCGACCCTCGATTGCTACAGCACCCTTGGTCCCAAAAACTCACCTAGTATTTCCGAGACCATATCTTCTTCTTCCTCTGCCCAGCTCACGTCTTCCGAGACTGTCCTTGTGAAGGACATTGTGCTCATATGCTTGCTAGGTGTAGGTCCCTCGGATGGGAAATCGGCCTTCTGGTCTTGTTCTTGATCTTGATTCATGGTGGAATCTTCATGTTCTGGGCTCTCGTCCATTTCCACTCCTCCCGGGCTGGCAAGAGACGTCGTGAGTGCATCACGTAGTTTATCTAGGTCCGCATTCTCGTCTCCGCGGTGTTGCGATGATGGAATGGGTGTTTGGGGTCTGTATAACATTTAACAAATCAGCAATCCTATCTTGAATGCCCAAACTTGAACTTGTAGATTCCCGACGTCTGTGACAGAGGAAGCCACCAAGATATAATGCAACGTACCGCGATTGCTCCCCTTCCCTGATGTCCTCCAGCGCGTCTGCCACATTATTTGAATCCTCAAGCTGGGGTTCTTCTGGCGCATAAATGGGCGCTGACGGCGCATTTTCTGAAGTAGGCGTGGGTTTGGATGGGGGGGAAGTCGATCTCGCAGGTATTATGTCGTCTGCAAGGGAGTTGGGCATAAAAGCTGGGTGCCATGAATTCGCGGAAGAAGCCATCGCCATCGTCGTATTATGTGAGGAAAGAAAAGAATACTGGAAAGAGATGCGCCGGTCAGTGTGATGGCCCAGCGAATTGTGCTGGCTGAGGAGAGAGATTAGACCCAAAGAAAGGAGGGAGCTTCGACCAGCGTACTTATTAATATACAAACCACCCGCTAAAATACAATTTGGAAACTGAGTTAGATAATAGTAATGCTGGGTTGGGCCATTCTATCGTAGGAGGGGGTGAATAGTGGAACAGGGCGTACGGGCGATGTGTTCTGAGGGGGATGAGATGGAGAGGTTTTGTTTCAATTATCCGGGGGTGACAGTAGGAGACAAGTGAACATTTGTCTAGTTCTGGTCTAGTCGTGAGGGTGGTGAGTAAGGTGTGAGTGAGGTGAGGTGTCGAGGGTGTATGTAGTAGTGAGATTTCTGGCCTCAAGATCCAGGCAGCCATCCCCGGTTAGCTAGAGCTAGCCGAGCCTAGCCTCACGAGATCTCAGACTACTATCACTGGACATGCATCA
>Ga0247812_10000700_pt1 | contig 19822 bp, 16 predicted proteins | sample UWRJL149409B1_FD_178011 | JGI IMG/M metagenome (GOLD analysis project Ga0247812, IMG submission 178011) | Plant litter microbial communities from Arlington Agricultural Research Station in Wisconsin, United States - UWRJ-L149-409B-1 | ecosystem: Environmental > Terrestrial > Plant litter >...
GCGGTTTCAGCGGCGTGACGGGGAGAGGGCTGATCAAGCGTGATCCCACTCAGCGAGCCGCAACCATCAGCAGCAACCACGGGTGGACGTGGGTATAGCATTTTGCTAGCTTCGATTCATTTCCCGTTACTCCCTAGGTGACCTTTTCGGCGTCGACTGACCCGTTTTACAGCTCTGTTGGGTACAAGCAAGTACCGCCCAGGATTGAGGTCGCGCGCAAGGACAGTCTTCCAGTCCCTTTCACATCAGTTGCGTGAGGCAAACAAGGAGTTCAGTTTGGGTATCTGGCTGGCGGCTCGCCGACTGCATCAAGGAAAATTCATCTGGCCAGGTTCTCGTCATGGTCTTCAGGTGGCGCTGAGCGACGAACAGTTACTCGCTCTGGTGCTGGGCTTGCCTTGGCAAAGAATTGGGCCAGACAACGCGATTTCCATCATGAAACGTCTGCCATGGCCAGCGTCGCCGTGCAATTGTCCGATGAGCCATCGTCGGTGTTGACCTGCTCTGGCAAAATCGGTGGCATTACTTCGCTTCCTAATCTCGACCAACTAAACCCTGAACAACTGCGCACTATCGCGGCGCAGTTGATGCAGCGCGTCGAGTCCATGGACAAGCAGATCCACCACTACAAAACGGTCAACGACAAGCTGAACCATGAGATCGCACAGCACAAGCGTTTCAAATTTGCCAAGCGCAGCGAGCAACTAAACCCGGATCAAGCCAGCCTGCTCGATGACCTGATCGACGCCGACATCGCGGCCATCGAAGCCGAGCTTGAGGCGTTGCAACCCGCTCTGGCCCCGACCGTGGCTCGGCAAAGACCTAAACGCACAGCCTTGCCGCCCGAGTTTCCACGCATGCAGATCCATCACGAACCGGACAACACGCAGTGCACCTGCGGCTGCGCCCTCAAGCGTATCGGCGAGGATGTCAGCGAGAAACTCGACTACACGCCCGGCGTGTTCACCGTCGAACAACACATCCGTGGCAAGTGGGTGTGCGATCAATGCGAGACACTGATCCAGGCACCGGTTCCCGCGCAGATCATCGACAAGGGCATCCCCACGGCAGGTCTGCTGGCCCAAGTGATGATCGCCAAATACGCTGATCATTTGCCGCTGTACCGTCAGGAAAAGATCTTTGGCCGGGCCGGCCTCGCCATCCCGCGCTCGACCTTGGCGCAGTGGGTCGGCACCTGCGGTGTGCAACTGCAACCGCTGGTCGATGCCCTGCGCGAGTGGTGCTTGAACACAGCATGGTGCACGCCGGTACAGGTGCTCATGCCCGGCGTGAAGAAAACCCATCGGGCCTACGTCTGGGCCTATGCGCCCACCGCGTCTGCCGATATCCGCGCGGTGGTGTACGACTTCAGCCCAAGCCGCTCGGGTGAACACGCTCGCGCCTTCCTGCAAGACTGGAAAGGCAAACTGGTGTGCGGCGATTTTGGTGGCTACAAGGCCAGTTTTTGCAATGGGTGTGACAGAGATCGGTTGCATGGCTCATGCTCGGCGCAAATTCTTTGACCTGCACGCCACGAACAAAAGCCAGCTGGCCGAACAGGCCTTGCGCTATATCCAGGTGCTGTACGAAATAGAACAGCAAATCCGCGACCTTGAGCCTGACGCTCGACGACGAATACGCCAGGAAAAAGCCGCACCGGCAATGGACGCCTTGCATGCCTGGATGATCGCCCAGCGCGAGCTTGTGCACGATGGCGTGGCCATCGCCAGAGCCCTGGATTACAGCCTCGAGCGCGGGACGGCGTTGTCACGTTATCTGGATGACGGCGTCGTGCCTATCGATAACAACCACATCGAGCAGCAGATCCGGCCATGGGCTCTTGGACGCAAAAATTGGCTCTTTGCAGGATCGTTGCGCAGCGGCAAACGTGCGGCGGCGCTGATGAGTCTGATCCAGTCGGCCAAGCTCAATGGGCATGACCCGTATGCTTATCTGAAGGACGTTCCGGCGCGGCTACCGACGCAGCGAGCGAGTGAGATCGCCGGGTTGTTGCCGCATAACTGGATACCGTTACGCAACCTGTAATGCCCGTTTGCTTACACTGATCTGGCGCTATACCAACGATGAAAAAGGCCTGATGCTGCACCGTTACTGGAGTTCGAAATGCTGGGGCTGCGCAATGAAACCGCAGTGCACATCGAGCACGGAACGGCAGGTTCGACGCTGGGAGCATGAAGCCATACTGGAGGAAATGCATAACAGACTGAGCAACGCGCCGGACATGATGCGATTCCGCAAGCGTACTGTGGAGCATCCCTTCGGGACACTCAAAAAATGGATGGGCGCCACGCATTCCTGACACGAAAGCTGTGCGGAGTAAGTGCGGAGATGAGTTTGAACGTCCTACAACTTGAAGTGCGTCATGAAAATTCTCGGTACCAGAGGTTTAATGAAAGCGCTGTCGGCCTGAGGAGACCCATATTTTGGCCACGCAGCAAGGTAAAAGCGGCGCTGGGGCCCCCAAGACCTAGTGATGATCCGCAGGACATGTGTGAGCTACTCAGCTAACAACCGTCGGCTCTGCGCGCCGGCAGTGCATCCGTGCGTTTTTACACACTCTGGGCCGATTGCGGCCATTCACATACAAGTACCTGGGGCTTAAATCTCAACTCCTGCATCCGTTGTACGGCGAGTTAACGGTGGCAGATGGTAGCTAGTTGCCCAGTGCGAAAAGGCAAAAAAATACCGGCGTGTGATATAAAAGCTAAGGCCCAAGCTTGCATGCCTCGCGTCAATCAACAAAGTCTCGCTGGACGAACCGTGAGTTGATGGCCAGACTGAACGATCCCAAGTTGATCGACCTACCGGCCCGGTAAATGACTGTGTTGGGGCAATCGCCCTAACGCGTGTTGCGTTAGCCCACTAAGACCTGCGGGTAGTCGGCACCGATGTCTGTCGATGAATGATAATTGCAATTAAGTCTGTCGGAACCCGCTAACCTGTAGAAAGTAATCCTGGCTCCGCGATATTGGGAGCCATTACCGTTCTGCCCGGCTAGTTCCTCATCCTGCCGGTAGACACTTAGTAGTTCAGGAGGCCTTGTGCGAGTTATCGATCGGCGAAAGGCCATGAGTATTCCGCCCATGTGGCGCCTTGCCTTTCGCCCGTTTTTTCTCGCTGGCAGCTTCTTCGCGATGCTCGCGATTCCGCTCTGGGTCGCCACCTGGACGGGCATCTGGCCCGGTTTTCAGCCAACCGGAGGCTGGCTATCCTGGCATCGCCACGAAATGCTGTTCGGCTTCGCCATGGCGATCGTCGCAGGTTTCCTGCTCACAGCTGGGCAGACCTGGACAGGGCAGCCCGGGGTTTCAGGCAAGAAGCTGATGGTGCTGGCCGGCGTCTGGCTGCTGGCACGTCTGGGCTGGCTGTTCGGATTGCCCCTGGCTCTGATGATTCCGCTGGACCTGATGTTCCTGTTCGGCTTAACCGGACTGATGGTGCGCATGCTCTGGGTCGTCAGGCAGAAACGCAACTACCCGATTATCGCCGTTCTCACCCTGATGATCTCCGCCAATGTAATGGTGCTCTGCGGAATTGCTCTAAGCGACGACGGCCTGCAGCGCCAAGGCACACTAGCCGGGCTTTGGCTGGTGGCGACGTTGATGTCAATTATTGGCGGACGCGTTATTCCCTTCTTCACTCAGCGCGGTTTGGGCCATACCACGGCTGTGAAGCCCTTGGGCTGGCTGGACGTGGCGCTGCTGGTCGGTTCCGGCCTGATCGCGGTGTTCTACGCCGCAGGTGTCGCGTTGCAGCAAAACCTGCTGCTCGGTGTACTGTTCCTCGCCATTGCCGCCGGCCACCTGCTGCGGTTGGTGCGCTGGCACGACGCCGCTATCTGGCGTGTGCCGCTGCTTTGGTCATTGCACTTGGCGATGCTCTGGCTGGTGGTTGCGGCGGCAGGTCTGGCGCTGTGGAATTTCGGTCTGTTGGACAGTTCCAGCCCGTCGTTGCATGCGCTATCGGTTGGCTCCATGAGCGGCCTGATCCTCGCGATGATCGCCCGAGTCACCCTCGGCCATACCGGGCGTTCTTTGGCGTTACCCAGTGGCATCATTGGCGCCTTCGTGCTGCTCAATCTCGGAGCCGCGTCGCGGGTGTTCCTCTCTGGCCAGTGGCCAATAATGGGCCTCTGGTTAGCGGCGATCTGCTGGGCGGTGGCCTTCGCGCTTTACATCTGGCGGTATGCGCCGATGCTGGTCAGCGCGCGGGTCGATGGCAACCCAGGCTGACCCTTGCGCAACGGCATTCCAAACACCTCTGTACCACTTGCGCCCCTAGAAAACGCTGCCCACAGACCCGGAGCGGGCAGCCTGTGGCCTGGCTGCGCATGATGGAAATGACGATGCAAAATCATCTTCAAGACCTCTTGACGACCTTCACCGAGGCTGCTGTGGACTCGGTCAGACACTTGCGCGGCGCTCGCTCTTCCGTGAGAAGCCTCTGGGTGTAGGCCAGCCACTCGTTCAAGTGCCCTGTCTGGTGAGTTCTCTACGAATGTGGCCGATCGCGCCCATGGGGTTGAGACCCTTCGGGCAAACCCAACTGCAATTGCCAATGCTTCTGCAGCGAAACACGCTAAATGGATCGTCGAGATTCGACAACCGCTCGGTCGCCGCGGTGTCGCGGCTATCCACGATGAAGCGCCAAGCCTGCAGCAGCCCCGCCGGGCCAATAAATTTCTCCGGGTTCCACCACCAAGAAGGGCACTGCGAGGAGCAGCAGCCGCAGAGGATACATTCGTAAAGGCCATCCAGCAGGGCACGCTCTGCTGGAGATTGCAGGCGCTCAGTACTTGGCGCGGGTTCTTCGTTGATTAGCCAAGGTTTGACCCGTTCGTACTGTTTGAAGAACAGACTCTGATCCACGACCAGATCGCGAATCACCGGCATTCCAGGCAACGGTCGGATGATCAGCTTGTCTGAACCGCCCAGTGCCTCCGAAACCGGGGTGATGCATGCCAGACGATTCTTACCGTTGATGTTCATGCCGTCCGAGCCGCAAACACCCTCGCGGCAGGAGCGACGGTAAGCAAGTGACTGATCGGTTTCGCGCAAATGCTCCAATACATCCAGCACCATCCGCCCGCGGAATTCATCGGCCACCGACATTGATTGCATGTAGGGCGTGGAGTCCTGTTCTTCGTTATAGCGATACACCTGTATTTCGAGCATAAATATTTCCTCGCGTTACGGTGTCGATTAGGCCGATATCAGTCGTTTGAGCCACTCTAGGAGTACGCCCGGCAGCAGTTCCGGTTTGGGCAGCAAGGCGTATTGCTGGGCCCCGAAGACTCTAGGCAGGTAGTTGGCGGCCTGGCGGTCGATGGTCAGGCAAAAGGGGTAGATGCCCTGCAACTTGGCTTCATTGACGGCCTGGCGCATGTCCTCGACGCCGTAACGGCCTTCGTAGTCGTCAACATCATTAGGTTTGCCATCGGAGAGCAGCAACAGCAGCCGGTGCGTGGCCGGCTCCTTCATCAGCAGGCCGCTGGCGTGACGAATCGCGGCGCCGGCGCGGGTGTAGCGTTCCGGTTCGAGCCCAGCGATGCGCTGGCCGATTTCCTCGCTGTAGTGCTCGTCGAATGCCTTGATGCTGCGCAGCGTCACCATGCCCGGCCCTTCGCCGGAAAAGGTCTGCACGCTGTAGCGTTCGTCCAAGCCTTCGAGCGCCATGCACATCAGCAACAGGGCTTCGCGCTCGACGTCGATGATGCGCCGGTTACTTGATAGCCAACCGTCGGTGGAGCCGCTGGCGTCGATTAGCAGCATGATGGCCATGTCACGACGTGCGCTGCGCTGCGATTGGTAGACGGCCTGGGGCATGTCCAAGCCGGCACGCGCTTCACCCAAGGCGTCGATATAGGCGTCCAGATCCAACTCGTCGCCATCCAGTTGGCGGCGCAGACGTAGCCGGCGGGCGCGCAGCATCTCGAATTGGCGGCGAATGGCGTCGAGCATCGATCGATGGGTTTCCAGTGTTTGCGTGACCCACTGCGATGTTCCCAACGGGGCCGGCAAGAGATGAACTGTGGTGCCGGGGTTGCGATAGCTGCCGCGTTTGTAGTCCCATTCGGGATAACTGAGCTGTTCGGCATGGCTTTCCGACTTGTTGCCGGCTTGCAGGCTGCAGGCATCCGGCGGATCGTCGGAAACAAGAACTTCCTTCGGACTGCCCGGGGTACGCACCAGGCGCGCTTCGTTGAGCTCGGATAGAGAGTCGGCGTATTCCTCGGCCGGGGTGGCCTCGTCGCGGTCGGTGGGGCGTTGCATGCCCATCGGATCTTCCGCCTGCTCCAGCGGAGGAGAGGGTTGCACCATCCAGATGCCATCCGGCTGTTCCTCGTCTTCGCCTTCCACCGCTTCGCGCACCTCGGGGCGGCGTGACAGGCGGGCGCCGTGCGGGTTGGTTGGCGCGGGGTCGGGTTCGCTGCGGTTGTCATTGTCGTGTGAGCGACTGTCGGGAGCCGAACGCAGGTCTCCCGTCCAGTGATCAAGCAGCAGGGGTTGCTTGCCCGGCTGCGCCGATGGCTGTCCGTCATCCAACGTGATTGCCAGGTGGCGCGCCTGAATCAGTGCGTCGTCGGGTGTGACGGGTGGATGCAATCCAGCGATGGGCTCGCCACAGCGCTGCTGCAATACTTGCCGAAGCAAGCGCTCCAACGGCTGACGGGATGGAGAGAACTGACTCAGCGCCGGCCTTTCGCTCAAGGCTTGCCGGCGCAATCCGTTCAGGGCATCGGCGATACCCGGCAGACGTTCAAGCAGCTGAAAGTCTGCGGCCCAGGCTTCGAGCAGCAGATAAAGACTGCGTTGCAGCGGTGTATCCAAGGCGTCGTGGAGCGTGGCGCTGCCACGCCAGGCACGCATCGCCTGTTGCAGAGCGAGGGTGCGATACCGCGGGAGCGCTTGTTGAAAATCCGCGATGCCCAAATGAGCAGGCAGCCAGATACGCACCCCGTCGGTGGCGGGCACGGCGGTTTGTCGATAGGGGCGTTCGACACGCTGAAAGAGTTTGGCCAGCAGTGTCGGCGGCGCCGGTGGCTGAGCGATGCGCAGCGGATAGCTGCAACCGAAGACCGCGTGAGTTAACAGGTCGAGTCGCTCGGCCACATCCTCCAGAGCGATGGGTCTCGCCGTATTGAGCGCGTTGCGTCGGCGTTGCCAGAGCCGTTGTACGTACACGGTGGCATGGCGGGCGACGTCGCTGATGACGTCTTCGGCTTCGGCCATCAGACGAAGGTCATGTCGACCAGATCATGCATGGCGCCCACCAGTGTGGCATCGTCGGACAGCGGCGAAATTAGCGCGGCGTTGCAGGCTGCGCGCGCCGGGATGCCGCTGGCGATCAGACGGGCGGTGGCGATCAGCAAGCGAGTGCTCGGTACTTCGGCGAGGCCACGATCATGCAATGCGCGCAACCGCTGGCACAGCGAGACGAGGGCGGTGGCGATGGCGTGGTCGGCGCCGCTCTCGCGCATTACGATGCGTGTCTCTCGCTCAGGGGAGGGAAAGTCGAAATCCAACGCGACGAAGCGTTGCCGGGTGCTGGGTTTGAGATCCTTGAGCATGCGCTGATAACCAGGATTGTAAGAGACCACCAGCTGGAAGCCGGCCGCAGCCTCGAGGGTTTCGCCGGTTTTGTCCAGCGGCAGAATGCGTCGGTGGTCAGTGAGCGGGTGGAGCACGACTATGGTGTCCTGGCGCGCCTCGACCACTTCGTCCAGGTAGCAGATAGCGCCTTCGCGCACCGCTCGGGTCAGCGGCCCGTCGACCCAGCGGGTACCTTGGTTACCGATCAGAAAACGTCCGATCAGGTCACTGGCAGTCATGTCGTCGTGGCAGGAAATGGTCACCAGCGGACGGCCCAGGCGCCAAGCCATATGCTCTACGAAACGGGTCTTGCCGCAGCCGGTCGGGCCTTTGAGCATGACGGCCAACTGCCGTGCGTGGCATTGCTCGAAAATCATCACTTCGTCGCCGCTGGCTTCGTACCAGGGCGCTTCATCGGCGTGTTTGGCGACCGGTCCGGAGCCGGCCATTCGCAGATCGGTCACAAGCCTGGCCTTGCGGCGCTAGTGGTGGTTATCGGCAGCGGTTCACTGTCGCCCACACTCAGGCGCGGCGGGAAGCGGAAGAAGTCGTAGATGAACATGCCAACGCCAAGGGCGAAGAGCGATCCAGTCGCTACCAGCATCAGGAAATGCACCTGGATCTTCAGCTGGGTATCGAGATAACCCATGCCGAGGATGCGCTCCAAGTAGACCTGGCCGATTCCCGCCGTACCGAACGACAGGGTCATGCCAAACATCCCGGCCAGCTGCAACCAGAACGCCCAGTAGCCGAGGTTAGTGCCGTCCACATTCTCGCGGCGGGTGATCGAGGGCATAGCGTAGGTGATCATCGCCAGTACGATCATCACGTATGCGCCGTAGAAGGCCGCATGTCCGTGCATGGCGGTGATCAGGGTGCCGTGAGTCCACTTGTTGACGCTGGGAAAGGTATGCGCAAGGCCTAGCAGGCCGGCGCCGAACATCGTGAACAGCGCGCTCCCAATGGTCCAGTGCAGAGCCAGTTTGTTCGGGTGTGCAAGCCCGGAGCGGCGCATAGCGTAGTAGGCGTACATCGCCATGCCCACCAGTGCGACTGGCTCCAGCGCGCTGAATAAGCCGCCGATCGGCAGCCAGTAAGTGGGTACGCCGATCCAATAATAGTGGTGCGCGGTACCGATAATTCCGGCGATGAAAACCAGGCCGACGATCACATACAGCCACTTTTCCATCACCTCGCGATCGGCGCCGGAGAGACGGATCAGCAAGTAGGCAAGGAAGCCGCCCTGGATCATTTCCCACACGCCCTCGACCCAGAGATGGATGGTCCACCAACGGTAGTAGATCGACACCACATAATTCTCGTAATGCAGCAGGGCCGGCAGATAGAGCACTGCCGCGCTACCCAAGCCGAGCAGTAACACGCCCTCGGTGGTGGTGAAGCGGCCGGATTTCTTGATCGTCATGCCGATGTTGTAGAGGAAGATCAGCATGCAGATAACAATAACGATCTTGTGCGGTAACGGCTGCTCGAGCAGTTTGTTCCCGGTGCCATAACCGAACAGATAACCGATGACGGCAGTGACACCCATTACTGTCCACAAACCGAGCTGGATGTAGGCGAGTTTGGTGCTGTACAGCTCAGTGCGTGATTCGTCCGGCACCATCCAGTAGGTTGCACCCATGAAGCCGGTCAGTACCCAGACGATCAGCAAGTTGGTATGAATCGTCTTGGTGACGTCAAATGGCAAGATGTTTAGCAACGGATCCGGACCCAGGTACTTGGCTGCCGAGAGCAGTCCGAACACCAGTTGCAATCCAAAAAGTACCATTGCGATGGCAAAGTACCAGTAAGCGACCGACTGTGATTTATAACGCATTGCCCACCCCTGAAAAATAATGTCCGGTCAAATCGTCGACAGCTCTAACACGACCTTGTTATTTGAACGTGGCCAGGTAGGCGGCCAGTTGGTCGATCTGCTCGTCGGTCAAAGACTCGGCGTAGTTGTTCGGCATGAATGAAGTACCGCCTGCTGAGTACATCTCGCCAGGGTGCAGATAGGCACTGGGCTTGGTGATCGACTCGCGGATATAGGCTTCCACGCTGTCGGCGCTCCCCGCATATTCCGGCGAGGCTATGGTTTCTAGCGCGCGGGTAGCAATCCCGGCCAGTGTCGGGCCGGCGAGGTTCACGCCGGGGGCGATCGAATGACAGGCGTTGCAGACTGGTGTGGCGGTGCCGAACAGCGCTTCGCCAAGAGCTATCGGGTCATCGCTACCACTGACCGGACGGGCGCCGGGTGGCATGGGGTCGGTGGTTCTGCCGGGACCTGAAGCATCCTGCTGCGCGACTGTGAGAGTAGTGCCTGGAATAGAGGACCCGGTTACCAAGATTGGGCGCGGTGGCCAGCCCTGGTTGTCGACATTGGCGACCCAGTCGAAAAAGGCGATCAGGTCCGAGATTTCCTGGTCGTTCAGATTTGGCTGGGGCATCAGCCGGCGATGCCGTTTCTCATCATAGAATTTTGACGGGTCTTTCAGGAACGCGGTCAGGTACGGCGCGCCGCGATGTTGAGAGATCTTTGTCAGATCCGGCGCGTAATAGGCGCCTTCGCCAAAGATGGTGTGGCAGTTGATGCAGTTATTCTCATGCCAGACATCCTTGCCGCGAGTAACGGCCGGCGTGATGTTCTCGGAATGTGTCAGTGCCGGGAATTGCCGGTGGGTGTCCAAGGTCATGCCCAGGAAAGCCACAGCAGCGATGGCTGTGGAGATCACAGCGAACAGGCGAGTTTGGCGTTTGTTCATGGGATGCTCTCAGAGACGTGTTACACGCCGATACCGGTCCAGTAATAGATGCCGATGGCGCCGGCATAGACAGAGGCCACAAGCATGAGCGCGATGACCGCGAAACTGAGAATTCTGAAAGTCTTTTCCAACGCAGATCTCCTATTTCAGTGCGGTTAGCGGTGAATGGACGAAGCGTCGCTTTTCATTAGGCACAAGTGAGTGCAGTGGCCGTATCGGTGCCGTGCCGCGCTGATCGTTCGCGTGTTGGAGATAGACTATCGGTCCGGCAGTCGAAAGATAGTCACCAGAACGATCGCGTCGGTAAGAGCGTGCAAGGCATGCTCCGCCCCACCTTCGACGTACATCAGATCGCTTTCGCTCATCGTCTGCCAGACCCCACCTGCCCGGACTTCGACCGAACCCTGATGACAGTAAAGCGTGATAGGACCAGCGACAGCGTGAGGCGGAAGCTCTTTGCCAGCTTTCAGAATCAAACGCATTAGCTCGATCTCTGGGCTGCTGACGAGCGCTTGGGAGATCGGGGCCTGCGATGAGTCGACTGAGCTGAGCAGACTGACCACCTCAGCCGATTTGGCATGTTTTAAAGCCACGTTTATATCCCATTGTTATAGGAGGGTAGTCGCTGATCAGGCCTATGGCCACAACCGAAACGATTCAGGCTACTTTCTACGATCAATGTCAAAGCCCTACGGCCGATAGTAGGACGACTTCACCAGGGTGTATACCTAATACCGTCTAATCGCTCGGGTAATCGTCGTCCATATATGGGTGCCTTTTTGCATGATCGAATGATGGCCGAGCAAATGCTCCAGTTCTGGTAGTATCGATGTAGAAGGAACAGAAAATAATGACCGTGAAACATGCCGATTCTTTTGGTTGCAAAATCATCTCGATAACGAGTCAGACACAGAAGGTGTGGGTGCGGATATCTTTAGACCGAGCTTTAGACCTTCCCCGTCAGTAAAAGGTAGCTTCGCGAACGGTCGATCATAATCGGTCATGGTCGCATATACCCGGCGTAGGAACCCCGTGGATGATCTAGACATCAGCGTAGGGTGAGACCTCCACACCCCCGCATGAGAGTGTGCAAAAATATTTCATGCTTAAAATCAAGGGCTACTGTCACCAGTAGCCCTTTTTCTTTGCCTTTCACAAAATCGTGTAACGCTAAAAAAGCAATTCGCCATGACGGTGCTTATTGAGCGATTTGGCGTCGGTGTGCATGGATTTCCTGAGCATCTGACCATCGATGAGGGCAACACTCACTAACATGTCGCTTGGATTCATATACCCCGATAAAGGCCGAGTCTGCGCAATACCCCAGCCATGCAAGATGAGTTGGCGGAACGCTTACGTTTGTAATGCAGACGCGCTTGCCAAGACTCTTGTTGTCTTTGTCGGTCCCGACAGGGGATGTCGTGTGGAGCTCAAGCATCGAATGCCCACCGCCTCGACTGGGGCCAGCGCGTCACAGTGCGGCCACGACTGTCAGCTTTTGGCCGGCAGACTGTTGCGGATGAGTAAGATCTTGATGAAGTTTTAAAGCGAATGCCTCGCAGACGTAGCTACCCGCCGGGACGTTGACCTGCAACAGAAACGGATCCTGTCAGTGCAGTGATTCAGTGGGTAACGGCTGGAAGCTGGCTCAACAGACGGGCTAGATCGTGCCAGGGTGCAGACCGTACCCGGCAGCCGCACAAGCGGGCAAATGATCAAAGGGTTCATGCGCCAGGCTGATCGACTGTGTCGCCTGGCACTGGGTGCAGATCACGAAATCTCCCATAAGGCTCCATCGCCCCGCCCAGCCAATTTGCCGCTCACAGAGCAGTTTACTGCGATCAAGCGCCACGCAATGCGTGAATACCGCGTCCTTCGTCATGCAAGAGCTCCTTGCAGGGGATGAGGCGAACTTACCGGTTCATTCCCTTGAGCCCAGCAGGCGGATGACAGTCGGCTGTAAATCTGCCGACTAAACTTCTACCTGGAACACCCGGATGCCTGCCGCCTCGGCAAAGCGCCCACCGCCGTCAGGCTCGCCCGGGTGCGCAGCGCTTCGCGGCGTGAGCGCACGGGCAGCCAGCGACTTCCGGCCCCGCCCAGACGGACGGCCAACATCCACTTCTCGTCATGACGATTGACCAGTACATCGCGCACCGCACCGCCCTCGAGCATGGCGCGCAGCGCGTCTTCGTGGATACCTTGGCGCATGATTACGCATGCTTCCTGATCCGGTCTGTAAAGTCACTGACCTGCTCAGGTGACAGACAGTCCAAGTCACCGAAGCGCTCCAGATGCTGGATCATCGCTTCATGACTCCCCGGTTGACCGGCGACAATCCGTCGACAAGTTTTTTCAAGGATTAGCCGCGCCATTTGTGGGTTCTCGATGCTCGACGGATCGAACGCCAGCGCAATCGTGGTGGCCAGTTCACCCAAATCGGGGTCGATGCGTTGCAGTGCTCGCAAGGCGTTCAGTTGCCGGGCGGTGATCGGTAACGACACTAGCTTTCCTCCAGTCCATCGACCTGCCAACACCATGAGCACCGGTAAGGGTAGACCAGACTGCCGGGCTCTGGTTTTAAGCGAGCACAAAAAGCCCGCCGCAGCGAGCTCGTCTGTAGGGGGTGGTTTGACGAATGTCCCGTTATGCGCCCTTTGGCAGGCCTTCATTTTGGCTGAAGGCCTGAGCATCAGCCGCTGTGATCTCGCGGAGCACCTTACATGGGTTTCCGACTGCCACCACGTTCGCGGGCAGAGAGCGTGTAACAACACTTCCTGATCCGATCACTACGTTGTCACCAATGCTCACGCCGGGAAGGATGGAAACACCGGCGCCGATCCATACGTTGTGACCAATGTGAATCGGGAGTGCGTACTCTAGGCCTTCGTTTCTGCGGGCAGCATCAAGCGGGTGCCCCGCTGTATAAAGACCCACATTAGGGGCTATAAAAACATTGTCGCCAATCGTGACCTTGGCGCCGTCGAGGATCACCAGATTGGTGTTAGCGTAAAAGTTTTTCCCAATTTCAATGTTGTAGCCGTAGTCACAGTAAAATGGACCTTCGATGGTGAAGCCATCATCAATTCGGGCGACGATGGCCTTTATGAGTTGGGTACGGGCTTCCGTGTCGCTGGGTCGGGTACTGTTCAATTCGAAAAGTTTGTCTTTGACCTCAGCTCGCTGCTTCAGCAATTCCATGTCGTGATTGGCGTTGTAAAGAAGCCCCGCCGCCGCTTTTTGCATCTCATTTATATTTTTCACCCGTGTAGTTCGATCAGGCTTGCCAGGTACCAGTTAAACATATGGATCCGTTGGTCGAACCGCTACCTGCTCACTTCGAGCAGATGAGTTGATCTCCCTCAGACTAAAAACAAATCGGTCACGGCGCCCCCCTTGCTCATGCAGCTGGATGGGCATAGGCCCCGTCGGCATGGATTGCGTCATCCCGACTGCACCCGATGAAACCACGTAATAAGGACCGGTAGCCCTATACAAATCGCGGTTTCCATAGTGTTGCGACGTAATAAGAAAATCTGTAACACATTGATTCATATGTATAAAGCATCCTTCCTGTAATCAGTTGCTCTGCCTCGGTGCAGAACAATCTTCACCACTTGGAAGTCGTCGAAAGTGAGCGAAACTTGGTCGACTCCGCCAGATGCGAACGGCAGCAATCGACCGATTCTGTTGAAAAAGTAGCTCCTCTGGCTGACCTCCGGCAAAATCTCTGCATTGGTCGGAGGGGGATCACGCAGCATGATGGGACAGTTATCGAGTGGGCAGGATCGGCTGTTTTACTCGTTCAACCTTGAAGATCACATTCCAGCCAATCACCTTCTGCGCAGCATTGATCGGTGTCTCGATCTGAGCGACCTGCGCCATTACCTCGCCGATTTCTATAGCCCGATTGGGCGTCCGTCGATTGATCCCGAACTAATGATTCGCATGCTGATCGTGGGCTATTGCTACGGCATTCGCTCAGAGCGGCGGTTGTGCGAAGAGGCCCATCTGAACCTGGCGTATCGCTGGTTCTGCCGGTTGAGCCTTGAAGATGAAGTCCCCAACCACTCGACCTTTTCCAAGAATCGACACGGCCGTTTTCGGGACAGCGATTTGTTTCGCTGGTTGTTCAATGAGGTGCTGCGTCGCTGCATGGACGCAGGTTTGGTCAAGGGCGAAGGGTTTGCCGTGGACGCTAGCATCATCAAGGCGGATGCGAGTCGGCAGCGCGGCGTACCGGGTGACGAACCGGTTAACCGTTCCGTTGTCCGGGTTTGTCACAGGCATTGTTCTGCCACAAAAATCCACGAAGGACTTGTCTCCAGGGAGGTGGATCTGTCGCATGCTCAGCTTTTGCTTGTTGACCCATTCGCGGTATGCGGTAGTTCCGCACATACGGATCTGTGCGGGGGGTAGCAGGTAACTGCCATCCCTACCGCGACCAGTTCTGCGCCCAGTTCCACAGTTACTCCTTTCGTTTTTGGCAGTCCTGAGATGTCGGCTATTAGCAACAACAAACGTTCCTGAGACTGAGGCGGCGTTGATCAATGGCTCAGGGTTCCAGTTAGCCTGGCTCAATGGACACAGCATGCCTCGCGATGGTCGTAGCGGGTGAATTGTTCGCGGTCACAAGCATCCTGCAACTGAGTCATGTATCCCGGAACGACTCCCCGATTGGGTCTTTGGTTGGGCACAGGCGTGACATCGCTCCATATCAGGGCGGCATCTCGAGGCTGGCAATCAATCAAGGAGCGACTGGTACTGCCGATATAGAGCTATCAAGACTTCGGCGCAGGTGATCGATGTCCGCTAGCGGGAAACGTTTGAGTGAGTAAGCTGCCAAGAAATTACGCGGTTCTTCTGTTTTGTCTGGTGTTATCAGGTTGCTCCAGTCTATTTTCCGGCAGTCGTGAAGTGCCGATTTCCGAAGAGCAGAAAACCAGGCTTCATGACTTGGGGGGAATGTCCTCTTTCATATTGCCGAGGGTCAACGATGGCGAGTCGGGTGTATATACCCTGGTCGTGGCGTTTGATGGCACCAACAACGACCTCTTCAATACTCCTGACTCGGAAAACGCCACGGTGGTTGGCAGGCTTTATCAGGATGTTGTCGATGAAATTCGCAAGGGGAGTGAAAAGGCATCTATCCCTGTGGATGCTTTGTCGGCGATTTACTATCGGGGTCCGGGTTGTCCTTCCTGGGTGGCATGCCCCTTTGATTCGGCGATTGGCTGGAGTACCTGGTTGTCGGCCCGTCGCGCCGTGGCCGACGTACAGTCCAAAATTGCGAATCTGGATTCCGGGGTCAGGGAGATTCGTGTCGTTGTCATCGGCTTCAGTCGGGGGGCGGCGACGTCTCGATATTTCCTTAATCTGTTGGCCAGTAAGCCGTTGGTTAACGTGTGGGGTGAAGCGCTGACAGTGCGGTCCTACGCGTTGTTGTTCGATACGGTAGCGACCGGGATGGCGAACTATCTGGATCTGGCGTTACCAGCGAATCTGGAGTTCGCGTACCACTTTGTGGCTCAGAACGAAACTCGCAAGTTTTTCGGGCTGGTGGTCGATGCCGATGAGGGCTACGAAAGTAATCCTCTGGCGAAACTGTTTTACTTTCCGCAGCGGATTGTGACGATTGAAGTACCGGGAGCGCACTCGGACTTGGGCGACTCGTACAAAAAAGGTGCCGGCATGGCGGTCACGCAGTATGCCCGAATGACGATGGCAAGGATGGGATTGAGGCCAAACTTGAAAAACTACAATTGCGCCTTGCCTGAAAACAGTGAGCAGCCAGGCTGTCGCGTGCTGGATGAAGGGCTCCATGACTCACGGGGTACGATTGATCTTCTGCTGAGAGTGCCATCGCCTTATGGTTGTTTCAAATACCGTGAGAAAACCGTGAGGCCTAGTCAGATGAATCTCGACGATGCGATGAATCTGACGTTGCGGCGCTATGACGGCATTGGGAATTTCCCGTTGGATAATGGAAATCTCTTACGTTTTCAATGGCTGGAAAACTATCGCTTCATCAGTCTGGGTGGCCCTCATCCAGTTCTATATCCACGAATCAGTGACATCGGCTTTAATGCTGTAGTCGTGCCGGTGGGTGAGCGATTGAAAGTGGTGCTTAGAGGCGCGAATAACGATCAGGTGTACACCGTGCCCGAGCGAATTTTGCAGCGGGTGCGTGAAACATCGGGGCGTTCCGAGCTTGAACTGAATCTGATCAAGGGGGAGCCGCGCTGGATCGTCAATGGCTGCATGCCGGACGAGGACTGAGCGGCTGCCTGAGTGGACAGGCACTAACAGTGGCCCTACGTTTATCAGGATCTGTTCTGCCCCAGATCTAGACGTTAAGTGGATGGTTTCGAAAGTGTTGCCGGTACGTATTGATCAAAGATTTGTTCCCGCTCTGCTCAGTGATCGAAAGCAGTTCCAAGCCTTCCCGATACCCTAGTTCATATTTGTCTGTGAGCACCTGTTTGGAAGTGATCAGATCTTTCGATGCATCGGTCAGTGATGCGTTTGTCCACAATTCGAATGACAGCTTGCAATCCTTGTAATCAGTGTGTGCTTTGACAAAGTCGCGGAGCACGGGCAGCCGTTTATTCAGCCACTTTTCGACTTCAGCTTCGTCGACGGCACCGTTTGGCCGGTGCCCTTTGCACTCAATGAACACCAGGTTTTTCCTATCTACCTTGACCAGCACATCTATCTCAGCCCTTGCGCCTGTGGTCTGGCTTACTACCTTGTGGTTGAGAATGATGTCGATGGGCTTGTAGAACTCCCGTGCGATTTCGGCGCCTACGTATTCAAACAGGCAACCTCTGAGAGTACTCGCAGAGCCTTCGATTTTGAGAAGGGTCTGGAAGAGCTTGTCGAGTTTGTCTGGATCGCGCGCTGATTGCGCCGTTGAAGTTAACGTTTGGGTCAGTTGCTTCAGCGCCTGGGCAACCTCCGTACCCAGGAGGGTATCAATGGTGGCGGCGATCGCACCGTTGCCCTTGATACGCTTCATAGCTTCGCTTGAGTAGGAGTCCGCCACAAACATCTGCAGCATGGGGGACACCTTCGGGAAGCCTCGGACGTTCAGGCATTTCTTCATGAACGTCTCGATGCAAGCCTCAGAGACCTTGCCACCAAGGTAGATGTCGCAAACAAATGAGCCTGGCTTGATCTTGTTCTGCTCCGAGGACTTGCCGAGGAGAGGGTATAGATAGCAAGGGGCTGTCAGATCCCAGTAGTTCGGGCCAGCGCTGGGAGGATCTACATCATTTCCTCTGATGGTTACCTGGTTGTAGCCCCCAACGCCTAGCCTGCGCGCCCATTCCTTCACAGCGCTCAGCGCGAGGGTCTCTGTCACCAGCCGGGCTTTGAGGCCAGGGACATCGATGTCTTCTTCGCGAAGTGTTCCAAGGGCAACGCATTCCCCTATCCCATCGATATCAACCAACTTGGCAAGATTCGAGGCCAGAAGGTTTTCCAGGAGGCGGTCAGCATTAACCTGTTTCTTCTGCATCTTCGGAGCGCCGCATGCGGTCTTGAAATGCCCCAATGGTAAGACGCCATCTCTCTCTGTAAGGGCCAGGAGCCCGGAGTAGCAGTGGTGGTTGGATGCTTTCAGAGCTTCCAGAAGCCTGTTGGAGAACATCAACATGCCGTAGTGCATGTCGAGATACAGGAAGCGGGCACGGTGAGGAAAGACGATGCCTTTCAGCCTGCGTACCGTTGAAAAGGAGCGCCTGATTGTTTGTCTGGCGGCGTCGCTGTACATCCCATGAACGCTCATGAGCTTTTTCGTAACGTCTGTGCTGAGCTGGGGGCCATCCTTGGCGAGAATCAGCTCTACCTTGTCGGCTGTGGCCATTCTGGGACTCCTAGGAATACGGTGTCGGGGACTGCAAGAAAAGCGGGGATGTCACACTGCGCTATTTATAAGCCCGATTTACGGGCTCGGTATAGATGTTTTTCGATTGCTCCAACCGTAGCCAGTGTGGCTTGGGTTACAGAGCGGCCATGAGGAGCGTTTCTGAATTTTTGTCACCATGTTGGTAATGTCCACCAAGTATCGCGAAGTTCTCATTGGAAATGTCAGCGCTAATTTGCGGCATGGGATAAGCGCTTCGTTGGCGCATGGAAATCCTGACGTTAAGGGTTATCGCGTCCGCTTAAATATGATCTGACCCCGAAATGTTGGAGTTCGGAAGGTGTGTTCCCGGTACGCTTACGGTGGTGTGTAGGGCTCAAAAACCCATCGCATCAGATTAAAAGTTACCCACAAACCGCGTGGATATTTCTGTGGGTAACTGTCTATTTACTACGACGTATACAGGATGCAATGAATTGATCAAAAACTGAGCATCTCTGTTTTCACCAGCAGGAGTGTGGGCTTGATATTCTTCTGTATCTAGAGACGCTAGACCTTGCGATATGTGCATGTTCATTCTGGTTCAAGCAAGAGAAAAGGATTGTCGGCAGGCATCGTTTCGAACAACAGTTCCGGCCTTTCTAGCAAATAACCTTTGAGTCTTGCTTTCTTCCGAGGACCTTGGACCTGACAGATCCAGATGTTCAAGCCATCTTCCCGTTTCCTGTGGACCTTCATTTTTTCGAACTGCTTCTGCACCCAACGCCATTCTTCAATCTCTTGATCGGAATCCTGTGAGATACCAGGAAACTCCTGCGCGTAGCGTTGGAAGAGACCTGGTGTGACCAATAGCACAGTGCCGCTCACTGTGTGGATTTTAGCCTTGCTGTCGTTGATGATCAGCTTGTGGCTCTGGATGCCTGCCTTGACCCAATTCAGGAATGCCTGGCCAGGGTTGTCCGAAGTGGAATTTGATATTTCGAGAGCTTTTTGTGACGGCGTATCACGCACCTCGGTTTCACCCATTCCGAACATATCCAGCAATGTTCCGAGGTAGTCGGCATCCTCCATCGCCATAGGATCTTCCAGCGATTGGTTTTGATGCGATCCTGTTCCGCCTGCCTTGGGGGCTAGTGCAGGTGCCGGAGCGTCAGTCGGGTGGTCATCGACTGCAATGCTCACCGTTCCGCTGAAAGCTTTTGGGCGGTCTTCGTTCCCCCAGATCAATGCCGGTTGAATGCGCAAAAACGTAAAGGTCTGCTGCCAGTCCCCCTGAGCGACAAGAGCGGTCCAGATGGCTTTGCCTTCTGGAGTCGACTCGGCCAGCCCATGCGATTGCAGTTCGTCGAACACAGCAAGGTTGGAGGAGGGAATGCCCTCAATCGCTTGCGACAGTAGATAGGCTCGCAGCTTGTCCGTGACCGTCTTGCTGACCAGCCAGAGTGCGTCCTGGGTCAGCCATCCCGCGGCACCCGGCTGGTTGAGTTTCAACTCGTGCTGAACCAGATGACGTAGTCCGCTGATCAAGTGATGTTGCAGCGAATGAATCGGCGCTTGCAGCGCCTTGCTCGGGTTAC
>Ga0247812_10000702_pt1 | contig 19805 bp, 19 predicted proteins | sample UWRJL149409B1_FD_178011 | JGI IMG/M metagenome (GOLD analysis project Ga0247812, IMG submission 178011) | Plant litter microbial communities from Arlington Agricultural Research Station in Wisconsin, United States - UWRJ-L149-409B-1 | ecosystem: Environmental > Terrestrial > Plant litter >...
AACCGGATCATTATTTATCACGCCTTCTATTTCTAAAAATGTCACTTACTATGCAGAAGCAAACAATAATAATTGCTTGTCAATAACCAGAACTCCTATTGAAATAGAAATCTATCCGCTTCCAATCGTTACGGATCAGAAAGTAGTGTTATGCGCTCCAAATTCTATAACTCTGGATGCAGGAATTAGCGATGTGGAATATTTATGGTCAACAGGAGAAAAAACTCAAAAAATAACCGTGTCTCAATTAGGAACTTACACCGTTGATGTTACAGCAACTACAGCCGGAAAGTGTACTAATCGAAAAACAATTCAGGTTATAGAACTCCCTGCCCCCAGCATTCAGAAAATAGAAGTGAGCGATCGAAATGTTACAATAATACTCACTAACCCGGAACCTTATTTTGAATATTCTGTTAATGGAGATAGTTATCAGGATTCAAATGTGTTTTCAGATGTTCCTGGTGGTATTCAAACAGCTTACGTGAGAGATAAAAGTGGATGTGCAGGCGCAAAACAAACTTTTATTGTACTTGCTTTTCCCGCATTTTTTACGCCAAATAATGATACTTTTAACGACGTTTGGGAAATAGCCGGAATAGAAAACTATCCAAATGCACAAATAACAATTTTTGATCGATACGGAAAATTAGTGACCCAACTAACAGCTTCAAAAATGAGTTGGGATGGAACTTTCAATAAAACACCGCTACCTGCTTCTGATTACTGGTATGCCTTAAAAATTGATAATACTCAACCTGTTTTGAGAGGTCATTTTTCATTAAAAAGATGATGTTAATGTGATAATTAGATAATGAAATAAAATACTATTATTTAATTGGCACATTATCCAATTTTCTTCTGAATTTCATCTAAAATAAAAAGATAATCTTCATGTTTTTTTACAAAATCGCGATCTGAGACGTCAATCACTAAAACATTCAAATCAAGCTGAGATTTGATATAATCCAGATAACCGTTATTGATTTTATCCAGATAAGCGGCTTCGATATTCTGCTCGTAATTTCTCCCTCGTTTTTTAATATTCTGAAGCAACCTTTCTGTATTTTGATATAAATAAATATACAGATCCGGCTTTGGCATTTCTTTATAAATAATATCAAATAAGTTTCTGTACAAACGGTATTCATCTTCTGCAAGCGTAATCTTAGCAAAAATCAATGATTTAAAAATATGATAATCTGCTACAACAAAATCTTTGAAAAGATCAAATTGTGCCAAATCATCGGACAATTGCTGATAGCGGTCGGCCAAAAAAGACATTTCAAGAGGAAAAGCATATCTGTTTTGATCTTTATAAAACTTGGGCAAAAAAGGATTATCTGCAAAGCGCTCTAAAACCGTTTTAGCATTAAAATCATCTGCAATTCTGTGCGCCAAAGTTGTCTTTCCAGCCCCAATATTTCCTTCGAAAGCAATATAATTAAACTTTTCTAACGGAATATTTTGTAAAGGATTATTCAAATTCTGAACAACCTTGCAAACACTATCATCCGGTGTATTCGCAATTAATTCTGAAATAGATTTCTGAAAAACAGGATGTTTCCAGTTTAATTTTAAATCCTGCATGGGCATCAATACAAATTTTCTGTTTTGCATTAATGGATGGGGAACCTGAAGTTTCTCTGAATCAATAATTTCATCATCAAAAACAATCAAATCGACATCTATAATTCGGGATTGATAACCTTGCTGATTGGAACGAATACGTCCCAACTGTTTTTCGACTTTTAAAATCTGATTCAGTATTTTTTGTGCAGATGAAGTACTATGCAAAAGCAATGCACAATTGTAGAAAGCATCACTTTCAAATCCCCAGGCAGGAGTTTCGTATAGTTTAGAAACCTGGATAACCGTACCTACTTCCTGATGTATCAAGGCGATACAACTTTCAATATTTTCTAACCGATTTCCCTGGTTACTGCCGATAGATAGAACGATCTGATGCTGTGACTTCATAATGCAAATTAACTAAAACTATTTTAGAATTACTCACATTATTTGGTTCAAGAATCAGAAGTTCCCAATTATTTCAAACTCCTTCTTTTTGTCTTTATTTTCAGCAACATGTTTTAAAAAATCCTTTAATTCACTTGTTAATGGCAATTGATTTTGACCAGCCCAGAAGGATTCTGAGTATGGAAATTTTACTTTAAATATATCTTTATTCATTGATAAATTTGAATTTGCCTTCTCAGCAATAAAGCTGTTTGTTACAAAAAAATTAGTCGTATAATCATAAAATGCTTTCTCATTAATACCACTTCCACCCAATTCAACTCTTACTGCCGAATTTGCATTACTTATGTAGTATTTATTAGTGCTGCTATTCTTTTTAAAATTTGAAACTCTTTTAAAGCTGGTGGTTCTATATTCTACTTTGCCATCTTTTTGAAAAGGTATGCCATCGATATTATCATAAAAATCAAAATATGTTTCAACAATTGCATAATCTGATTTATTAATAATATAATAGCCGCTTGTTTTTTGTGCCATCACATTCTTTTCTTTCTTAATAAAACTAATTTTCATATAATCGCCGGCAACATTTTTTTCCTGAGTAAATTCGTATTCCTCAATGGCTATTTGTATCAACGCATTTAAATCGAATAATTTTTCGAAACTTTGAAACTCAAAATATATAAAATCTTTTTTGTCAGCTATGCCCACTTTCCTCATATTCAAAATTTCCACATTGCATTTATTATCTGGCTGAATCTTTGTTTTAAAAATTGAGTTCCGGGATACTTTACCATAAATATCCTGTAATCTTGCCGTTTGATCATTTTTTTCTAATGTACATCTCAAAAAGAAATTTTCATTATAAGGTTCCAAAGGGTAATTATCCTTCAGCTTAGCATAGGCCTTTTTAATTATTGAAATTTCATTTCCTACTATAACTTCGTCAAGCTCGATAGTTTTACTTTGTAGAAAAATAGTATCCTGATTTTTTATTTCATCAGAATTCAATCTAACATTTTCATAGCCAATTAAACTAAAATTCAACTCCTTAGAATCTGAAATAAAAGAAAAAACACCCTCCTGGTTTGTTATCGAATTATCTTTTTCGTTGTAAACATTTACTTTATCCAAAGGCAATTTGGTCAATCGATCTGCTACCACTTTATTAGTTTGCGTTTTTTGAGCTTCGACAGCAAAACTTATAAATATAAAAGAGATTAAAAACAGTGTTCTATAATTCATTGGATTAAAATTACATTCATTTCAAATATACTATATTCAACAAGAAAACAATACTAATCTTACAAAACAATTATTTCTCTTATAAATCGATAAATGTGAAAACAACAAATATTTCATTATATCGTGTATTAGAACTAAACCCATTTAGTTTATATTTGTAACAAACCAACCTTTTTCACGACTTATTAAAAAAATATAATTATGAAGTTTTTAGGAAATGTAATCGCCACAGTGATTGGTATTTTTGTATTTATAATGCTATTCTTCTTTGGAGTAATTCTTATTGGAGCCCTTTTTGGAGGAGACGACACTGTTTCAGTTAAAAAAGATTCTGTGATTGAATTTAATTTAAAAGAAATCACAAATGACTACGCCGGAAAATATAAAGATCCGTGGGTAACTGTTTTTTCTGAACAAAAAGGAATTGGCTTAACGGATGTTATTAACGCCATCGAAGCCGCAAAAACAGATGATAATATCAAGGGAATTTCAATCTTAAATGATGAATCTTCATTAGGACTGGCGCAATATAAAGATTTAAGAAATGCACTTGAAAGCTTTAAAAAATCAGGAAAATTTGTTTGGGCTTATGCAAATACTTATTCACAAAAAGAATACTATCTAAGCTCCGTTGCCAATAAGGTTTATTTAAATCCGGTTGGCGATTTAGATTTTAAAGGTCTTTCGTCAGAAGTAATGTTTTTTAAAGATTTTCAGGATAAATCAGGCATTCATATGGAAGTGATTCGTCACGGAAAATACAAAAGTGCGGTGGAGCCATTTTTAGAAAACAAAATGAGCGATGCCAACAGAGAACAAATTACAGCATTGTTGAACTCTCTTTGGGCAACGGTTTCCAGTGATATTTCAAAAAGCAGAAATATTCCACTTCCTGAATTAAATAAAATTGCAGATGGCTTACTAGGAAGAACACCTGAAATGGCAAAAAAAGCCGGTTTAGTTGATATCGTTGCCTATGAGGATATTTACCACAATGCGATTAAAAAAGCATTAAAAGTAACCGGCGACGATGACTACAATAAAATTTCGATTTTAGATTATACTCAAAATAATGTTACCACTGCCTTAACCAATACTGCTACTGATCAAATTGCCATTATTTATGCACAAGGTGAAATTGAAAGTGGTGAAGGCGATGTTAACGTAATTGGCGAAGGTGCCATGCGTCGTTCTTTGCAGGAAGCCCGTAAAGATGAAGATGTAAAAGCAATTGTCCTAAGGATAGACAGTCCTGGAGGTAGTGCCTTAACCTCTGATTTGATCTGGAGAGAAATTGAAATAACTAAAAAAGTAAAACCAGTTGTAGTTTCCATGGGTAATTATGCTGCCTCTGGCGGATATTATATTGCCTGCAACGCCAATAAAATTTTTGCTGAAAGCAATACTATTACAGGCTCCATTGGAGTTTTTGGAATTTTGCCAAACTTTTCTCCTTTAGCTAATAAACTCGGAATTAATACAGAGCAAGTAAAAACTCATGAAAATTCAGCCAATTACAGCCCGTTTGTACCGGTTGATGAAAAATTCAAAGCTTTTACCTTAGAAGGTGTTGAACATATCTACAACACTTTTGTTACTCATGTGGCTCAGGGTAGAAAAATGACTTTTGCACAGGTAGATGCTATTGCACAGGGAAGAGTGTGGTCTGGAAGTGAGGCCCTTAAAATTGGATTAGTAGATAAAATTGGAGGATTGAATGATGCTATTGCGGAAGCAGCAAGAATTGCAAAAATAAAATCATACGGTACACAGAATTATCCTGAATACGAAAAAACATTTGGTGATCTTTTATCAAATCTTCCTTTTGCACAATCTAAAGAGGCTTTTATAAAAGCAGAAATTGGTGAAGAGAATTATCTGCTGATTGAACAGGTAAAAAGATTGCAGAAACAAAAAGGTGTTCAGGCAATGCTTCCTTTTGGACTAAACGTTAAGTAATTAATTAATAAGATGAAAAAGATATTTGTATTTGCTGCCCTTTCATTTTTGAGTATTCTCAATGCTCAGAATAAAGATGAAATCACATTTAAAGAATCTCAAATAATTTTAAAAATTAATACTGACCAGCTTTTTGGAACATTAACAACTCCAGATTTAGCAAAGAAATATCCTGTGGCTTTGCTAATTGCCGGTTCTGGACCAACGGATCGAAACGGTAATAATTCGATGATGAAAAATAATTCATTGAAAATGCTGGCTGAAGTTTTGGCAAAAAATGGAATTGCATCATTACGCTATGATAAAAGAGGAATTGGCGAAAGTAAAGCTTCTGCCATTTCTGAACAAAGTCTGGTTTTTGAGAATTACACTGAGGATGCTAAAAGCTGGATTAATTTATTAAAACAAGATAAACGTTTTTCGGCAGTTATTGTAATTGGCCATAGTGAAGGTTCCTTAATTGGAATGATTGCCGGAGCAAAAGCCAATAAATTTATTTCTATTGCCGGACCAGGAGAATCAGCAGATAAGCTTATAAAGGCACAAATCGCATCAAAATCAAACAAGCAATTAGAAGATCTGACTTTTCCAATTATTGATAGTTTAAAAAGTGGCCATAATGTAAAAAAGGTTGACCCCATGCTTAATTCTCTTTTCAGACCCAGTATTCAGCCTTATTTGATTTCATGGTTTAAATACAATCCACAGGCAGAAATTAAAAAACTAATTGTTCCGATTTTAATTGTTCAGGGAAACAACGATTTGCAGGTAACGGTCAAAGATGCTGAAACTTTATCTCAGGCAAATAAAAATGCTGAACTTTTGATTGTAGACAAAATGAATCATGTTATGAAAATTGTTGAAGGCGATAAACAAGCCAATTTAGAAAGTTATAACAACGAAAGCTTACCTCTTTCTGAAATTATGACAACAAAGATTATTTCATTTATTAAAAAATAATGATCCTATCATAAAATAGCTAAAAATCCGTTTGATATATATACTCAGACGGATTTTTTATTTTAATAATAAATAAATATATTCTTACATTTTGTGAAAAAATTATTACTAAACTCATTCAAAAAAAATTATTTTTGTACGAGTTAAATGTGAACCTAAACCCTCAAATCTATATTAATTATGCTTAAGAAAATTTTAAAAATTACTGCCATTGTTCTAGTGGTATTTGTTGCGGCATTATTTGCCATCCCTTATTTTTTTAAAGATCAGATAAAGGCAAAAATTGCGGAAGCCATCAACGAGAGTGTCGATGCAAAGGTGAGTTTTGCTGATGCCGATTTAAGTTTATTTAAAAATTTTCCAAATGCGACTGTTGGAATTGAGAAATTAGTCATTATCAATAAAGCACCTTTTGAAGGAGACACCTTGGTCTCATTGGGAGAATTAAACCTTAAAATGAGTATTAAGGAAATTTTTAAAGGAAAAGAAGAACCATTGAATATTCAGGGAATTAGTTCTACAAATGGATTAATCAATATTATCTTTAATAAAGATGGTGTTGGTAACTTTGATATTGCTTTGAAAGACAAAAAGGAAGATACAAAAGATGATAAAAGCAAACCACTTTCTTTAAAAATTCAAAATTATAAAATTGAGAATTTTACTTTCAGGTATATCGACCAGGGTTCTAAAATTAAAATGGTAATTGATAGTTTAAACCACGAAGGAACTGGAGACTTTACCAATTCAAAACTAGATCTAACAACAAAATCTACAGCGAAGGTTTCTCTAGATATGGATAAAATCAATTACATGAAAAATGTAAAACTGACTTTAGATGCTGTTTTAGGAATTGATCTGGACAAAAGCAAATATACTTTTAAAGAGAACAAAGCTTTGATTAATCAGTTGCCTTTAGAATTTGACGGATTTATTCAGATGGTGGATGCCGGTCAGATTTATGATTTGAAATTTAAAACACCAACCTCATCTTTTACCAACTTCTTAGGTTTGATTCCTTCAGCATATGCAGCTGGCTTAGATGGTGTAAAAACAACCGGAGACTTTACTGTTGCTGGTTTTGCAAAAGGGCAGTTAACAGAAACTACCGTTCCTAAATTCAATATTGCTATTGCATCAAATAATGCATCATTTCAATATCCGAACTTACCAAAATCAGTTCAGAATATTGTAATTGATACTAAAATCATCAATGAAACCGGAATACTAAATGATACCTACGTCAATTTAGACAAACTTTCATTCCGTATAGATCAGGATGTTTTCAGCGCTAAAGCAAATATCAAAAACATCACTGTAAATCCATATGTGAATGCAGCCTTAAAAGGGACTATCAATTTAGCCAACCTTTCAAAAGCGTATCCTATTAAAATGGATAAACCTTTGGCAGGTATTTTAAAAGCCGATGTAACAACAGCATTTGATATGGCTTCGGTAGAAAAAAGCCAATATGAAAACATTAAAAATGCAGGAACAATGAGTTTATCAGGATTTAAATATACTGATGAAAACAATAAGTCTATGAACATCAGCACGGCTTTGGTTGAGTTTAATCCGAGTACAATCAACCTGAAGCAATTTAATGCCACAACTGGAAAAAGTGACATTGCTATTAACGGAATTTTAGAAAATTTCTACGGTTTTATGTTTAAAAAACAGGAATTAAAAGGAAATTTCAACATGAGTTCTAATCAATTGGCTGTTGATGATTTTATGACTGCAGGAGAACCTGCAACCGCTAAAACGGCAGCAAAACCAACAGAAGCCATGAAGATTCCGGCTTTCTTAAATTGTACTTTAAATGCAAAAGCAAATACTGTTTTGTATGACAATTTAAAACTGAAAGATGTTTCCGGGAAATTGATCATTAAAGATGAGAAAGCGCTTTTAGAAAACTTTAAAACATCAATTTTTGGAGGAACAATCGGCTTAACCGGAGCGGTTTCTACAAAAGAAAAAGTGCCGACTTTTGACATGAACTTAGGTTTCAACCAAGTTGATATTGCTCAAACTTTTACGCAATTGGATATGATGAAAAAGATTGCTCCAATAGCAGGAATCATCAATGGAAAATTGAATTCAACAATTAAATTAAACGGAAATCTGGATGCAAATGAATTAACTCCGGACCTGAAATCAATTTCAGGAGATTTGTTAGGGCAATTGCTTTCGACTACTATAAACTCTAAAAATTCGACTTTATTAAATGCTTTGGGTTCTAATATTAAATTCATTGACATGAATAAAGTGAATTTGAATGACATTAAAGCTGCCTTAACTTTTGAGAACGGAAAAGTAAACGTTAAGCCGTTTGACATCAAATATCAGGATATTAAAATTACAGTTGGCGGAACTCACGGTTTTGACCAAACGATGAATTACAACTTAAAATTAGATGTGCCGGCTAAATATTTAGGAAGTGAAGCAAATGCCTTTCTGGCTAAAATGTCTCCTGCAGATCAGGCAAAACTGCAAAACATACCAATTAATGCGATGATTACAGGTAACTTTTCTAATCCTAAAGTTTCGACTGATATGAAAAGTGCTGTTAGCAGTTTAGCGTCTCAGGTTGCCAACCAGCAAAAAGAGAAATTAACACAAAAAGGAACGTCTGCGCTTAACGATTTGATTAATAAAAACACAAAAGCAAAAGATACAACACAAGCTGCAAAAACAGAAAAAGAACAAAAGACACAAGAAACTACTAAAAAAGCAACCGATTTGATCAATGGTTTGTTTAAGAAGAAAAAATAATCTTCTTATTGAATAAAAAAATCCTGCTCGAAATTTCAATTTCAGGGCAGGATTTTCTATTTATTATGAGATCTGATTTACGTAATGCTATTTATGTAAAATAAGATTTATTGCTTTAATGAATTCATCATAACTGTTAGTATTGGTATCTATCGCAGCACTGTTATTGCCATAAGGCTCATACTTTTTTAAATTTGAACCTGAGAATAAACCGAGAGTTGGTGCCATTGAAGCACTTGACAAATGCATAATGCCACTATCAGCTCCAATAAAAACATTTACATTGGCCAAAACAGAACCAATTTCACGAACATCTTTACTGTAAAAAGTAGGTGCCTGAAAATTTATTTGAGATACATTTTCTACAGGTAAAACTTCAAAAATGTTATAATCCGGATATTCTTTTTGTAAAATAGTATAAAACTCCTCCCACCATTCTATGCAATAACATTTTTCGCCTGTTGCAAAAGTAAAAATGGCAATTGTTTTTTTCTCTGGATCAATAATGTCATTCAGAATTTTTTTTCCGTTTGCGATTTCCGTTTCAGATAATTTTAAATCTACAAGCGCGACCGGTTTTTTATTCATTTCTAAACCCACCTGACTTAGAAAATATCTGAAATTATACACCGGATATTTGGCAATATGCTCGTAATCCTCATAAGGTAACTTTACATTTTCAGGAAGGTCACCGTAGAATTTGTATTTAGCACTTGAAAACTGAACCGCCAAACGTCCCGAAGAAGAGTTCTGGTCGACATTAATTACAACATCGTAATTCTGTTTTTTAATTAATGTCCAGACTTTAAAATACTTCACTAATTCCTTAAAAGGTTTTTTAGGCAAAGGAATTATTTTATCGATATTATCGTAATTCTCAAAAACAATTGGCGCAAGAAATCCTTTAACAAAAAGGTCAATTTTACAATCCGGAAATGTGGTCGTCACTTCCTGAATAAGTGGTGTGATTAATAATAGATTTCCTAATCTGCCATTAGGTCTGCATATTAATACTTTTTTGACCGTACCTTTATCGATCGGTCCACTTTTACTAGTAGAGTTACCAATATTCTTGGTTAAATTCCGCATCAGACTCCTTCTGAATACATTAACTTTTTTTAAGTTACTCATTTGTTGTATTGTTTTTGGAAATATTTTTTTTTTCAAGAAACCTTAAAGATAAGCTCTATTTTTTTCTAAAAATATATTCTAATCAACACGTAATTATTACAAAATTGTAATCAAATTTATCAATATTCACATCTTGAAAGGCAAATAAAATTACAAAAAAAATCACGTAAACAAATAAATACTAGACAGTTGTCCATTAAAAACAGTTGAATACCTGATATTACTAGATGTTTATGTCGACGACATAACCTTCTGAACCACGTATATTAAAAACTGTTCCGTCTTGAAAAATTAAGTACTGACCTTTTATTCCAACTAATTTACCACTAAATGTTGGCGTTTTATCTAAATTTAAACTGGCAATTTTTGCAGGGTAGTTTAGTACCGGGTAATTCAATTCGAATAAATCATCGCTTTTGGTATAGAAGTATTCCTGAACCTGCAACGGCAGTAAACTTTCTACTTTGGCTTTTTCAGCAATCAAATCAAAGGCAATTTCAGTATTCTGAAGCATTTTTCTCCAATTGGTTTTATCGGTGTAATGATTTTTCAGAGCGACTTCTGTAATTCCTGCTAAATATCGATTTGGAACTTCTACAATAGCAATAGCACGCGTTGCTCCCTGATCGATCCAACGTGTTGGAACCTGGGTTTTACGGGTTACTCCCACTTTAACTTCCGTAGATAAAGCCAGATAAACAATATGCGGCTGTAATTGCACTTTTTCTTCATAAGCTAAATCACGATCAGCGATTCCTAAATGAGCCGTACTTAATTCTGGTCGCATAATCCAGTCACCCACAGCCGGACTTGAATAAAAGCAATCATAGCAAAAACCCTGTCTGTATATTTTTTTCTTTTTGCTGCAATTCAAACATTGAAAACCAGTACAATTAATTTCGATTTCCTTATCTAACAACTGATTCATACTTAAGAAACTATCTTCAAAAACCAGATAATATTGAATAGGATTTCCGATTTCTGTCTGCATTTTTGTAAGCACGCCTTGATATGTCATTGTATTTTAAATTGCTGATTTTAAATTTTACTTTTGTTCAGGATAGTGAAATTTTATTGTTAAAATTCCACTTACTAACTGGAATCTTTGCTTCAAATCGAATTGTTTTTTACAAAAAAACACTATTTTTGATACAAAGGCAAAGTTAGTATTTGTCTCTTGATATTCAAATCTTATATTCCTGACTTTTTGCCAAAAGCTTAAAATCAGAAATCTAAAATCCAAAATTCATTCATGCCAGTATCTATAATAAATTCTTTCGCATCCTGGGTTCTCAAACAAAGGATTCATCAAATAGAACTTTTTCTAAAATATCCGAATGAAGTTCAGGAAGAACTACTGCATAATTTATTAACCTCCTCTGAAAATACAGTTGTAGGAAGAAAATATGATTTTGCATCTATAACTTCTTACCAAACATTTGCTGAAAGAGTGCCTATTGCAACTTATGAAGAATTACAGCCTTTAATTGAACGCACACGTCAGGGCGAACAGGGCGTTTTTTGGGAAACTCCAATTAAATGGTTTGCAAAATCCAGCGGAACGACCAATGCCAAAAGTAAATTTATTCCGGTAAGTAGTGAAGCATTGGAAGATTGTCACTATAAAGGAAGTAAGGATTTGCTTTGTTTGTATTTGAATAATAATGAGGATTCTGAATTATTTTTGGGGAAAAGTCTTCGCTTGGGCGGAAGTTCTCAGATTTATGAAAACAACAATACATTTTTTGGAGATTTATCAGCAATCCTGATTGAAAACATGCCTATTTGGGCCGAATTCAGCAGTACGCCAAGCAGTAAAACTTCATTAATGAGCGAATGGGAAACCAAAATCGCGGCTATTATCAATGAAACCAAAAATGAAAATGTAACGAGTTTTGCCGGTGTTCCTTCCTGGATGTTGGTCCTAATGAATAAGGTTTTAGAAGATACAGGAAAAGCGAATTTACTTGAACTTTGGCCCAACCTTGAGGTTTATTTTCATGGTGGCGTAAGTTTCTCTCCTTATAAAGAACAATATAAAAACATACTTCCGAGCAAGGATTTTAAATACTACGAAATATATAATGCCTCTGAAGGCTTTTTTGCCATTCAGGATTTAAATAATTCCAGCGATTTATTGTTGATGCTGGATTACGGAATTTTCTACGAATTCATTCCAATGGATACGTATGGAACACCAAATCAAAAAGTGCTTCGTTTAGCTGATGTTGAATTGAATAAAAACTATGCTATTGTCATTACGACCAATTCTGGCTTATGGCGTTATTTGATTGGAGATACAGTTCGTTTTACCTCTTTAAATCCGTACAGAATCAGAGTTACCGGAAGAACCAAACATCATATTAATGTTTTTGGGGAAGAATTAATGGTCGAAAACACCGATCAGGCAATCGCCAAGGCTTGTCAGGTTACTCAAACCGAAGTCATTGATTATACCGTTGCTCCTATTTTTATGCAGGATAAAGAAAAAGGTGCCCACGAATGGATGATCGAATTCAAGAAAAAACCGGCTGATGTGGGTCTTTTCCAAAAAGTTCTCGATGAAACTTTACAGACTTTAAACTCTGATTACGAAGCCAAACGTTATAATAATATGACACTAAATCCTTTGGTGATTAATGTAGCGCGTGAGAATTTGTTTTATGATTGGTTAAAAGAAAGAGACAAATTAGGTGGACAGCATAAAATTCCAAGACTTTCTAATCAGAGAGATTATTTGGAGCAGTTGAAGGAGATGTAGTATTTAAACACAAATTTCACCAATTTTCACGAATTGATTTGTCTTTGCGAGGAACGAAGCAATCGCACTTACTGCATTAAGCGGAATATAATAGTGAGATTGCTTCGTTCCTCGCAAAGACACATACGATTGAAATACTTTAATACCACTAAACCGCATGAGGAATAGAAGTGGAAATCCTTTTGTGCCGGTCCCGACGCTTCGGGACAAAAGATTGGAACGGATAGCCTGGCGGTCTTTGTTTGGCGGGACATACTCATAAAAAAACCTGAGTTCAAATGATAAACTAAGGTTTTCTTTATTTTTATTAAGTTCTGTTTCTCATTTCTCGTCCCTCGAAATGAGAAACAGAATGTAAATATTGATTTATTACATCATATCAATATATCGATCATGATATCCTAAAAGATATAAAACTCCGTCAAGACCAAGACTTGAAATCGATGTTGAAGCACTTTCTTTTACTTTTGGTTTAGCGTGAAAAGCGATTCCCAGACCGGCTAAGTTAAGCATTGGTAAATCGTTGGCACCGTCACCCACTGCAATTGTTTGGTTGATATGGATACCTTCTTTTTCTGCAATAGCTCTTAAGTGTTCGGCTTTTTTTAAACCGTCTACAATATCACCTATATATTTTCCGGTTAGTTTACCGTCTTTAATTTCTAATTGGTTGGCATGAACGTAATCGATACCCAATTCTTTTTGCAGATATTCTCCAAAATAGGTAAATCCTCCTGAAAGAATTGCGGTTTTATAACCGTAATATTTTAAGGCTTTCATTAAACGATGTGCGCCTTGTGTTATTGGTAAATTTTCTGCTACTTTTTGCAAAACTTCCTCGCTCAAACCTTCTAACAAGGCCATACGCTGTTTGAAACTTTCATTGAAGTCAATTTCGCCATTCATTGCTGATTCGGTGATCGCTCTCACCTGATCGCCTACTCCGTTTAATTCTGCCAATTCGTCGATAACTTCAGTTTGGATTAAAGTTGAATCCATATCGAAACAAACCAAACGACGGTTTCTTCTATAGATATTATCTTCCTGAAAAGAAATATCAACATTCAAAGTTCTTGAAATCTCCATAAAACTGGCTGTCATCAGGATCTTATTTACAATTTCGCCAGTAACGGATAATTGGATGCAAGAACGTGGATATTCTTCCAGATCAACTACAGAAGTTCTGCCTGTCAATCTAATAATCGAATCGATATTCAGGTTTTGATCTGACATAATTTTAGTCACGGCTGCCAATTGGGAAGCTGCCAGTTTCTCGCCTAAAATATTGATGATGTATCGTTGTTTCGATTGAGATTTAACCCATGTTTCATAGTCTTCAATAGAAATTGGAATAAACTTCACTTTAATTTCTAATTCGTAAGCTTTAAACAACAAGTCTTTTAAAACGGGAGCAGAACTTGAGCCAGCTTCAATTTCAAATAAAATTCCTAAAGAAAGCGTATCGTGAATATCAGCTTGACCAATATCTAAAATATTAGCATCGTACGTCGCCAATACAGCTGTTAAACCAGCCGTAACCCCTATTTTATCGTGTCCTGAAACCTTTAATAAAATAATTTCTTTGTCTTCTATTGCCATTTTATGCTTATTGTTTTGAAGCGACAAAAATCGGCAATCTATCTTTGATAAAAAAGGATAATGTTTGTTTTTTTGCAAACAAAAAGCACATAGTGATGTGCTTTTTGAATTAATTTAACAATTATGTTCCGCTATTAAAATAACATAACTTTTAAGTCTTTATTTTAAAAAATAAGCCGCATCAATTAACCGGTTTCCGGATTCATCATGAACGGCATAATTAAAACCACCCTGCACACAATAAGATCCATATTCGCCTTTTTTATTCAGGGCAATAAAACCAACCTGAATATCTTTTAATTCTTTATTTCTTCTTTTTGTCAATTTTACGATTCGGGCAACAGCCTCTTCACATGCTTTTTGAGGTGATTTTCCCTGACGCATTAATTCGACTACTAAATGGCATCCAGAAATCCTGATTACTTCTTCTCCATGACCGGTGGCTGTAGCACCTCCTATTTCATTGTCGACGTATAATCCTGCACCGATAATTGGAGAATCGCCAACACGACCGTGCATTTTAAAAGCCATTCCGCTTGTAGTGCATGCACCTGAAAGATTTCCGTCTGAATCTAAAGCGATCATACCAATTGTATCGTGATTCTCGATATTAGCAATTGGTTTATACTGACTCGTTTTGAGCCATTCCTTCCATTCTTTTTCCGATTCTTCCAGTAATAAATTTTCTTTTACAAATCCCTGAGATAAGGCAAATTGCAAAGCTCCCTCGCCAACCAGCATAACGTGCGGTGTTTTTTCCATGACCATTCTGGCTACAGAAATTGGGTGTTTTATATGTTCCAAACAAGCTACAGAACCTATATTAGCATTTTCATCCATAATGCAGGCATCCAGCGTTACACGACCGTCACGATCTGGTCGCCCGCCATAACCCACACTACGTTCGTTTGGGTCTCCTTCCGGAATTTTTACTCCCGCTTCGACTGCATCCAGCGCCCGTCCTTTATTTTTTAATATTTTCCAGGCCTCTTCATTGGCTTTAATACCAAAATTCCAGGTAGAAAGTACAATGGGTTTTGATCCTTTTTGTTCTAAAGCATCATTATTTTCTTCTTCTGAATCACGGTTGAAAGATTGTAATGATAACGCCACTGATGCGATAACGGCCGTTTTTAAAAAGTCTCTACGGTTTTTCATTTTTTGATTTGGTTATTTTTTGGGTTTAATAAAACACAAGTACCAAATTACAACAATTGAAAAGCGTGACAAAATAACTTTTTAGAAATAAAAAAACCGTTTCATTAACTGAAACGGCTTCTTGATTGTTCGTCTTTTGAAATCTTTTTATTTTTGATTTACATCGAAATTCACCATCCAATTGATACCAAATTTATCGGTAAACATTCCGAAATAAGCGCCCCAGAATGTATCACCCATTGGCATAAAAACATTTCCGCCTGCTGAAAGTCCGTTGAAGATTCTATCCGCCTCGTCTTTACTTTCCACATTTACTGAAACTGAAAAATTGCCTCCAAAAACTACATCACCTGATTGCTCGTTACTGTCGCTTCCCATTAATATGGTATCTCCAATTGGCAATGAAACGTGCATTACACGGTTAGCATCTTTTTCTGAAAATTCAGCGCAGCCTCCGTCTTCGGCAGCCGGCATATCTTTAAATTTTCCGATATACGGAAATTCTCCTCCAAAAACTGATTTATAAAATAGAAATGCTTCTTCGCAATTTCCGTTAAAAACTAAATAAGGGTTTACTGATGTTGCCATGATATTTTTTGTTTTTTGTTATAGTCTTTATTCTTGATTCTATTTTCTTTGCTCTATTCTCTTATCTCTTTCCTCTATTTCTCAGAAAGTTCTTTAACCGTTTCCATTCCTTTTGGAAAGGCTTCTTTAAAATAATCGATATACTTTTCCACGACATCAACCTGAGCGACAAGATCTGTAAATTCTTCATCTGGTGTTAATCGATAGGTTTCCATTGCACCACTCCACTTTTTAGTTTCGTCGTCCAAAGGCAGTTCTTTAAAATCTTTGATTTCTCCTATGTGCTTAAAAGCCATATACTCATTTGGAATTTTCTTTTCGATAATACTATTCATTCCTTCTCCGTTTGGAGACATGAAATGTATTTTATCACCTTCGTTCCAATCGCTTACTGCGTAAGATCCTTCGCAAAAAGCTCCTGTCCATTTCTTATATGTTTCGTCGTTCCATAAAACTGACCAAACTTTTTCTGCCGAAGCTTTGATTCTAATTTTAAATTCTAATGTTTCAATTGTCTCCATAACTATGATAATTTACTAAAATCCATATATAGAACATTCCAACGATGACCGTCTAAATCGGCAAAGGCACAGCCGTACATCCATCCCTGACTATCTGCTGGTGCAGCAAAAACATTTCCGCCTGCTTCTTCAGCCTTTTTTGCTAATTCGTCAACTTCTTCTTTGCTTTCGGCATCAATAGAAATCAAAATTTCTGAGCTTGCTTTTGTATCGGTCAAATTATTTTGAGAAAAACTAGCAAATAATGACTCTTCAAAAAGCATTACAACAAATTTTCCTTCGCCAACAACCATACAAGTAGAACTTGGCGTATCGTGTTCTTCATTAAAAGAGAAACCTATTTTCGAAAAAAAAGCTTTTGATTTTGCCACCTCTTTTACCGGCAAATTCAGCCATATTTGTTTTGTCATTTTTCTACTGTTTTTCGTTAAACGTTTTTTTTGCCACAAAGGCACTAAGACACAACGTTTTTTTTCAAAGCCTTTGAACCTCTGTCACTTTGCTCCTTTGAAACTAAAAACTAATTCGCTTCTGCATAACTTTTAAAATTATCAAGGATCGCTTGCCAGCCTCCGCGTTGCATTTCTTCCGGGTTTACTGTTTCGGGATCAAAGCTTTCGATTACCTCAATTCCGTTTGGTGTTTCTTTGAAAGTTATTTCGACTTTTCTTCCGTCAGCCATAACATACTCAATGGCTTCGTTTTGTTTTACCAAAGTATATTCGCCTTCAAAATCAAAACTCATGCTGCCATCTTTTGCTGCCATAGTCGATTTGAATTTTCCTCCTTCTCGCAAATCATTTTCTGCAAAAGGTGTGTGCCAGTCCGGCGAAGCAAAACTCCATTTTGTAATATGTTCTGGCAAGGTCCAGAAATTCCAAACTTTATCTATTGAGGCATTGATTGTGTTTTGTACTGTGATCATTCTGTTTTTTGTTTATCGTTTTTTGTTTTCAACATATTCTTTAAATTTCTGAATAATGGCGCTGCAAAATTGTTCTTGCATCTCTTCAGAAATCTTGGTTTCTGGTTCAAATGTTTCGGTTAGTTTTACTTCTGCTCCCATATTTTCAAAACGAACACTTGCTGTTCTATTGTCTATAAGCTCGTATTCAATCAGTGAAAATTTGTCGATTTTAGTGTAGGTTCCTTCAAAATCAAATCCATCACTTCCATCTTTTATAGCCATGGTAAATTTGAATTTACCTCCGACTCTCAAATCGTTTTCTGCATTTGGCGTATGCCAATTTTCAAAAGGAACATTCCAGTTCTTGATATGTTCTGGCGATGTCCATAAATCCCAGACTTTATCTATTGATGCGTTGATGGTATTTTGAACTTTTATCATTTTATCAATTTAAAGTGATTCCATTTCAGTCGGAATCTGGCTTTCATCCATATAAAAAATTTCCCAATGATGTCCGTCCAAATCAAAAAAATCTCTTTGGTACATCCAGCCATAATCTTTAGCTTGATTGTGTAGTTTACCGCCGGCCTGAATAACCGATGTAATTATCTCATCAACTTTATCTCTACTTTCAACAGAAATAGCGGCAATCATTTCTGTGCTTGTTGTTGTATTGCAAATTTCTTTTTCAGTAAATGTTTTAAAAAAATCTTCTACCAAAAGCATTGCAAATATATTTTCACCAATTATAAGGCAAGTTCCTTTTTCATTTGTGAATTTTGGATCAAATGAAAATCCTAACTTTTTAAAAAATGATATAGACTTATTTAAATCTTTTACAGGAAGATTTAAGAAAATTTTTGTTTTCATAGCATTAAAATTACAAATTATCTAAAACAAATTTAGACTTTTAGAATAGGCTTTAAATTACAATAAAAGTCAACTTTAGGGTCATTTAAGACAAATTGTCTATTTTTGTATTGATGTTAACTATCACAAAAGAGAAAAACCATGAGTAAGAAAATAGCTTTAATTGTCCCGCATGATTATAAATTATTGAGTATAGCAGCGATTTTAGAAGTTTTTGAAACTGCCAATAAATTAGATAAAGGACCAGAAAAACCTTTTGAGATAATGGTCTTTCAATCGGTTGAACAAATCGAGCAGAAACATTTATTTGGTTATGAAGTGAATGCGATCGAAACTTCAGATATAAAATTGGAGCTTATCTTGATTCCCGCTTTTACAACCGATAACATGAGTGAAATGATTGCGAAAAATAAAAAATTTATTCCGTGGTTACAAAAACAACATAAGGCAGGAGCAGAACTGGCTAGTTTTTGTACCGGTGCATTTTTGTTTGCTGCTTCAGGTTTATTAAACGAAAAACTAGCCACTACGCATGTTGATGCCTGCAGTGCTTTTACTAAAGCTTTTCCTTTAGTAAAATTAAAATCAGAAGAAACCTTAACGGCAGATGGAAGTTTATACACAAGTGGAGGATCAACCTCATCCTTTCATTTATTGATTCTTTTGGTTCAGAAATATTGTGGAAATGAAATTGCGGTTCAAATTGCCAAAATTTTCTCGATTGATTTAAATCGATACAAACAAAGTTACTTTAGCACTTTCAGACCCAATCATTTACACAATGATACTTTAGTCGCTATGTTACAGCAGAAAATTGAAAATCAATATCACAGTATTGAAAAACTAGAAGAAATCACAAAAGATATTCCAACAAGTGCCAGAAACATGACCCGCCGATTCAAGCAAGTTACCGGAATTCCGCCAATTGAGTATTTACAAAATATAAGAGTCGAAAGTTCCAAGAAATATTTGGAACAGACGCAGCTTTCTATTTCTGAAATTATTGAAAAAACAGGATATAACGATCCTAAAGCTTTCAGGAAAGTATTTTATAAAATGGTCGGCATGAAACCTATTGAATATCGAGAGAAATTTAGAGTCCAATAAAAAAGTCCCGATTTTGATCGGGACTTTTTAGTTTTATTTTTTTATTGGATTTTACTTTCTATACTTATTTCGTAAAAACTTAATGAGCAAATACAATATATATACTATGATTATTAATCCGATGATATTGATAATTTGCCAAAGAAGTATGTGTCCTTCTGAATCTTCAATAGCCTCATTCATAATACAATAATTTTAGTCGTTATATTATAAAGATACAAAAACTGCATCAATAAAAATTACA
>Ga0247812_10000703_pt1 | contig 19794 bp, 17 predicted proteins | sample UWRJL149409B1_FD_178011 | JGI IMG/M metagenome (GOLD analysis project Ga0247812, IMG submission 178011) | Plant litter microbial communities from Arlington Agricultural Research Station in Wisconsin, United States - UWRJ-L149-409B-1 | ecosystem: Environmental > Terrestrial > Plant litter >...
GGTGGGGTAAGAGCGTTTTGCTTACTTTTGCCTGGGCCGGCATTCCGGCTGTTCAAAAGTGAGCCGCCGTCAGGCGGAACCATAGGAGGCCGTTACCGCAAAAATGGATATGTACTCGGTCTAATCCAACACCCTGGTCGGCCCCGAGGTCACTACGCAAGCAGGTTCTCTCTCCACAGGTGCAACGTCGCACCACAGTTGTGTAGATACCTATGCCGCGATGGCGGTGGGTCAGGGGTAAGGGCGCAACCCCAAGCCGCCATCACCGCAGCAACGGATCCCCCCAAACCCAGGATCAAAAGACTCCGCAGGGTTACTTCTGCGTCCCATCATCATGCTGCAGATTGGCCTGGGTCAGGTTGCTCCCTGGCGGTACGCTGCGGGTCAGCCAGACGTTGCCGCCGATGCTCGAGCCCTTGCCGATGGTGATCCGTCCGAGGATGGTCGCACCAGCGTAGATCACCACATCGTCCTCGACGATCGGGTGACGCGCATGCCCCTTCTGCAACTGACCGTCCTCGTCCGCCGGGAAGCGCTTGGCGCCCAGGGTCACGGCCTGATAGATGCGCACGCGCTCGCCGATGATCGCGGTCTCGCCGATCACCACGCCCGTGCCATGGTCGATGAAGAAGCTGCGGCCGATCTGCGCACCCGGGTGGATGTCGATGCCGGTGGCCGAGTGGGCAATTTCCGAGCTGATCCGCGCCAGCAACGGCAGGCCGGCTCGGTACAGGTGGTGCGCCAGGCGATGGTGAATCACCGCCAGGATCCCCGGGTAGCAGAGCAATACCTCATCGACGCTGCGGGCTGCCGGATCGCCGTGATAGGCGGCGAGCACGTCGGAGTCCAACAGGCCGCGCAACTCGGGCAAGGCCAGGGCGAAATCCTGGATCAGGCTGATGGCCCGTGCCTCGACCTCGGTATCGACCTGGGCGGTTTGCCTGGCGACATAGCGCAACTCCAGTCGCGCTTGGCCCAGCAGGGCATTCAAGGCCACGTCCAGAGTGTGCCCGACGTAGAAGTCCTCGCTCTCCTCACGCAGGTCCACCGGCCCCAGGCGCATCGGGAACAAGGCGCCACAGAGGGCTTCGAGAATCTCCGCCATCGCTGCGCGCGATGGCAGCTCGCGACCACCCTGCTCACCGCTGCTGCGACCATTTTGCGCACGCCACTGGTCACGGGCTACGCGCAGTTGGCTGACGATGGTCTGTAATTGCCAATGGCTGGAACGCTCACTCACGGTCAAAACTCCTCGCACGCAGCGGCCCCATACCAGGCCGCCTGAATGGCAGTCACTTTACGGTATGGTCACAAACCGCAATTAAGAACGAATTGTGCGAGCCTTAGCACTTTTAGGAATATGCGATTGACGGTTGCCCGGGTAAAACGGCCTGCCTATAGTCCAGACACCTCCTACTACCCGTGCGGACCCATGATCAAACAACAGCTTGCTCGCTTTCACCGACTGGATCTTCTCGTCAACGCCACCCCCTTGGAAAAGCTCGAGCGGCTGTCGACCTGGCTGGGGCGCGAGGTCTACGTCAAGCGTGACGACCTGACGCCGCTGGCCATGGGTGGCAACAAGCTGCGCAAACTCGAATACCTGGCCGCCGACGCACTGGCCCAGGGCGCCGACACCCTGATCACCGCCGGGGCCATCCAGTCCAACCATGTGCGCCAGACTGCGGCAATTGCCGCAAAGCTCGGTCTGGGCTGCGTCGCCCTGCTGGAAAACCCGATCGGCACGGATGACAGCAACTACCTGGGCAACGGCAACCGCCTGCTGCTGGACCTGTTCGATGCCAAGGTCGAGCTAGTGGACAACCTCGACAACGCCGACCAACAGTTGCAAGCCCTGGCGGAGCGCCTGCGCAGCAGCGGCAAGCAGCCGTACCTGGTGCCAATTGGCGGCTCCAATGCCTTGGGCGCGCTGGGGTATGTGCGGGCAGGGCTGGAACTGGCCGAACAGATCAAGGACACCGGCCTGCAATTTGCGGCCGTGGTCCTGGCCTCGGGCAGTGCCGGCACCCATAGCGGCCTGGCGCTGGCATTGAGTGAAGTGCTACCGGAACTACCGGTGATCGGGGTCACCGTCTCGCGCACCGATGAAGACCAGCGCCCCAAGGTCCAGGGCCTGGCCGAACGCACCGCCGAACTGCTAGGGATCCAACTGCCGGCGAGTTTCAAGGTACAACTGTGGGACGAGTACTTCGCCCCCCGCTATGGCGAGCCGAGCGCCGGTACCCTGGCTGCGGTCAAGCTGCTGGCGAGCCAGGAAGGCCTGTTGCTCGACCCGGTCTACACCGGCAAGGCCATGGCCGGACTGCTCGATGGCATTGGCAGGCAGCGTTTCGACAATGGTCCTATCCTGTTCCTGCACACTGGCGGCGCCCCGGCACTGTTTGCCTACGCTGCATCGTTCGCCTGAAGCCAATCCACGTCATGTAGGAGCGAGCTTGCTCGCGATAGCGCCCTAAAGCATTCCACGACATCCACCAAATAACCCTAAAAGGAATAACAAACTCACTTTTTATTATTTTCAAGTCTAAAAATCCCGCCCTATAGTCTCGCCGCAGGCGCAATTGTCGCGAGACGCATACGCTGCTTCTAGGGCAGGATGTGGAATTCCCGATTTTGCCTGCTTCATAAAAAACGTCTTCATAAAAAACACAGGGGCTTGTCATGAATTTTTCCGCATTTCGTCGAAATCTGCTGGTGGGCTCGCTGGGCCTGGTACTTGGTGCCGGTCTGTTGGGGCAAGCGGTAGCCGGTGAGCAACTGCAAAAGATCAAGGACGCGGGCGTGATCAACGTCGGCCTGGAAGGCACCTACCCACCGTTCAGTTTTGTCGATGCCGACGGCAAGCTGGCAGGTTTCGAAGTCGAATTTTCCGAAGCCCTGGCCAAGGAGCTGGGGGTCAAGGTCAAACTGCAACCGACCAAGTGGGATGGCATCCTCGCCGCCCTGGAGTCCAAGCGCCTGGATGCGGTCGTCAACCAGGTAACCATCTCTGAAGAGCGCAAGAAGAAGTACGACTTCTCCGAGCCCTACACCGTCTCCGGGATTCAGGCCCTGGTACTGACCAAGAACAAGGACAGCATCAAGTCCGCCGCCGACCTGGCTGGCAAGAAAGTCGGGGTGGGCCTGGGCACCAACTACGAGCAGTGGGTGAAGGCCAATGTGCCGACCGCTGACATCCGCACCTACGAAGATGACCCAACCAAGTTCCAGGATCTGCGTGTCGGGCGCATCGACGCCATTCTGATCGACCGCCTCGCCGCGCTGGAATACGCCAAGAAAGCCAAGGACACCACCGCTGCCGGTGAAGCGTTCTCTCGTCAGGAAGCCGGTATCGCCCTGCGCAAAGGCGAGCCTGAGCTGCTGGCCGCAGTGAACAAGGCGATCGACAAGCTGCGTGCCGACGGTACGTTGAAGAAGCTTTCGGAAAAATACTTCAACGCTGACGTCACTCAGTAATGGGCGAGGCTTTCCAACTCGCGCTGGACTCCGCGCCCTTTCTGCTCAAGGGCGCGTACTACACCGTCATCCTCAGCCTTGGCGGGATGTTTTTCGGCCTGCTGCTGGGCTTCGGCCTGGCCTTGATGCGCCTGTCGCGCTTCAAGCTGGTGAGCTGGATCGCGCGCATTTATGTGTCGTTCTTTCGCGGCACGCCGTTGCTGGTGCAGCTGTTCGTGATCTATTACGGTTTGCCGCAATTGGGCGTCGAGCTTGATCCGCTGCCGGCGGCCTTGATCGGCTTCTCGCTGAACATGGCCGCCTATGCCTGCGAAATCCTGCGCGCCGCCATCAGTTCGATCGAACGGGGCCAATGGGAAGCCGCGGCCAGTATCGGCATGACCCGTGCGCAGACCCTGCGCCGGGCCATCCTGCCGCAAGCCGCGCGCACCGCATTGCCGCCCCTGGGCAACAGCTTCATCTCGCTGGTCAAGGACACCGCGCTGGCCGCGACCATCCAGGTGCCGGAGCTGTTCCGCCAGGCACAGCTGATTACCGCCCGCACCTTCGAAATTTTCACCATGTATCTTGCCGCCGCGCTGATCTACTGGGTTCTGGCCACGGTGCTATCGCACCTGCAGAACAAGTTGGAAGAGCGGGTCAATCGGCACGACCAGGAGTCCTGACCCAATGATTGTCGTGGAAAAACTGACAAAGCAGTTCAAGGGTCAAGTTGTGCTCAATGGCATCGACCTGGAGGTCAAGGAAGGCGAGGTGGTCGCCATCATCGGCCCCAGCGGCTCGGGCAAGACTACCTTCCTGCGCTGCCTGAACTTTCTCGAAGAGCCGAGCAGTGGCCGGATCAAGGTCGGCGACATCGAGATCGATGGTAGCCGCCCGCTGAACCAGCAGCAGGGCCTGGTGCGCCAATTGCGCCAGCACGTGGGCTTCGTGTTCCAGAACTTCAACCTGTTCCCGCACCGCACGGCGCTGGAAAACGTCACCGAAGGGCCACTGGTGGTCAAGAAGATTCCCAGGGAGGAGGCCCTGGCACTGGGCCGCAAACTCCTGGCCAAGGTCGGCCTGGCGGGCAAGGAAGATGCCTACCCGCGCCGGCTCTCCGGCGGCCAGCAACAGCGCGTGGCGATCGCCAGGGCGCTGGCCATGGAGCCGGAAGTGATCCTCTTCGACGAACCAACCTCCGCGCTGGATCCGGAACTGGTCGGTGAAGTGCTGGCGACCATTCGTGGCCTGGCGGAAGAAAAACGCACCATGGTCATCGTCACCCACGAAATGGGCTTTGCACGCGACGTGGCCAACCGCGTGGTGTTTTTTGACAAGGGCGTGATCGTCGAACAAGGCGAAGCCAAGGCCTTGTTTGCCAACCCCAAGGAAGAGCGTACCCGACAGTTTCTCAGCAAGTTTCTTAACGCCTGAAGTTTCGCGCAACCCGCAACTTCCCATTTGCAACAGTCACTTTCCACGGAAGGAAGTGGCGCCTGTTAAAAACAATAACTCCCCCCTGGTATTTATCCCTACGCGCACACGGAATAAATAGATACGTCCTCCCCTTTCCTCCGGCGGCGTACCTTGGCCCAGGCTCTGCGTCTCGCCGCCCCGAAAATAGCCTGCTTTATAGTTCTATAGCTTTGATCATCCGAGAAAAACCCCAATCACCTGTACGCTGGAAACGCCTCCAAGGTAGGACATTTCTGATTGACCAAGGATCACCAACTTCCCAACTTTCATCTATTGACACCCTATCAGGCGCGCTCTTATCTAGACGCCAATTAACTGCACACCGGCATTAACCAATCGGCTATCACTTGAACTCGACACCCTGAATCAATGTGAACTAACGCAACTTCGAAACGGACTTCGCTGCGGTATTTCAAGGAGAACACGCATGACCTGTCTGCGGAACAAAGTAGAACTGACGGCTCCACGCCTGGCGCAATCGTCGGGATCCGCCATTAACGGTGTCTCAGCGGCTCATCTGCTGATCGAGATTGCCCCCTACGCCAGCATGGAAGAAGGCGACCTGATCGAGCTGTTCTGGGACACCTGCTACGTCGCCTCCAAGGTCCTGGAAGCCGCGGATATCGGCCAGCCCATCCACCTACGGGTGCCCGAGAGCTTTATCCGCAACGGCAGGTCCGGTATCCACTATCGGGTCATGCAAGTCGGCCATGACCCGGCGCGCTCAGCGACCAAGCGAGTGCAGGTCAAGCTCGACTGCCCCGGTGGGCAACCACACAGCCAGTGCGCCGATGAAAACCAGGGGCTGGCGCCCTTGGGCATTCCAGAGATGATCCGCAAGCATGGGGTCAACCCGAACCAGATGAAACGCGGCGTGCCGCTGACCATCGAGCCTTACCTGAACATGGCCACCGCCGATGCAATCACCCTGCGCTGGGGCGATGTGCGCCTGGACCTGCCCAAGGTCAAGCCCGGCGAGGTCGGCAAGCCGATCAACCTGTGGGTGCCGTCGGCAGTGATTCTCGAGGCCGGAGAGGACAGTCGCCTGGAAGTGACCTACTGCATTCTCGATCGGGTGGGCAACAACTCACGCTGGGCGCCTGCGCGCCTGTTGCGAATCGGCTGCTGCCCACCCGGCGCCAGGCTGCCAGCCGACCCTGAGGCAACAGCGCACGGACCTTCTATGTATATTCCTAAAAGTTAGTTTATTAATTTTTTATACGCGATTAGGGTATATGCACCGGACCACCGGACATTCTTGATTCTGATTTCGCCGCACGACGCGGCTTATCCATGAGATGTGAGGTAGGTATGGTCCGGAACACAATCACCCCAGTGCAGATCGCCAGGGCATTGCGTGCAGCCAAGGAGTGGCAGTGATGTCCAGTCTGGCCGAAGCAAACATCCAGAGCGATCTGGACATCGCCCCGCCGCTGCTGCCCGCACAGGTGCTCGGCAATGACGCACAAGCCCTCGAAGCTGCCCACGAACTCGCGGCTGTCGCCCGCCAGCAAGCCGCGCGCCGCGATCAGCAACGCAAATTGCCCTGGGCGGAAATCGAGCAGTTCACCCGCAGCGGCCTGGGCAGTATCGCCATTGGCAAAGCCTTTGGTGGCCCACAGGTTTCCTACGTCACCCTGGCTGAAGTCTTCGCGATCATTTCCGCGGCAGACCCGGCACTGGGGCAAATTCCGCAGAACCAGTTCGGCATCCTCAACCTGCTGCAACATGTGGCCAGCGAGCCGCAGAAACAGCAGTTGTTCCAGAGCGTGCTCAACGGTTCGCGCATCGGCAATGCCGGCCCGGAACGGGGCAACAAGAACACCCTGGAACTCAAGGCCCGTATCACCGCCCAAGGCGATGGTTGGGTGCTCAATGGCCAGAAGTTCTACTCCACCGGTGCCCTCTTCGCACACTGGATCGCGGTCAAGGCGCTCAACGACGACGGCAAGCAGGTGATGGCGTTTATCCGTCGTGGCACCCCGGGACTGCGAGTGGTGGACGACTGGTCGGGGTTTGGCCAACGCACCACCGCCAGCGGCACCGTATTGCTCAACAACGTGCGGGTCGACGCCGACCTGGTGGTGGAAAACTGGCGGCTCAACGAGCGCCCGAATATCCAGGGTGCCGTCTCCCAACTGATCCAGGCCGCCATCGACGCCGGCATTGCTCGCGGCGCCCTCGACGACGCCATTGAATTTGTACGCACCCGCGCCCGGCCGTGGATCGATGCCAAGGTCGACCGCGCCAGTGATGACCTGTACGTGATTGCCGACATCGGCAAACTGAAGATCGAACTGCACGCCGCCGAAGCGCTGCTGCGCAAGGCCGGCAAGGTGCTGGATCAGGTCAGCGCGGCACCGGTCACTGCCGCTTCCGCCGCCCGCGCCTCGATTGCCGTCGCCGAGGCCAAGGTGCTGACCACCGAGATCTCGTTGCTCGCCAGCGAAAAGCTCTTCGAGCTGGCCGGCAGCCGCGCCACCCTCGCCGAATTCAACCTCGATCGTCACTGGCGCAATGCGCGCGTGCACACCCTGCACGACCCGGTGCGCTGGAAGTACCACGCCGTGGGCGACTACCGCCTCAACGGCACCTTGCCGAACCGGCATTCCTGGATCTGACCGACCAGACATCTGGAGATTTACATGACGTTTTCCCATTCCGTCGCGGTCATTACCAGCGATGAACAAGCCCTTATTGTCGCCAGCGACCTGGCCGAAGACTTGCGCCGCGACAGCGCCCTGCGCGACCGTGAACGTCGCCTGCCTTATCCGGAGCTGGAAGTGTTTTCGCGCTCGGGCCTGTGGGGCATCAGCGTCCCCCGCGAATATGGCGGCGCCGGGGTGTCCAACGTCACCCTGGCCAAGGTCATCGCCCTGATCGCCCAGGCTGATGGTTCCCTGGGGCAGATTCCGCAGAACCATTTTTATGCCCTCGAAGTCCTGCGGGTGAACGGCAGCGAGGCGCAGAAAACACGCCTGTACGCCGAAGTGCTCGCCGGCCAGCGTTTCGGCAATGCCCTGGCGGAACTGGGGACCAAGACCGCCCATGACCGGGTCACCCGCCTGACCCAGGATGGCCAGGGCTACCGCATCAACGGCCGCAAGTTCTACGCCACCGGCGCCATCTACGCCCAGCGCATTCCCACCTCGGTGGTTGATGACCATGGCGTCCAGCAACTGGCCTTCGTGCCCCGCGATAGCCAAGGCCTGACGGTGATCGACGACTGGAGCGGCTTCGGCCAACGCACCACAGGCAGCGGCTCGGTGGTGTTCGAGGACGTCTATGTGTCTGCCGACGACCTGGTGCCGTTTCAAAGCGCCTTCGAGCGTCCGACCCCGGTCGGCCCGCTGGCGCAGATTCTCCACGCCGCCATCGACACCGGTATCGCCCGCGCCGCCTACGAAGACGCGCTGCACTTCGTGCGGACCAAGACCCGCCCGTGGATCGACTCCGGCAACGACCAGGCCACCCAAGACCCGCTTACACTGAAAAGCTTCGGTCACCTGAGCATCCGCCTGCACGCCACCGAAGCGCTGTTGGAACGTGCCGGTGAATTCCTCGACCAGGCTCAGCGCAACACCAACGCAGACACCGTGGCGGCCGCCTCGATTGCCGTGGCCGAAGCCCGCGCCATCAGCAGCGAAATCTCCCTGGCCGCCGGCAGCACCCTGTTTGAGCTCGCCGGTAGCCAGGCGACGCTGGCCGAGCATGGCCTGGACCGGCACTGGCGCAACGCGCGCGTGCATACCTTGCATGACCCGGTGCGCTGGAAATACCACGCGGTGGGCAACTACTACCTCAATGATGAAAACCCGCCGCTGCGAGGGACCATCTGATGAGCAGCCCCGTGCACGCGAAGAAAAAAATCCTCCTCAATGCCTTCAACATGAACTGCATCGGGCACATCAATCACGGCCTGTGGACCCATCCACGAGACAACTCGACCCAGTACAAGAGCGTCGAGTACTGGACTGAGCTGGCGCAGCTGCTGGAGCGCGGGCTATTCGACGGTTTGTTCATCGCCGACATCGTCGGTGTCTATGACGTGTACCAGGGCTCGGTGGACGTACCGCTCAAGGAGTCGATCCAGTTGCCGGTCAACGACCCACTGCTGCTGGTTTCGGCCATGGCCGCGGTGACCCGTAACCTCGGCTTCGGCCTCACCGCCAACCTCACCTATGAACCGCCGTACCTGTTCGCCCGGCGCATGTCGACCCTCGACCACCTGAGCCGTGGGCGGGTGGGCTGGAACATTGTCACCGGCTACCTCGACAGCGCCGCCAAGGCCATGGGCCTGAGCGAGCAGGTCGAACATGACCGGCGTTACGACCAGGCCGACGAGTACCTGCAGGTGCTGTACAAGCTCTGGGAGGGCAGCTGGGAGGCGGACGCGGTACTCAACGACCCCCAACAGCGCATCTACGCCCAGCCGGGCAAAGTGCACAAGATCGAGCACCACGGCGAGTTCTATCAGGTCGAGGGTTATCACCTGTGCGAACCCTCACCGCAACGCACCCCGGTGCTGTTCCAGGCCGGCAGTTCGAGTCGCGGCCTGCAATTCGCCGGGCAACACGCCGAGTGCGTGTTCATCAGTGGCCAGAACAAAACCTCGACCAAGGCCCAGGTCGACAAGGTGCGCGCCAGCGCCGTCAGCGCCGGGCGCAACCCAGACGACATCAAGGTATTCATGGGTTTGAACGTGATTGTCGGAGCCAGCGAAGAGGCCGCCTGGGCCAAGCACGCCGAGTACCTGAGCTACGCCAGCGCCGAAGCTGGAGTCGCGCATTTTTCCGCCTCCACTGGCATCGATTTCTCCCAGTACGGATTGGACGAGCCTATCCAGTACGTGAAAAGCAACGCCATCCAATCCGCCACCCAGCACCTGAAAAACAACGACTGGACCCGGCGCAAACTGCTCGATCAGCACGCCCTGGGCGGTCGCTACATCACCCTCGTCGGTTCACCCGAACAGGTGGCGGACGAACTGGAATCGTGGATCGCCGAAACCGGCCTGGACGGCTTCAACCTGACCCGCATCGTCACCCCGGAAAGCTATGTGGATTTCATCGACTTGGTGATCCCCGAGTTGCAGCGCCGTGGTTCGTACAAGACCGCGTATGACCAGGGCACCTTGCGCGAGAAGCTGTTTCAAGGGGCCGCGCAATTACCCGAACAGCACACCGGTTCGACGTTTCGCCGCTGACCGGTCCCACGAACCATTGTGGGAGCGAGCCTGCTCGCGAAGAGCCTCCCAAACAACCCAACTCTATGACTGGAAACCCATCATGAAAAACACCTTGTTCACCCACCCAGTCAAAGCACTGGCACTGGCCCTCGGCCTTTTCAGCTCCGTGACCTTCGCCGCCGACGCGCCGCTGAAGGTCGGCACCACCGCCGCCTTCGCCATTCCCCTGGAGGCCGCGGTCGAGGAGGCCGGCAAGCAAGGCCTGAAAGTCGAGCTGGTGGAGTTCAGCGACTGGATCGCACCCAACGTCAGCCTGGCCTCGGGCGACATCGACGTGAACTACTTCCAGCACATCCCCTTCCTGGAAAACGCCAAGGCCGCCGCCGGCTTCGACCTGGTGCCGTTCGCCCCGGGGATCATCAACAACGTCGGCCTGTATTCGAAGAAATACAAAAGTTTCGCCGAGCTGCCCGAAGGCGCCAGCGTGGCCATCGCCAACGACCCGATCAACAGCGGTCGCGGCCTGCAACTGCTGGCCAAGGCCGGCTTGATCACGCTCAAGGATGGGGTGGGCTACAAGGCCACCGAAGACGACATCGTCGCCAACCCGAAGCAGATCAAAATCCTCCAGGTCGAAGCCGTGCAACTGGTGCGCGCCTATGACGACGCCGACCTGGTGCAGGGTTACCCAGCCTACATTCGCCTGGCCAAGACATTCGACGCCGGCTCCGCGCTGCTGTTCGACGGTCTCGACCACAAGGAATACGTGATCCAGTTCGTGATCCAGCCCAACAGCAAAACCGACCCTCGCTTGATCAAGTTCGTCGACATCTACCAGCATTCACCCGCCGTTCGCGCTGCCCTGGATAAAGCCCACGGCAAGCTCTACCAAGCCGGCTGGGAAAGCTGAGCATGAGCGCCGCGAGCCAACTGCGACTGGAAATTCCAGAGCCCCACAACGCGGTCCAGACTGAACTGCACCCCGACCTCAATCACGCCCACGTCCGCTTCATTGGCCTGGGCAAGACCTACAACGGCCAGCAAGGCCCGGTCGCCGCGCTGCACGGCATCGACCTGGCGATCCAGCGCGGTGAGGTGTTCGGCATCATCGGCCGCAGCGGTGCCGGCAAGTCGTCGCTGATCCGCACCATCAATCGCCTCGAACAACCAACCTCGGGCCGGGTGCTGATCGATCAGGTGGACATCGGCGAGTTCGACGAAGACCGCCTGGTGCACCTGCGTCGGCGCATCGGCATGATCTTCCAGCACTTCAACCTGATGTCGGCCAAGACCGTGTGGCAGAACGTCGAATTACCACTCAAGGTCGCCGGCGTGGCGAAACCGGCGCGCGAGCAAAAGGTCCGCGAGCTGCTCGAACTGGTGGGCCTGCAGGACAAGCACAAGGCCTACCCGGCACAGCTCTCGGGCGGGCAGAAACAGCGCGTCGGCATTGCCCGCGCGCTGGTGCACGATCCGGCGATCCTGCTGTGCGACGAAGCCACTTCGGCGCTGGACCCGGAAACCACCCAATCGATCCTCGGCCTGCTGCGCGAAATCAACCGGCGCCTGGGCCTGACCATCATTCTGATCACCCACGAGATGGCGGTGATCCGCGATATCTGTGACCGGGTAGTGGTGCTCGAACACGGCAAGATCGTCGAGCAAGGCCCGGTCTGGCAAGTGTTCGGCAACCCGCAACACGAGGTCAGCAAAACCCTGCTGGCGCCGCTGCAGCACAGCCTGCCGGAGGACCTGCAAGGCCGCCTGCAAACCCAACCCGCCTCAGCCCAGGCCGCCGTGGTATTGCGCTTGCAGTTCACCGGCAGCAGTCAGGACGAACCGGACCTGGCTGCACTGTTTAGCGCCCTGGGTGGCCGGGTGCGCTTGCTGCAAGGCGGAGTCGAGCGAATCCAGGGGCATGCCTTGGGGCAATTGCTGCTGGCAGTGTCGGGGTCGTCCCTGGACACCGAACAATTGCGGCAACGCGCCGCTGCATGGGCGCAACAGGTAGAGGTGCTGGGTTATGTGGTTTGAGCGTTTGCTGCAAGGCTTTATCGATACCTTCCTGATGGTCGGCGTGTCGTCGCTGATCGCCTTGCTGGCGGGTATTCCGTTGGCGGTGATCCTGGTCACCAGCGCCAAGGGCGGGATCTACCAAGCCCCGGCGCTGAACCGTGCGCTGGGGGCCTTTGTGAACCTGTTCAGGTCGATCCCGTTCCTGATCCTGATGGTCGCGCTGATCCCATTTACCCGGTTGATCGTCGGCACCACCTACGGCGTCTGGGCCGCTGTAGTGCCACTGACCATTGCCGCCACGCCATTTTTCGCGCGGATTGCCGAGGTCAGCCTGCGCGAGGTCGATCACGGCCTGATCGAAGCGGCCCAGGCCATGGGCTGCCGCCGCTGGCACATCATCTGGCACGTGTTGCTGCCTGAAGCGCTGCCGGGGATTGTGGGGGGATTCACCATCACCCTGGTCACCATGATCAACTCCTCGGCCATGGCCGGGGCCATTGGTGCCGGTGGCCTGGGCGATATCGCCTACCGTTACGGCTACCAACGCTTTGACAGCCAGATCATGCTCACGGTGATCGTGCTGCTGGTGATTCTGGTGGCGGTGATTCAATTGGGCGGGGATCGGTTGGCGCGCGGCTTGAACAAGCGTTGAACCCTCGGCCGCAAAGGGTATATTCGGCTCACTCCCCTTGCCTGCGCAGCCGATCATGAAACACACCCCCGACGACCTCCAACAGATCACCGCCACCACCCTGGATCACTACAATTCGGTGGCCGAAGGCTTTCGCGAAGGCACTCGCGAGCATGACGTCAGCCAGAACATCGCGGCCCTGCTGCGGCACATCCAGGGTGAGGCGCCGCTACAGATTCTCGACTTCGGCTGCGGCCCGGGGCGGGACTTGCAGACGTTCACCCGCCTGGGACATACGGCCGTCGGCCTCGACGGCTCTGAGCAGTTTGCCCGGATGGCCCGCGAGGACAGCGGCTGTGAGGTCTGGCAGCAGGACTTTCTCAAGCTCGACCTGCCGGCCGATCGGTTTGACGGGATTTTCGCCAATGCCGTGCTGTTTCATGTGCCACGCCAGGAGTTGCCGCGGGTGCTACGGCAACTGCACGGGACCTTGAAACCGGGTGGTGTGCTGTTCAGTTCCAATCCCCGTGGCGACAACCAAGAGGGCTGGAATGGCCCGCGATACGGGGCGTATCACGACCTTCAAGCGTGGCAGCAATTGCTCACCGAGGCGGGTTTTGTCGAGCTCGAACACTACTACCGCCCGGCCGGGCTGCCGCGCGAGCAGCAGCCTTGGCTGGCGAGTGTCTGGCGTAAATCGGCGTAGGCCGTTAGACCGCCATCGCGGGCAAGCCCGCTCCCACATAGACCTGCTGGGTGTATGAAAGATCTGCGAACCCCAAAACCACTGTGGGGGCGGGCTTGCCCGCGATGGGGGCGGAACATTCAGCATCGATGGCGCCTGACACACCGCCATCGCGGGCAAGCCCGCTCCCACATAGACCTGCGTGGGTGTATGCAATATCTGCAAGCACCCAAAACCACTGTGGGAGCGAGTCGGGCGGCGCTCCGTCTGCTCGCGATGAGCGCATGGCGCTCGCCTTTATACCGCCTCTTTAGTCGGCTCCTTGATCTTGTACCAGGCCACATACAGCGCCGGCAGGAACAGCAGCGTGAGCAGGGTGGCGACGATGATCCCGCCGATCATGGCGTAGGCCATCGGTCCCCAGAACACTTCCCGGGCAATCGGGATCATGCCCAGGCTCGCGGCGGCCGCCGTCAGCAGGATCGGTCGGCGGCGGTGCTCGGTGGCTTGCACCACGGCATCCCAGGGGGAACAACCGTCGCGCTCGAACGAGTCGATCTGGGTCACCAGGATCACCGAGTTACGAATGATGATGCCGATCAGCGCCAGGATCCCCAGGATCGCCACAAAGCCCATGGGCGTACCCGTCGGGATCAGCGCCAACACTACCCCTATCAGGCCCAGCGGCGCGACGCTCGCCACCAGGAACAACTTCTGCACACTGTGCAACTGGATCATCAGGAACGTCGCCATCAGGAACAGCATCAGTGGCACAACCTTGGCAATCGGCCCCTGGGCCTTGCCGCTCTCCTCCACCGTACCGCCCGTGGCAACCTTGTAGCCTACCGGCAACGCTGCGGCGAACTTCTCGATGTCCGGCTTCAGCAGCTTGACCAGATCCGTTGGCTGGATCTCATCGCGCACCGCCGCCTTGATGGTGATGGTCGGCTTGCGATCGCGACGCCACACCAAAGGTTGCTCGAGTTCGTAGCGCACGGTGGCAAAGGCCAGCAGCGGGATCGAGGTTCCGCTCGGGGTGAGGATCTGCAGGTTCTGCAGAGTCTTCGGTGAGCCCCGCTCGGCATCCACGGCGCGACCGACGACGTTGATCAGGTAGATGTCATCGTCGACCTGGGTCACCGTCGAGCCACTGACAATGCTGTTCATCAGGCTCGCCACGTCCTCGGACGACAGCCCGAGTTGCCGCGCCTTGTCCTGGGCAATGTCGATGCGCAGGACCTTGCCCGGCTCGTTCCAGTCGAAAATGATCTCGCCGATATGCGGGCTCTTGTCCAGCTCGCTGGCCAGGTCAATCGCGTGTTTGCGCACCTGATCGATGTCCTTGCCGCTGACCCGGTACTGGATCGGCCTGCCCACGGGCGGGCCCATCTCCAGCGCCTGCACATAACTGCCGACACCCACGAAGTCCTCGCGCAGACGCTCACGCAGGCGCTGGCTGAGGGCCGTGCGCGCTTCGAAGTCCTTGCTGACGATCACTAACTGGGCGTAGTACGGGTTCTGCAGTTGCTGGTCCAGTGGCAGGTAGAAACGAATCGCGCCCTGGCCGATGTAAGTGCTCCAGCGCACGATGTCAGGGTCGCCCTTGAGGGTGGCTTCGAGACGGTCGACCACCTTGCGGGTTTCATCCAGCGAGGCGTTCTGTGGCAGGTTGAGGTCGACCAGGATCTCTGGGCGATCCGATGACGGGAAGAACTGGTTCTGCACAAAACGCATGGAGAACACCGCCAGCACGAAGCACAGCACCGTGATGCCGATGGCCCACCAGCGATTGCGCATGCACCACAGCAGGCCACCGTTGAAGGCCCGGCCAACACGCCCAGGCTCGGTGGAATGCGGCTTCACCTTGCTGCTGAGGATGTGTACGCCAATCACCGGGGCAAACAGCACCGCGACAATCCAGGAGACGAGCATCGCCACCGCGATCACGGCGAACAGGGTGAAGGTGTATTCCCCGGCGGAGCTGCCGTTGAGGCCGATCGGCACAAAACCGGCGACGGTCACCAGGGTCCCGGTGAGCATCGGGAACGCGGTCGAGGTATAGGCGAACGTGGCCGCCTGCTCCTTGGTCTCACCCATTTCCAGGCGCGTGACCATCATCTCCACCGTGATCATTGCATCGTCCACCAGCAGGCCCAGGGCGATGATCAACGCGCCGAGGGAGATCCGCTGCATGGTGATGCCGCTGTACTCCATGAACACAAAGACCATCGCCAGCACCAACGGAATCGAGCAGGCCACCACCAGCCCCGCGCGCACTCCCAGGCTGATGAAGCTGACCACCAGAACGATGATCACTGCCTCGAACAGCGCACTGGTAAAGCCACCGACGGCCTCCTCTACCACTTCGGCCTGATCGGAAACCTTGTGCACACCGATGCCCACGGGCAGGTCGGCGGTGAGTTCGTCCATGCGCTGGTGCAGCGCCTTGCCGAACTCCTGGATGTTGCCACCCTTCTGCATCGCCACGGCCAGGCCAATGGCGGGCTGGCCGTTGAAACGGAACATCGGCGCGGCCGGGTCGACGTAGCCACGGGTAATCTCGGCGATGTCGGCCAGGCGGTAGAAACGATCGTTGAGACGCAGGTTGACCGTCGCCAGGTCTTTCTCCGAGGCGAACTGCCCCGAGGTCCGCACGGATATTCGCTCCGGTCCTGCCTCGATCACCCCGGCCGGAGTCACCGCGTTCTGGGTCTGCAGGCTCTGCACCACTTGCGCCTGGTCGATGCCCAACGCCGCCAGTTTGCGGGTGGAGAAATTCAGGTAGATGACTTCGTCCTGCTGGCCGACCATCTCGATCTTGCCCAGCCCCGGCACATCACGAATCTCCGCGCGGGCCTGCTCGACGTAGTCGCGCAACTGGCGCATCGACAGGCCATCGGCGGTGAAGGCGAACACCGAGCCGAACACATCACCGAACTCATCGTTGAACGAGGGGCCCTGGATGCCCCGCGGGAAGCTGCCGTGGATATCGCCGATTTTCTTCCGTACCTGGTACCAGATTTCCGGAATGTCCTTGGCGCTGGTGGTGTCGTGCAGGTACACATAGACCGTGGACTCACCCGGACGGGTGTAGCTTTTCACGTAGTCGAGCGAGTCGAGCTCTTCGAGTTTTTTCTCGATGCGATCAGTCACCTGCTTGAGGGTTTCCTCCTGGGTCGCACCCGGCCAGCGGGTCTGGATGACCATGGTCTTGATGGTGAACGAGGGATCTTCCTCGCGGCCCAGGTTGAGGTAGGAAAACACCCCCATCAATAAGGCGACGAACATCAGGTACCAGACAAACGACTGATGCTTGAGGGCCCATTCGGATAAGTTGAAACTCCCTTTCATCGCGGGCTTTCCTCATCGATTCTGACTTTTTGCCCCGGTTTGAGGCTGTTCACACCGGCACTGACCACACGCTCGCCATTCTTCACCCCGCCTCCCAGGATCACACTGTCGGCACCACGGCTGAGCAGGCTGACGTCCCGTGGGGAAACGGTCTGGTTCTGCGGGTCGATCACCCAGATCCGCGATTTGCCGTCGACGTCCTGCACGGCGGTGAGTGGCAACTCGATGCGCGGCTTGATGGCCGAGCTGAGGGTGACACTGATGGCCGTGCCCAGGCGCAAGCCCACTGGCGTCTCGGCCAGGGTCAGGCGCGCGCGACGGGTGCGGGTCGCGCTTTGTGCCTGGGGTTCGATTTCGCGAATGATCGCCGTGGTATGGGTCGACGGATCCAGTTGCGCCGCCACCACAAACACCACATCGGCAGGCAACTGCTCGGCAAGGTCTGCAGGCAGGTCGATCACCGCTTCCTTGATATCCGGCCGGGCCAGCGTCACCACCTGCTGGCCGGCGGTCACGACCTGTCCAGCCTCGGCGTTCCAGGCCGTGACGACTGCGGCATGGTCGGTGCGCAACTCGGTGTAGGCCAACTGGTCCTGGGACTGCCTGACGGCGGCCCGAGCCTGGTCGAGTGACGCCTGGGTGGTTTTCAAGTCGGTCTGGGCCAAGTCCAGTTGGGCTTGCGCCCCCACGCCACGGTTGAACAGCTCCTGCTGGCGCCGTGCATTGGCCTGGGCGTTGATCAATTGCGCCTCGATCTTCGCCAGGTCGCCCTGGCTGGCGCGCAACTGGTTCTGTTGATCGGTGGGGTCGAGGGTCGCGAGCAAGGCGCCCTTCGCCACTTCGCTGCCGACATCGACGTTGCGGCTGGCAATGCGCCCTGGTACCCGGAACCCGGTATTGCTTTCATACCGCGCCTGGATACTCCCGGCAAAACGCCCGAGGTTTTCCTGGTCATAGGCGCGCACTTCGATCGACAGCACCGGGCGCACCGGCTCAGGCGGCGGCTCTTTATCGGAACAGGCGGCCAGCAGCAGGCCGGCCCCCAGCAACATCACCAGGCGCTTCATGGCTGGACTCCTGGCAATTGCGGTGCGCTTGCGGAGGGGGTAACGATTTCCACCCGCACATCGGGGTGCAACAACTGGCCGCCGGCGGTGACGACTTTCTCGCCGTCGCTCAGGCCGTCGCTGATGATCACCTTGCCGGAAAGGTAGCGACCGACCGTGACGGTCTTGAGCTGGGCCTTGCCCTGGCTGTCGACCAACCATACGGCCGGATCGCTGAGGTTCTTGGTCAATGCCGACCACGGCAGTTCGACCGCCGACTTGCCCGGCACATTGGCCGTGGCACTGACCACCGAGCCCAGGCGCATGCCTTCGGGCAACTCACTGAGGGTGACCTTGACCTGCACCGTACCGGTTTGCGCCGACACCGCCGGGGTGATTTCGCGCACCGTGCCGGTGGTCTTGATCTTCGGATTGTCGAGCAGGCTGACCTCCACCGTTTTGTCTTCCGGCGGTTCAGTCAGCAGCGATTCGTAGATGTTGAACACCGCATCCCGCTCGCCGTCGCGGGCCAGGCTGAAAATCGGCACCGTGGCCTGCACCACCTGGCCGACTTCGGCCTGGCGTGCGGTGATGATCCCCGGTGCGTCGGCAATCAGCGCGGTGTAGCTCAGTTGCTCACGGGCGTTGGCCAACTGCGCCTGCGCCGCGGCCAATGCGCTCTGGCTGCTGCGCAGCGCGGCCTGGGCCGAGTCATATTCACTTTGGCTGGTGTAGGCCTTGGGCAGGAGTTTTTGCTGGCGCACAAATGCCGCAGCGGTCTGCTTGACCCGCGCCTGTTCGGCGACCACCTGGGCCTGGGCCGAGTCGACACTGGTCTGCAGGTCCTTGGGGTCGAGCCGGGCGAGCACCTGCTTGGCCGTCACCCGGTCACCGACATCCACCGTGCGCTGGATGATCTTGCCCCCAACCCGAAATGACAGATCGGTCTGGACCCGTGCCTGCACGTCCCCGGTCAGGGTCACGGAAGCGGCGTAATCTGCCAGCTTGACCTCTTGCACGAACACCCTGGGGCGTTCCTTCTCGACCGCTGGCTTGTCGCCGCAGGCGGTCAGTAGCCCAAACACACTCAGGCCAACAATAATTTTCAATCCAGGACCAGCCATGCAGGCTCCTTTGCGTGTTGCGGGCGAATGTGCGGCGTACGACTCAAGAGCTTAGATCAGGGTGGCAACGACGCATCCAGTGGCGCAAATCAATTTGCGCCGCTTCCATGGACAGCTTGAAATCGGCGGGATTCAATCCGCTGCGCCACAGCGTGGGGCGCTAAATGGCTAATATCCTGACACACTGTGTGGATGGTTTCGTGTCGGATCTGTCACAACCCGGACAAGTCCTCGCTACAAAGGAGTTTGCGGATGCTCAAGACCCTCGCCGTGGCCAATTACCGCTCGATCAACAAACTGGTGATCCCGCTGGCACGGCTGAATCTGATTACCGGTCCCAATGGCAGCGGCAAATCCAACCTTTACCGCGCCCTGCGCCTGCTGGCCGAGACCGCCCAGGGTGGCGTGGTCAACGCTCTGGCGCGCGAAGGCGGGCTGGATTCAACCTTCTGGGCCGGCCCGGAGAACATCAGCCGGCGCATGCGCAACGGGGAAGTGCCAATCCAGGCGTCGCAACGCCAAGGACCTATGCGCCTGCGCCTGGGTTTCAGCGGTACCGACTTCAGTTATGCGATCGCCCTGGGGCTGCCCATGCCGCTGCCAGATGAGGTGTCGTATTTTTCCCTGGACCCGGAAATCAAGCGCGAGTGCATTTGGGCTGGAGCCCTGTATCGCCCTGCCAGCCTGCTGGTCAATCGCGCCGGCCCGATGATCCGCGCCCGCGAAGGGTCCACTTGGGAGGTGCTGGCCCAGCACACGCCGACCTTCGACAGCTTGTTCGACCAGGTCGGCAACCTGCGCTCCTCTCCCGAGGTGTT
>Ga0247812_10000706_pt1 | contig 19644 bp, 18 predicted proteins | sample UWRJL149409B1_FD_178011 | JGI IMG/M metagenome (GOLD analysis project Ga0247812, IMG submission 178011) | Plant litter microbial communities from Arlington Agricultural Research Station in Wisconsin, United States - UWRJ-L149-409B-1 | ecosystem: Environmental > Terrestrial > Plant litter >...
ACTGGCGACCATTGTGCCGGTGGTCGCGTCCGTCGTGCTCGGGCACGTGGCACTCTCGGCGACGCGCCACGGGCGCACGCGCGGTCGCGCTACGGCGGGCATCGCGGTGGGTGTCGGCTACGTGCTGCTCGCGCTCTACGTCGTGCGCATCGTCAATGCCGCGAGCGTTGCGTCGCAGGGCTACTCGGGGGAGTTCGGAGAACTTTTTCTGCAGAATATTTTCTACTGGGCGTAAGGGATCGGAGCCGTTTTGGGCTCTCTGTGACGCGCCGGGGTCGTAATGGATTGGCTCTCGCTCCCGCGATCAGCTACAGTTTCAACGCACGCAGAAATGCGAGCAAATGCGGATGTGGCGCAGTGGTAGCGCATCACCTTGCCAAGGTGAGGGTCGCGAGTTCGAATCTCGTCATCCGCTCGAGTGGAAGCAGTCGGTCCTCCGGTGGCTTTCGCCCCTGGTGGAGTGGCCGAGAGGCTAGGCAGCGGCCTGCAAAGCCGTCTACACGGGTTCGAATCCCGTCTTCACCTCACTAGCTATAAAATGAATACAAGCATGAGCGATTGGCGCAGCGGTAGCGCGCTTCCCTGACACGGAAGAGGTCGCTGGTTCGATCCCAGTATCGCTCACAGAAGATGTGGCCCTGACTTCGGTTGGGGCCACATCTGTTTAACCGGATCGAATCGGCGACCGAGATCGCTGGCGCGATCTCCTGGTTCGATCCCAGTATCGCTCACAGAAAATGTGGCCCTGACTTCGGCTGGGGCCACATCTGTTTAACCGCCAGAACCTGCGGCGGTAGAAACCGCGCGCTACGGCGGCACAAATCGCCGGAGCCGAGCCCTTCGGCGGTAGAAGCTGCGCGGTTCGGCGAGGTTGCAGGCATGCGGATGCCGCAACAGCACCATCCACATGCCTGTAACTCCGCCGCAGGGCTGCGGTAGCCAGTGCCAGGCATCATTGCGGCACCGACCCCTGCTGAGCCTGGGTTTCATACGAGTGGCGGATGCCGTGGCATCCGGAACCGCGTTCTGTCGGGGCATATTTCCCCCGTCAACACGCGCTGTCCGACGCCAGTAAAGTTAGTGAAATGACTGCGCCCCAGACTGGATTCGACCTGTTCACAGAACGAAGTGTTGTCGCCATGCGCGTCAACGGTGAGCTCAGAGACCTGGCGACGACCGTCACCGAGACCGACGTCGTCGAGCCCGTCGAGATCTCGAGCCCGGACGGCCTCAACATCCTCCGTCACTCGGCCGCGCATGTCACCGCGCAGGCCGTGCAGCAGATCAACCCGGAGGCCAAGCTCGGTATCGGTCCGCCCATTACCGACGGCTTCTACTACGACTTCGACGTCGAGACCCCGTTCACCCCGGAAGACCTCAAGGCCATCGACAAGGCCATGGAGCGCATCATCCGCCAGGGCCAGCGATTCGTGCGCCGCGTCGTCACCGAGGACGAGGCACGCGCCGAGCTTGCCGACGAGCCGTACAAGCTCGAGCTCATCGGCCTCAAGGGCAACGTGGGCACGGGGGAGGGCGGAACCGACGACGGCGAGTCCGTCGAGGTCGGCGGCGCCGAACTCACCATCTACGACAACGTCGACGGCAAGACCGGCGAGGTCTACTGGAAGGACCTCTGCCGGGGACCCCACCTGCCGAGCACGCGCATGATCGGCAACGGTTACGCGATCACCCGATCGGCCGCCGCATACTGGCGCGGTTCGGAGAAGAACAAGCAGCTCCAGCGCGTCTACGGAACGGCGTGGGCCACGAAGGACGAGCTCCGCGCGTACCAGGCGCGCCTCGAGGAGGCCGCGAAGCGCGACCACCGCAAGCTCGGCGCCGAACTCGACCTGTTCTCGTTCCCCGACGAGATCGGTTCCGGGCTCGCGGTCTTCCACCCCAAGGGTGGAATCGTGCGCGCCGAGATCGAGAACTACATGCGCGATCGCCTCATCGCGAACGGCTACGAGCAGGTCTACTCGCCCCACATCACCAAGGCGTCGCTGTTCGAGACGAGCGGACACCTCCAGTGGTACAAGGACGGCATGTTCCCCGCGATGCACCTCGATGAGGAAGTCGACAACGAGGGCCACGTGACACGCCAGGGCCAGGACTACTACCTCAAGCCCATGAACTGCCCGATGCACAACCTGATCTTCCGCGCCCGCGGCCGTTCGTACCGTGAGCTCCCGCTGCGTCTCGCCGAGTTCGGCACCGTGTACCGCTACGAGAAGAGCGGCCAGCTCTCGGGCCTCACGCGCGTCCGTGGTCTCACCCAGGATGACGCCCACGTCTACGTCACTCCCGACCAGGTCAAGGCCGAGGTCGCGAGCCAGCTCGAGTTCGTTCTCGAGACGCTCCGCGGCTACGGGCTCGACGACTTCTACCTCGAGCTGTCCACGAAGGATCCCGACAAGTACGTCGGTTCCGATGAGGCATGGGATGACGCGACCGAGACGCTGCGCCAGGTCGCCACCGAGTCCGGCCTCGAGCTCGTCTCCGACCCGGGCGGCGCGGCCTTCTACGGCCCGAAGATCTCCGTGCAGGCGCGCGACGCCATCGGACGCACCTGGCAGCTCTCGACGGTGCAGCTCGACTTCAACCAGCCCGAGCGATTCGAGCTCGAGTACACGGCAGCCGACGGAACGCGCCAGCAGCCCGTCATGATCCACCGCGCGCTCCTCGGTTCGATCGAGCGTTTCTTCGCGATCCTGCTCGAGCACTACGCGGGCGCCTTCCCGGTCTGGCTCTCGCCGGTCCAGGTCGTCGGCATCCCCGTCGCCGAGCAGTACGAGGAGTACCTCGCGGGCGTCATCGCGCAGCTCAAGGGCCTCGGGGTCCGCGCGCAGCTCGATGTCTCGAGCGACCGGATGGCCAAGAAGATCCGCACGCACACCAAGGACAAGGTGCCCTTCCAGCTCATCGCGGGCGAGGAGGACATGGCGAACGGAGCCGTGAGCTTCCGCTTCCGTGACGGCACGCAGGAGAACGGCGTGCCGATCGCCGACGCGATCGCGAGGATCACCGAGGCCATCGCGACCAAGGCGCAGGTCTGATGGTCACGGACTACGACGGCAGCGAGTACGAGAACGTCGAGTCGTCCAACGACTTCGCGGCGATCCCCGACGCGTTCCAGCGCATGTGGGTACCGTTCCGCATCGCGTACATCCAGAGCAACCACAACGAGTCCCCGTCCGACGGCGAGTGCCCGTTCTGCGAGGCGCCGAAGCTGAGCGATGAGCAGTCGCTCATCGTCGCGCGGGGCGAGCACGCGTTCGTGCTCCTCAACCTGTTCCCGTACAACAGCGGGCACATGCTCGTCTGCCCATACCGCCACGTTGCGATGTACGACGACGCGACGGATGCCGAGGTCGCCGAGATCGCGAGCCTCACCCAGACGGCGATGCGCGTCGCCCGCTCGGTATCAGGTTCGCACGGCTTCAACATCGGTATGAACCAGGGAGCGGTCGCCGGTGCGGGAATCGCCGGACACCTCCACCAGCACATCGTTCCCCGCTGGGCGAACGACTCCAATTTCTTCCCCATCATCGGCGGCACGAAAGCCATTCCCCGCCTGCTGGGGGACGTTCGCGCGGAGTTCGCCGTCGCGTGGCCGACCCACCGTTAGAACCCACTCGAGAACGTAGAATCAGGGATTATGAGCGACACCACGACTTCCAGTTCCACTAACGGCTCCAGCCGCGTCAAGCGCGGACTTGCTGAAATGCTGAAGGGCGGCGTCATCATGGACGTCGTCACGGCAGAGCAGGCACGCATCGCCGAGGACGCCGGGGCCGTCGCGGTCATGGCGCTCGAGCGGGTTCCCGCCGACATCCGCTCCCAGGGCGGCGTCGCCCGCATGAGCGACCCGGATCTCATCGACTCGATCATCGCGGAGGTGTCGATCCCCGTCATGGCGAAGGCCCGCATCGGTCACTTCGTCGAGGCGCAGGTGCTGCAGGCGCTCAAGGTCGACTACATCGACGAGTCCGAGGTGCTGAGCCCGGCCGACTACATCAACCACATCGACAAGTGGAACTTCACCGTCCCCTTCGTCTGCGGCGCGACCAACCTCGGCGAAGCGCTCCGTCGCATCACCGAGGGCGCAGCCATGATCCGCTCGAAGGGCGAGGCCGGGACCGGCGACGTCTCCGAGGCGACCCGTCACATCCGCACCATCAATGGCGAGATCAAGAAGCTCACGTCGATGACCAAGGACGAGCTGTACGTCGCCGCCAAGGAACTGCAGGCACCGTACGAGCTCGTTGCAGAGATCGCCCAGACCGGCAAGCTCCCCGTCGTGCTGTTCACCGCGGGCGGCGTCGCCACGCCGGCGGACGCGGCACTCATGATGCAGCTCGGCGCCGACGGTGTGTTCGTCGGGTCCGGAATCTTCAAGTCCGGCAACCCCGCCGCTCGCGCCGCGGCGATCGTCGCCGCGACGACGTTCTACGACGATGCCGAGAAGATCGCCGAGGTCTCCCGCGGACTCGGCGAGGCGATCGTCGGCATCAACGTCGCCGACATCCCCGCGCCGCACCGACTCGCCGAACGTGGCTGGTAAGACTCCGGTAGTCGGCGTACTCGCCCTCCAGGGGGACTTTCGCGAGCACATCGCGGTACTGCACGGTCTTGGTGCCGACGCGCGACCGGTTCGCCGTGAGAGCGAGCTTGCCGCGATCGACGGTCTCGTGATCCCCGGCGGCGAGTCGAGCGTCATGGACAAGCTGTCGCGCACGTTCGGCCTGGCGGAGCCGATCAAGGCGGCCATCGCCGATGGGCTTCCCGTGTACGGCACGTGTGCGGGGCTCATCATGCTCGCCGACTCGGTGCTCGACGCGATCGTCGGCCAGCAGAGCTTCGGGGGGTTCGACATCGCCGTGCGCCGCAACGCGTTCGGATCGCAGCTCGACTCGTTCGAAACCGACCTCGCGATTCCCGAGCTCGGTGATCCGCCCGTGCACGCCGTCTTCATCCGGGCGCCGATCGTGGAGAGCGCGGGACCCGGTGTCACAACGCTTGCCGCGCTCGACGACGGCCGCATGGTGGCCGTCGAGCAGGGCAACCTCCTCGGCACCTCGTTCCACCCCGAGATGACGGGTGATACCCGGTTCCACGAGTACTTCCTCGACAAGGTCCGCGCGAACGCCGCCACTGCGTAATAGTGGGGGAATGAAGTTCTACTCGGACTACCCCGCCCGCCGCACCCGCCAGATCATCTCGGATGTCGTCGCCGTTCTCGCGATCGCCGCGTGGATCTGGCTCGGCATCGGCATCTACCAGCTCGTCATGAACCTCAGCGCGTTCGGGGTGCAGATGGAGGACGCAGGGGCGGGCTTCCGGCAGACGATGACGGACATCAGTGACAACCTCAGTGGCGTGCCACTCATCGGCGATGGAATCAAGGCGCCGTTCGACGGCGCAAGTGACGCGGGAGCATCCCTCGAGAGCGCCGGCCAGGCCCAGCAGGTCGCCGTTCAGCAGCTTGCAACCGGCCTCGGCATCGGGATCGCGGTTCTCCCGATCCTCATGATCCTTATCGTGTGGCTGGTCCCTCGTATCCGTTTCGCCCGCAGGGCGTGCACCGCGAAGGCGATCGCGGCGAGCCCCGCGAGCGTCGACCTTCTCGCCCTGCGCGCCCTCGCGGGCAGGAAGCTCGCCACGATCTCGGCGATCCACCCGGACGCCGCGACCGCCTGGAGGCAGGGGGACCAGGAGGTCATCCGCGCCCTCGCGAGCCTCGAATTGAAGGCTTCCGGTGTGAAGCTGCGCTGACACCGCCGCGCCGCTGGGTAAGATATGAGCCATGTCAGGCCACTCCAAATGGGCAACCACTAAGCACCAAAAGGCAGTCAAAGACTCGCGCCGTGCCAAGTCGTTCGCCAAACTCATTAAGAACATCGAAGTCGCCGCAAAGCTCGGCGGTGCCGACCTCTCGGGAAACCCGACGCTCGTCGACGCCATCCAGAAGGCCAAGAAGACCTCGGTTCCGAACTCGAACATCGACTCCGCCGTCAAGCGTGGCTCCGGCCAGCTCGGCGAGGCCGTCGACTACCAGACGATCATGTACGAGGGCTATGCAGCGGGCGGCGTCGCCCTGCTGATTGAGTGCCTCACCGACAACAAGAACCGTGCCGCCGCGAACGTCCGCACCGTCATGTCCCGTAACGGCGGAACGATGGGCGACCCGGGCAGTGTCGCGTACAACTTCAGCCGCAAGGGCGTTATTTCGGTCACCAAGACCGATGAGCACGACGAAGACGACATCCTCGGTGCTGTGCTCGACGCCGGCGCCGAAGAGGTCAACGACCGTGGCGCAGGCTTCGAGATCGTCACCGAGCCTCACGACATCGTCGCCGCGCGCACCGCGCTGCAGGATGCCGGCATCGACTACGACTCGGCTGACGTCGAGTTCGTTCCCGGCGTGACCATCGAGGTCGACGTCGAGACGGCCCGCAAGATCTTCCGTCTCATCGACGCGCTCGACGATGACGACGACGTGCAGAACGTCTACGGCAACTTCGAGATCACTCCCGAGGTCCAGGCCGAACTCGACGCCGACACCGAGGAGTAGCCCTCGGTGTCAGGACTTCGTACGTGAGCGGGCTCCGGGTTCTCGGTATCGACCCCGGTCTCACTCGCTGCGGGGTCGGCGTCGTCGACGTCACTCCCGCCCGTAAGGCAACACTCGTCTACGTGGGCGTCATCCGCACCCCTCATGAGATGGCGCTCGAGCAGCGCCTCCTCGCGATCGGACAGGGCATCGCCGAAGCGATCGAACTCTACGGCCCCGCCGTCGTCGCTCTCGAGCGCGTCTTCGCGCAGCACAACGTGAGCACGGTCATGGGCACGGCCCAGGCGAGCGGCGTCGCGATGCATGCCGCAGCGTCCCGCGGGCTGCCGGTCGCCCTGCACACCCCGAGCGAGGTCAAGGCCGCCGTCACCGGGTACGGCTCGGCGGACAAGAAGCAGGTCGGCACCATGGTCGCGCGCATCCTCGGTCTCGCAGAGATTCCGAGGCCAGCGGATGCCGCAGACGCTCTCGCGCTCGCGATCTGCCACGCCTGGCGAACACCGTCGTCAGCCACTCCGTCCGCGGTCGGCACCGGCGAGACGCCCGCGCAGAAGGCGTGGCGCGCGGCGGAGAAGTCAGCGGCCGCTCGTAGGCTGGGTTCATGATCTCCTCCGTGCGTGGCACCGTACTCGCCGTTGCCGGAACCACCGCTGTCATCGAGGTCGGGGGAGTGGGCCTCGCCGTCAACGTCACCCCGCAGCACGCGCTCACGATGCGCGTCGGCAGCGAGGCGATGGTGCGCACGACCCTCATCGTGAGGGAGGACGACCTGAGCCTGTTCGGGTTCGCCGAGGCCGACGAGCTGTCGGTATTCGACCACCTCCGCAGCGTCACGGGCGTGGGACCTCGCAGTGCCATGGGCGTTCTCGCGGCAATGAGCGCCGCAGAGGTCGCGCGGGCCGTGTCCATGGAGGACGACGCCGCATTCCGCAAGGTCTCCGGTATCGGTCCGAAGACGGCCAAGCTCATCATCGTGCAGCTCGCGGGCAAGCTCGCCTTCGTGCCGCCAGCGGCCCCGTCATCCGCCCCCGTCACTACCGTGAGCGACAGCGTGGTCATCGCGCTCGTCGGACTCGGCTGGCCGGAACGCGTGGCGATCCAGGCCGTCGATGACGCTCTCGAGGGCGCGAGCGACCTCGAGAAGCAGGCCGTGCCCGCACTCCTGCGTCTCGCCCTGTCGAACCTCGGCCCGCAGCAGCTGTCGGGAGCCACATCGTGACCGACCTCGCATTCGGCGAGGCCGGCGACGACATCGCGAGTCCGATGCCCGAATCGGATGCCGAACTCGCCTTCGAGGGAGCGTTGCGTCCGAAGTCGCTCGCCGAGTTCGTCGGCCAGTCGAAGGTGCGCGGTCAGCTGCAGCTCCTCCTGACGGCGGCCGCGATGCAGAATCGCACGGCAGACCACATTCTTCTCGCGGGTCCTCCCGGGCTCGGCAAGACGACGCTCGCGATGATCATCGCGCAGGAGAGCAACCGTCCGCTGCGCATGTCGAGCGGTCCGGCGATCCAGCACGCGGGTGACCTCGCGGCGATCCTGTCGTCGCTCGTTCCGGGCGAGGTTCTGTTCATCGACGAGATCCACCGCATGACGCGCTCCGCCGAGGAGATGTTGTACCTCGCCATGGAGGACTTCCGCATCGACATCATGGTGGGGAAGGGCGCGGGAGCGACATCGATCCCGCTCGACCTCTCGCCGTTCACGCTCGTCGGAGCGACCACCCGGTCCGGACTGCTGCCCAACCCGCTCCGCGATCGTTTCGGATTCACCGCGCACCTCGAGTTCTACGACTCCGCCGAGCTCGAAGAGGTGCTCGTGCGCGCCGCCCGCCTGCTCGAACTCGACATGGACCGCAGCGCCCTGGCCGAGATCGCCGGCCGCAGTCGCGGCACCCCGCGTATCGCCAATCGCCTGCTGCGCCGTGTGCGCGACTACTCGCTCGTGCACGGGGGATCGAGCATGAGTGCCGTGCACTCGGCCCTCGAGCTCTACGACGTCGACGCCCTCGGTCTCGACCGGCTCGACAAGGCAGTCATGCGCATCATCCTCGAACGGTTCGACGGGGGACCGGTGGGGCTCAACACGCTCGCCGTCTCTGTCGGCGAGGAATCGGAGACCATCGAGTCGGTGGTCGAGCCGTTCCTCGTGCGAATAGGCCTGCTGACGCGCACCCCGCGCGGGCGTGTTGCAACGAAAGCGGCCTGGTCGCACTTCGGTATCCAGCGCGACAGCGGGGCCCTCTTCGGCGATGACCTATAATTCACAGTGGCCATCAATCGCGGTTGCATAAACTGACGCGGCCCACACAGACTCTGAAAGGCTCTTCATGCCCGATCTAACTACAATTCTCATGCTTGCCGTCCTGGCAGTCCTGATCTTCTTTATGTTCCGCAACAGCAAGAAGCGCAAGGCTGCTGCAGAAGACCTCCGCACCCAGATCGTCCCCGGCGCCGAGATCATGACGAACTTCGGCCTCTACGGAACGCTCATCTCCCTCGACGACGTCACCAAGGTCGCCGAGGTCGAGGTGAGCCCCGGACAGATCGTCCGCGTGCACAGCCAGACCATCGCCAAGGTCGTCACGACCGACGACTCGGACGCCCCGCGTTCGGTCGAAGAGGCGATGGAGCGTGCCAACCGTGAGGCAGAGCTCAATGACGGCGGCGTCGACAACGACCGCGCGGTCGTCGGCGAGCCCGAGTTCGGTGAGCGCCTCGACGACGAGACGTCGACGAAGAGCTCCACGTCGCCGAAGCCCACGAAGGCTGACGACTAACAGCAGTACTGCCTGAGCTGCCCGGGGGACTCCCGGGCAGTATCGACCTGTGCCGTGCGGTGATGCCGGTACGCCGAAAGAAAGCTGAGTTCCTCGGTGGCAAGAACTACCCCGGTCAAGAAGGCATGGCGAGCGCTCGCCTGGCTGGGTGCGATTATCATCGTGCTCACCGGCCTCAACTTCTACGCGACGACTGTTGACGAACAACAGAGCTGGTCGCCGAAGCTCGCTCTCGACCTCGCCGGTGGAACCCAGCTGATCCTCGAGGCCCAGGTCTCGGACGGCACGACGGTCACCGCGGAACAGCTCAACCAGGCCGTCTCGATCATCCGCCAGCGCGTCGATGCGAGCGGTGTCTCCGAGTCGGAGATCACCACGCAGGGCGACAGCAATGTCGTCGTGTCGCTGCCGGGAACGCCCGATGACGCGACTCTCGCGCGCATCCAGTCGTCGGCGAAGCTCGAGTTCCGTCCCGTCCTTCTGACGGACGTTGCATCGACGAGTGCTGTCGGTGGAGAAGATGACGGATCGACGGCGACGCCGACCGCATCGCCGAGCCCCACCGAATCCCTTTCGACAACGCCGACCGCGGTTCCGACGAACGCGAGCGACACCGCGTACATCACGCCTGCGCTCCAGAGCGAGTTCGACAACCTCGACTGCGCGACGATCGACGAGCTCGACACGAACGTCGCCCCGGCCGACCAGCCGCTCGTCACGTGCGAGAGCGACTCGAGCTACAAGTACATCCTCGGACCGGTCGAGGTCGCCGGTGAGCGGATCTCCGACGCGACCAACGGCGTTGTGACGAACAGCCAGGGCGCGAGCACCGGCCAGTGGGCAGTCAACATCGTCTTCGACGCCGAGGGAACGCAGCAGTTCGCCGACGTCACGCAGCGCCTCTACAGCTACGTCGACACCGATGCCACGCTCAACCGCTTCGCCATCGTCCTCGACGGCAAGGTCATCTCCGCGCCGTCCACGAACGCGGCGATCACCGACGGCAAGCCGCAGATCACCGGATCGTTCACCCAGGAGTCGTCGAAGTCGCTCGCCGACCAGCTCAAGTTCGGCGCACTGCCGATCGGCTTCGAGCTGCAGAGCTCCGAGGTCATCACGTCGACCCTCGGCTCGTCGCAGCTGCAGTCGGGAATCATCGCCGGTCTCATCGGTCTGATCCTCGTCATCATCTACTCGCTCATCCAGTACCGACTGCTCGGCTTCGTGACCGTCGCCTCGCTCGTCGTCGCCGCGGTCATCACCTACCTCGTGATCCTGATCCTCGGCTGGCGTGAGGGCTACCGCCTGTCCCTCGCCGGTGTCGCGGGGTTGATCGTCTCTATCGGTTTGACAGCGGACTCCTTCATCGTCTACTTCGAGCGAATACGCGACGAGTTGCGCGACGGCCGCATCCTCGAATCCGCGGTCGAAGCCGGCTGGAAGCGCGCACTCCGTACGATCTTCGCGGCCAAGGCCGTCAACCTGCTCTCCGCGATCGTGCTGTTCATCCTCGCGGTCGGCAACGTGCGCGGATTCGCACTGACGCTCGGTGTCACGACGGTTATCGACGTCCTTGTTGTGGTTCTGTTCACCCACCCGATGCTGCAGCTGCTCGCCAAGACGAAGTTCTTCTCGAGCGGTCACCGCCTCAGCGGTCTCGACCCGCACGCCCTCGGGGCCATCTACCGTGGTCGCGCGCAGTTCCGTTCGCCGGTACTCACCCCGGCCAAGAGCGGAGCGGTCCGCGAGGCGGCTCGTCGCCAGACGATCGCCGAGCGCAAGGCTGCAGAGGCCGGGAACGTGATCACGACCACCGACTCGAAGCCCGCGTCGAAGCCTGCGTCGAGCGGTCCGTCGACGACCGGATCGTCGAAGCCCACCGTGTCCAAGAAGACAACGCCTAAGAAACCCAACTCTGCGAAATCCGACTCTACGAAGACCGATGGGAAGGATTCCTGATGGCCAGTTTCGCCAAGTTCGGCAACGACCTCTACACGGGCGAGCGCTCATACGACTTCGTCGGGCGCCGCAAGCTCTGGTACCTGATCGCCGCAGTGCTCATCGCCCTGTCGATCCTGCTTCCCGCCCTGCGCGGTGGCTTCGTCTTCGGTATCGAGTTCACCGGTGGGTCCGAGTTCCAGATCAGCGATGTATCCGACACCAGCCAGGAATTGGCAACGGATGCCGTCAACGACGCCGTAGCGGGCTCCAACCCGCGCGTCTCCGTGGTCGGCGACAACAACATCCGCGTACAGACCGACCAGCTCGGCGAGGGCGACCAGTCCACCGTGCGGGACGCCCTGGCCGACGCGTACTCGGTCGGATCGGACGAGGTCACCTCGTCCTTCATCGGCCCGACCTGGGGAGCGGACATCACGACGTCCGCCATCCGGGCGCTCATCGTGTTCCTCGTACTCGCCGCGGTATTCATGGCGATCTACTTCCGCACCTGGAAGATGTCGGTCGCGGCCATCGTGTCGCTGCTGCACGACATCATCATCACGGCGGGCGTATACGGGGCTCTCGGATTCGAGATCACGCCGTCCGCGGTGGTCGGATTCCTCACGATCCTCGGTTACTCGCTCTATGACACGGTCGTCGTCTTCGACAAGATCCGCGAGAACACGTCCGAGGACGGGCCTATGGCCACTCGCACGTTCGGGGAATCGGTGAACCTCGCGGTCAACCAGACCCTCGTTCGCTCGATCAACACGGGAGTCGTCGCGGCACTGCCGGTGGCGGCGATCCTCTTCATCGGCGCCGCGATCCTCGGAGCGGGAACGCTGCGCGATATCGCTCTCTCCCTTTTCGTCGGCATCGTGATCGGTACGTACTCGACGATCATCATCGCCGCTCCGCTCTACGTGAACCTGCGTGAGAACGAGCCGGGCATCAAGAAGCACTCGCAGCGACTGTTTGCAGCACGTGCCGCATCCGCGGGCACGGCTGCTCCCAGCGCAGAGACGGTTTCCGCCAAGTGACCGCCGGCGAGCTCGAAGAGGTCACCGCGGCCGAGGCGATCACCCTGTCGCAGGGCGAGAGCTGGCTCGTCGACGTCCGCGAGCCCGACGAGTGGGAGGCGGGTCACGCCGTCGGCGCGTACAGCCTCCCCATGTCGCAGATCACCGAGCGCATCGGCGAACTGCCGCAGGATGCGACGCTGCTCGTCATCTGCCACAGCGGAGCCCGTTCACTGCGGGTGACTAGCATGCTGTCCCAGGCGGGCTACAACGCCATCAACGTGCAGGGCGGCACCATGGGCTGGAAGTCCGCCGGCGGCGAGATCGTCGCTGACGGTCCGGCAGCACCGCAGTCCTAGTCGCGGGTAGAATTGGCCAATGAGGCGCTGCAATGAGTGAGACGACGAACACTGCGTCTCTTCGCAGCCTCATCCCGCGTATTTTCTCCCGGGCCCAGCCCGCGGGCGCGGTCGACCGGCTGATCAAGACGGTTCGCCTGCACCACCCGAAGGCGGATGTCGCGCTCATCGAGCGTGCATATACCCAGGCGGAGAAAGCCCACTCGGGCCAGAAGCGCAAGAGTGGCGAGCCGTACATCACGCACCCCGTTGCGGTCGCCCAGATCCTCGCGGATCTCGGCATCGGCGCCAAGACCCTCGCAGCGGCACTGCTGCACGACACGGTCGAGGACACCGACTACACGCTCGACATGCTCCGCAAGGACTTCGGCGACGAGATCGCAATGCTCGTCGACGGTGTCACCAAGCTCGACCGGCTGAAGTACGGCGACAGCGCGCAGGCCGAGACGGTGCGCAAGATGGTCGTCGCGATGTCGAAGGACATCCGCGTGCTCGTCATCAAGCTTGCCGACCGGCTGCACAATGCGCGCACCTGGGGCTTCGTCCCGGCCGAGAGCGCCGCGCGCAAGGCGCAGGAGACCATCGAGATCTACGCGCCGCTCGCGCACCGCCTCGGCATCCAGGCGATCAAGTGGGAGCTCGAGGACCTGTCGTTCTCCGTGCTCCACCCCAAGCTCTACGTCGAGATCGAGAGCCTGGTTCGCCAGCGCACGCCCAAGCGCGAGGAATTCGTGCAGCAGGTCATCGACGCGGTCAGCGATGACCTCAAGGCGTCGAAGATCAAGGGCTCCGTCGTCGGTCGGCCCAAGCAGTACTACTCGATCTACCAGAAGATGATCGTGCGCGGCCGTGACTTCGACGAGATCTACGACCTCGTCGGCATCCGTGTTCTCGTCAACTCGGTGCGGGACTGCTACGCCGTGCTGGGATCCATCCACGCACGGTGGAATCCGATCCCCGGCCGCTTCAAGGACTACATCGCAACGCCGAAGTTCAACCTCTACCAGTCGCTCCACACGACGGTCATCGGTCCGCAGGGCAAGGCCGTCGAGATCCAGATCCGTACCCAGGAGATGCACCAGCGTGCCGAGTTCGGTGTCGCCGCCCACTGGAAGTACAAGGACCGGGTCAACAGCGGCCGCGGAGAGGCTGCGGAGTCCCGCGACGAGGGCGAGATGGCCTGGCTCGCGCACATCTCCGACTGGCAGGCGGAGACCGACGATCCGGGCGAGTTCCTCGATTCGCTGCGCTTCGAGATCGGTGCGAAAGAGGTCTACGTCTTCACGCCGCAGGGCAAGGTCATCGGCCTGCCGGCAGGCGCGACCCCCGTCGACTTCGCGTACGCGGTGCACACCGAGGTCGGGCACCGCACGATGGGTGCCAAGGTCAACGGTCGCCTCGTGCCACTCGAGAGCGAGCTGCAGAGCGGCGACTCGGTCGAGGTCTTCACCTCGAAGAACCCCGACGCCGGCCCCAGCCAGGACTGGCTGAATTTCGTCAGGTCCCCCCGCGCGCGCAACAAGATCAAGGGCTGGTTCACCAAGGAGCGCCGCGACGAGGCGATCGAGCAGGGCCGCGACGCGATCGCGCGGGCCATGCGCAAGCAGAACCTCCCGCTGCAGAAGCTCATGAGCCAGGACTCCTTTGCGGATGTCGCGAGCCAGATGCGCTACGACGACGTATCCGCTCTCTACGCAGCGGTCGGCGAGGGACACGTCTCCACGCAGTCGGTCATCGAGAAGGTGCTCGCTTCCGTATCCAAGGAAGCGGACGCCGAGGACTCCGAGGTCACTTTCGAGACCAAGGGTCGTTCGCGCCAGTTGCGCGACAGCGACTCGGGCGTGCTCGTGCGCGGAGCCCCTGACATCCTCGTCAAGCTCGCCAAGTGCTGCACCCCGGTGCCGGGCGACAAGATCGTCGGCTTCGTCACTCGCGGAGCGGGAGTGTCCGTGCATATGGCCGACTGCCATAACGTCGCGTCGCTCATGAACGAACCCGAGCGCATGATCGATGTCGAATGGGCGCCATCGTCGAAGAGCGTCTTCCTCGTGCAGATCCAGGTCGAGGCCCTCGACCGCTCGGGGCTGCTCTCGGACGTCACGCGCGTGCTCACGGAGAACCACGTCAACATCCTCTCGGCCACCGTCTCCACGACGAACGAGCGACTCGCCCTCAGCCGCTTCGTCTTCGAGATGGGCGACACGACCCACCTCGACCGCGTGCTGAACGCTGTGCGGCGCATCGACGCCGTCTACGACGTCTACCGCGTCAGCTCGGGCTAGCCAGGCTGACGAGGCCCGACAGGCGCTTCCACGCGATCCGCTTGTTCGGCAGGTGCCGGCGGCGGTCGAGCGCTCGCGCGCAATCGGCGAGCGTGATTCCGCCGATGCGGACGAGCGCGGCGCACACCTCCCGCTCGGCGTCGGAGAAGACGTCGCTGAACCGGGCCAGGTCGACAAGCGTGCGCAGTGGGTTCGTCACGTCGAGGCGGCCGATCCGTACGATCTCGTCCTCGTCGATCACGACCTCGCGCACCGTCACGCCGTGCAGGCTGGCCGGTCGTGCCCGTGCCGCGATATCCGCGCACAGCTCGTGACGCTCGGGCGGGAACTGCATCACACCGAGCACCCACGCGGCGCTGCGCTGCTCGGCTATAAGGCGGTCCGGCCACTGTCGTGAGATGGTCTCGGCGCGGAGTTCGGCGAACTCGGGCTCGTCGATCGGACAGAAGCACGAGCCGAGGGGGAAGAGTTCGCCGTCCAGCCGGGCTGCGTGCAGTTCGCTGAGGGGAAGGTCGTCGGTTGTGAGGACGGGGGAGAGGCGCGTCATCCGCTCATCATGCGCGGGGTATCCCGGTGAACGAGAACGCGCCCGCAGTCTGTTGACTGCGGGCGCGTTGTGGATCGTTGCGAGCGGTTAGCGGCCGATGGCTCCGAGCCAGAGTTTGCGAGCGTCGAGCGCCTCCTGGGCGTCGGCGATCTTCTTCTTGTCGCCGCTCGACTTCGCGTCGGCGAGCTCGCGCTCGAGCTTGGCGACAGCGTCGGCGAGCTGGCCGGCGAAGCTGTCGGAGCGCGCCTGCTTCTCGGGGTCCGACTTCTGCCAGTGGTCCTCGTCGAGCTTGCGCACGGCGGTCTCGACCTTGCGGAGACGATCCTCGATGACCTTGACCTTGTCGCGCGGAACCTTGCCGATCTTGTCCCAGCGACGCTGGATCGAGAACAGGGTGTCCTTCGCCTTGGCGCGGTCGGTCGCCGTGATGAGCGGCTCGGCCTCGGTGAGCAGTTCGAGCTTGAGAGCGAGGTTCGCCTCGAACTCGACGCTGTCCTTCGCGTCGACCTCGGACTTCGCGGCGTACAGGGCGTCACCCGCTGCCTTGAACTTGGCCCACAGGGCGTCGTCGAACTTCTTGCCGGCGCGACCGGCGGCTTTCCAGTCGTCGAGCATGGACCGATAGGCGGGGATGCCGTCGGCTCCCTTGGGAGCAAGGGCCTCCGCCTGCTCGACGAGAGCCTGCTTGCGGGATCGGGCGTCCTTGTGCGTGGAGTCGAGCTCGGAGAAGAACGCCTTGCGGTGGGTGTCGATCGTCGTGCGCGCGGCACGGAATCGCTTCCAGAGTTCGTTGCTCTCGTTCTTAGGCAGGCGCGGGCCGTCGGCCTGGTGCTTCTGCCAGCGGGCGAAGATGTCGTCGAGCGTCGCGGAGACCTGCTTCCACTGCGCCTTCGCGGGATCCGCGGCGGCGAGCTTCTCGGCCTCCTCGACGAGTGCGGTGCGCTCGATGACTGCGGCGTCGACGAGAGCCTTGGCCTCCTCCGACTGCTTCTCGGTCAGTTCGCTCACCGTGCTGCTGAGCGCCTCGAGGCGAGTGGTGAGCGATGCGAGATCGCCGACGGCGTTGGCGGTCGCCACGGTCGCGGCGAGAGTCTTCACAGCCTTGGCGATGTCGGCCGCGGGAGCGCCGCGCTTGGCGCGCTGCTCCAGGAGCGTTACATGACCGGCGAGTTCGACGTACTTGCGTTCGAAGTAGGCGAGAGCCTCTTCCTTCGAGCCGTCGGGGTACTGGCCGACCGCGCGTTCGCCTGACGCCTCGCGAACGAAGACAGTGCCTGTCTCGTCGACGCGCCCCCAGGGAGCTTGATCGTTTGATGCCACGTGAATCACCTTGCTGTTCGGGCCAGCGCCTCTTGGCTGGTCGGCCACTAGCCTATAAGGCTCCGCGCCGCGCCTGCGAGGGCACCGCGTGAGAGCCGGCATCGTTACTGAATAGAGAGCGCCGTAATCGTTGTGGGAGTAACGGGTGCGGTGCCATCCTCGGCGACTCCGGCATCCGTAATATTCTTTTCCAGCTTGGCCAGTCCCGAGGTCACCTTGCCGATGATCGTGTAGCCGCCGACGGTGTCGTCGGGCAGCTGGGCGTCGGCGAAGACGATGAAGAACTGGTGGCCCTGGCTGTACGCCTTGTCGGCGATGCGCGCCATCGCGATCGTTCCGGCCGGGTAGACGCCGTCCGTTGCCGCGTTCTCGATCGGACCGTAGCTGTATGTGTCGTCCTCGCCACCGACTCCATCGACGGAACCACACTGGATGAGTCCGGCCGCGGGGTCGTCGACCAGGCGGTGGCAGGTCTTGTCGATGTAGTAGCCGTCGTTGGAGTCCGTGACGAACGATGCGACAGCCTGGGGAGCTGCGGCACCGTCGAGCTCGATGCCGAGCTTCGTGTCATTGAGGGTCAGGTCGCCCGTCCATGTGCGTGCCTCCGCGACGTCGGGGGAGGGAATGTCGCCGACGTTGGCTTCGGCGGTCGGGGTGGCCGAGGGGGTCGCGCTCGCGCTGGGCTCGGGTGTCGGCGCTCCGGGGCCGGAGGAGAAGTAGAAGATCTGGGTCGTCGCGGCTATGGCGGCAATAATGAGGACACCCGCAATGGCGTAGATGTTGTCGCGCTTGCGCCGCTTGATCTGGTGGGCGTGCACGGACTGGCGAGCGTTGTAGCGCTTGAGACGCTCGCGCGCCTCACGAGCTTCACGTTCGTGGTTTTTGTTCTGAGCCACAGTTCCTCCGTCAGCGTGCGGGCTTGAGCCCTCATGAACTTTACGGGTCACGTGGGAAGCCATCCAAATGCTGAGACCCCTGCTAAACAGCCGCTGTTACAAATGCAGGTCGGAGGCCGCGGATAGCATTGCACTCATGAATGCCCAGCTCGGACTCCGCAGCGGGGCCACGCCTCTCGCAGTCCGCATGCGACCGACGTCGCTCGACGAGGTCGCGGGCCAGCGGCACCTCCTCGCGCCGGGATCGCCGCTCGTGAGTCTCGCGACCGATAAGTCCGGCGAGCAGGGCTCGGTATCGATCATCCTGTGGGGACCTCCCGGAACCGGCAAGACGACGCTTGCCAAGGTCGTGGCTCTCAGCTCGGGACGCAACTTCGTCGAACTGTCGGCAGTGACAGCGGGCGTCCGGGACGTCCGCCAGGTGATGGAGGAAGCGCTGTCACGTCGCGACCTCTACGGCATCTCGACGGTGCTGTTCCTCGACGAGATCCACCGCTTCACCAAGGCCCAGCAGGACGCCCTGCTTCCCGGGGTCGAGAACGGCTGGATCATCCTCGTCGCCGCGACGACAGAGAACCCGTCGTTCTCCGTGATCTCGCCGCTCCTGTCGAGATCGCTCCTTCTCACCCTCGAGCAGCTCACCGACGAGGACCTCGTCACCGTCATCGACCGCGCTGTCACCGATCCCCGCGGACTCGACGACAAGGTCGTGCTCGAACCGGAGGCGCGCGACGCGATCATCCACCTGGCATCGGGGGACGCCCGGCGAGCGCTGACAGCTCTCGAGGCATCCGCTCTGTCTGCGTCTTCCGTCAAGGAGGACGGCGCGAAGCCGGTGGTGACCGCCGATATCGTCTCGGCCGCCGTCGACCGTGCGCTGCTGCGGTACGACCGCCAGGGCGACGAGCACTACGACGTCATCAGCGCGTTCATCAAGTCGATCAGGGGATCGGATGCGGATGCCGCTATCCACTACCTGGCCCGGATGATCGAGGCGGGCGAGGACCCGCGCTTCATCGCGCGCCGCATCATGATCAGCGCGGCCGAGGACATCGGCCTCGCCGACCCGCAGGCGCTCGTCATCGCGGTGGCCGCAGCCGACGTGGTGCAGCTCATCGGCATGCCCGAGGGGCGGATACCTCTCGCGGAGGCGGTCATCTATCTCGCGACCGCTCCGAAGTCGAATGCCGCGTACCTCGCGATCGACCGCGCGATCGCCGACGTGCGCGCGGGAAAGATCGGCCGGGTGCCCAAGCCGATCCGCGACGCGCACTATGCCGGAGCGAAGAAGCTCGGCCACGGCAAGGGCTACAAGTACCCGCATGACGACGATCTGGGTGTCGTGCAGCAGCAGTATCCGCCGACCGAGTTGCTCGGCGCACGCTACTACGAGCCGACCGAGCACGGCAACGAACGCGATGTCTCGGCACGCTGGGCGAAACTCCGCCGCATCGTGCGCGGGAAATAAAGGATTACCAGCACCTGTCTGCTATCGTGGTCGTTGCCTAACACCGTTTATTCGCGCACGGCTGCTGCGAATTCATCGGTCAAGGGGACAAGGTCTGTAGCCGACCGGTCCTCGCGGCGAATCCCTCTGACTTATAACCGGACATCTTGCTGCGCGCTCATGCGTGGGCGCGAGCGCCGGATATCCATTTATCACTTAGAGATTAGGAAACCTGTGTCTACCAAGTCACGTACCCGTAGCAAGACCCGCCTGTCGCGCGCACTGGGCATCGCCCTGACGCCGAAGGCTGCCAAGTACCTCGAGAAGCGTCCGTACGCTCCCGGTGAGCACGGCCGCACCAAGCGCAAGCAGGACAGCGACTACGCCGTCCGTCTGCGCGAGAAGCAGCGCCTGCGCGCCCAGTACGGCATCCGCGAAGCACAGATGAAGATCGTGTTCCAGGAAGCCCGCCGCGGCGCCGGC
>Ga0247812_10000707_pt1 | contig 19575 bp, 14 predicted proteins | sample UWRJL149409B1_FD_178011 | JGI IMG/M metagenome (GOLD analysis project Ga0247812, IMG submission 178011) | Plant litter microbial communities from Arlington Agricultural Research Station in Wisconsin, United States - UWRJ-L149-409B-1 | ecosystem: Environmental > Terrestrial > Plant litter >...
TAGAGCACGGCGACTGCGCTACTCAACGGCGTAAAGGTGTCGATCCAGAAGATCCCTGAGCCGATCGCCCCGGCCGTGAGGAGACGCAAGACCCGCAGCCGACGCATCGGCGTCGGCGAACCTTGAGACCGCAGCTGCCGAAAGTCGGCGGTCACGACGACGCGGCCCCGGCGATGCTGGGCGCCCCATACCAAGGCTTGGGGTCCCCCAACCAAATCAATAGCTCCAGCCAACGTCCGTTCGGTGTCCGAGCCCCCCCGTCGCCCTCTAATCTCTCAACAACACAGCGCGGCCAGAGGGTGAGACAATGTTGCAGATGCTGGATCAGACCACCGTTCGCGCCGCCACGGCCCTGGCGCCACTGCCGCGAAACCCGCAGGCGCGCACGTTGCTCGCCCAGGCCCAGGCCGCCTTGGATGACAACCCCACGATGGCGCGTTTGATGCTCGATCAGCTGAGCATTGTCTTGAACGCGCCGGTCGCCGAGGAAATCACCAGTTTCGCCCCCGCCGCCGTAAGACGCGGCGGTCTGGCCGCATGGCAGCTGCGGCAGGTGAAGACGTATATCGAAGAGAACCTCGGTTCGACCCTCCACGTCGGGACGCTCGCGGGCCTGGCCAAGCTGAGCACCAGCCACTTCTGCCGCGCCTTCAAAATCAGCACCGAGGAAACGGCCCACACCTTCATCATGCGTCGGCGCCTGGCGCTTGCGAAGACCTTGATGGTCAACAGCGGCGACAGCTTGTGCCAAATCGCGGCGGCTTGCGGTCTTGCCGATCAGGCTCATCTGACCCGGTTGTTTCGCCGCTTCACCGGCGAGACGCCGTTCGCCTGGCGTCGCGCATACCACACCCCTGCGTCCGCAGTGATGTCGCGCGAAGCGCTCAGCTAGGGCTCTGGCCATCGTCGCTTGGAACCTGAGAAACCGGATGAGTGGTGGCGCAGCATGCGCCACCACTCATCGGTGCCGAGTCCAGAGGACGCGATCTAGTCTGATAGTCCGCTTTTGGGATTTAGGGGCCGCGCGCTGGTCGGAGCCAGCCTTGTCAACGCCATGCGTCAGGCGCCACACCCGACTCTCCTGGTGACCTCCCAGACGAACGGTTCTGATGGCTGACGCCGCAAATCGCGAGGATCTCGGCGATGGCCCTGCTGATCAACGACGGCGCTTGGTCTGGGCGACACGGTGCGCCGACCGCCAACGATATGGGAAAAGGCGCGCCGCCGCCCGAAAGGCTTGATCACCCCGCGCTCCGTCGCCCGGACGGCTGACCGCGTCGCGCCGTCCCGCCAGAGGTTGATGCTGGCGCCCGAAAACTGGGTGGGACGACAGTGCGGTCGGTGGGCCATATCGCCCGCCTGCAGCGCATCGCCGACAACGACGCCAACTTTGTCGATCCGCAATATATGCTGGCGGAACTGCTGGACGACAACGGCCAATCGGCCGCGAGCCTGTGCGCCTGCGCGCCTGCGCGCGGCGCATGCCGTCTGCGACGAACATGGCGACATCGCCACGGCGAGTTTGCTGGAAAACTGGATCGACGAGACCGAAAGCCGCGTGTGGTTTCTTTTTGAAAGTCGTGCGCGCAAGGGTGACTGATCGGTCGGGCGTTGCGTCTCTAGACGGCCCTTGGCGCCTGCACCTCATCGCCCGCCGACGGGAGTGCGCGCCAAGGCTGCTGCGGGCTTGCCAATGCGCTCATTCAGGTGAGCCCGCTGCGGCGGCGCCGATAAGGCCGACCGGCCATCAATCCCGCCCGGTGCGGCCACCGACGCGGCTGGTCAAGCCTTGCTTGAAGCCTGCGTCCTGATGCTAGCGACGCGCTTCAGCGCTTTCAGCGCTTTCAGCGCCTCGCGCCTGGTCGTCGCACGCGTCATTTGAGTATAAAATGGCCTCGCGTCGCGCGGGAGGATCGATCCGGACCTATTGTCCAACCCAGCGCCAAGCCGGCGGCGAAACACACCAGCACCAGGTAAACCACCGTCCGGCCGGTTGACGCCAGGGGCGATCGCTTCGGTCGGCGCCCGGCCGCGTTTCGAGACGATGTGGGGCCAGATCGCATGGGACGAGCTTAGTCCCATGATGCCGCGGCGGCTTGATGGGACGGGCGGCGATTTGACGTTCCATGCCGGTCTATACACCTGAAGGGTCCACTTTACGAAACAATGCGTTTCCATCATTTCCATTTCAGATCCCACTAGGACGATCCATCTTGAGGGCGAGCGGCCGTGACGCACGCGCCCAAAGGAGATCGGGACATGACTTGCGGTCGGATTTTCCAAAAGCTTGGCGGCGTCGACCAGGCGCAGTCGCGCGCCTGGGCCTTGCCCCGGGGGCAAGGCTTCGAAGTGATCTTGAACGTTCATGACGGCGCAGCCGTCCAAGACGATGGAGCCCCCGTAGTGGGAGCTTGGAAGACACCGAACAGGCGCTGATCGAAACCGCTTAGCCCTCGTTTCCTTTCCATGATCGGTCCGCTCCTCCCGATGGATCGATATCGCCGCTGGCGCCCGACCTCTGGAGCCCGACGCCCCTTAAGCCGCCTCTTCGAAAAGATGTGTCATGACCGCCTTCAGCCACACCGCCGCCCAGTTCATCGCAGACCATCGCCTGTGGGGCGCGGGCCTTGTCGGGCTGGTGGCCTTCGGCGAGTCGATGCTCGTGGTGGGGGCGTTCCTGCCCGCCACGCCCCTCCTGGTCATCGCTGGAGGCTTTATTGCCGCGGGGCTGTTGGACGCCGGCCCGGTGCTCGCCTTGGCGACGCTCGGCGCGGTGGCGGGCGACTGGGTCTCCTACCTCATCGGTCGGCGACTCGGACCGCGCCTGCTACGCCGTCGGGGGCTCAAACGCCACGCGCGAGCGATCGCCAGAACCCGGCTTCTGATCCGTCATCACGGCGGCATGACATTGTTGTTTGGCCGGTTTGCGGGCCCGTTGCGCGCCTTTGCGCCCGTCATGGCCGGTATGATGGGCATGCCTGAGCGCCGCTTCCAACTGGTCAATTTCGCCTCGGGCTTGGTTTGGGTCATCGCGTTCGTTGGGCCGGGCTACGCCGCCGCGCGAGGCTTTTCTAACCTCTCGCAACACACCGTGACGGCCCTTGGCGTCGTGGCCCTTGCCGCGCTGGGTCTGGGCGCTGCTGTCGGCGCATGCAGGCCGTTGATCAAGCGTCTGCCGGCGTTCTTTGCGGCCTGGCACAGGGCCGTGCTTCCGTTGGCCGGCGGCGTGACGCCAACCTTGGTTCGCGCCGCTTAAGGCTCAAGGCTGTCAAGGCGTCCCATCTTCCAAACATCGCGCCACGGCCCGCGCGCGGCGGCATAGGCGACCGCAGCCGGGACAAACAGTTCCACCACCGCTCCTGCGCCCGCGCGACTGCGAACGGTCAGGGTCCCTTCGATTTTGGCGGCGCGTTCCTGCATTCCCGTCAACCCGTAATGGCCTTCTCGCCCGCCTGCATCGAGCACCGCTTGATGGATGCCGACGCCATCGTCGCGGACCCGCACGCCCAGGTCACGTCGGCCATAGAGGATTTCAACGGCGACCATCTTGGGGCTGGCGTGGCGATAGGCGTTGAACAGAGCTTCCCCGACGATCTTCTCGATCTCGTCGGCGACCACCGGATGTAGCCCGCGCTCGGCCCCTTCGGTTACTATCGTCGTCTTGACGCTGCTGTCGGGATCGGTGCGCTCGGCGAGCGCCGCCAGGGTCATGGCGAGGTTGTCTCCGCTGGTCGCCCGCAAGCTGCGCACACGCTCCCGGGCCTCGACCATGACGTCCTCGGCCCGGTCCATGGCCGCCTCCAGCTGACCGCGCGCAGCGAGTTCGGCGGGAACTTGGCGGACCGCGGCATGGAACTTCAACATCAGCCCCTGCACGCCTTGTAGCAGGGTATCGTGAAGTTCCCGCGCGATGCGCTCACGCTCGGCAAGGCGATCTTGCAGCCTCAACCTTATGCGCTCGGCGACCTGTCGCAGGCGCATCCTATAGCCCAACCAGGCCAAGCCTAGGGCGATCAACGCCGAGAGCATTACAAAAAGCTTGCTCTGCAGAAACGTGGCCGGGAGCTCAAACCGAAGGCTTGCGCCCTTCTCGTTCCACACGCCGTCGTTGTTGGCGGCCTTGACCGTGAAGCGATAGCGGCCGGGCTTGAGGTTGGTGTAGAAGGCCTGCCGCCGCGTGCCCGGATCGACCCAGTCGCGATCGACACCCTCCAACCGGTACTTGAATCGAACGCGCTCGGGCATGGTCAGGCTCAGGGCGGAATAGTTGATCTGAACCGAACGAGCGCCCTTTGGCAGCGTGACCCGCGCCGGATCCGTGATCGTCATGCCGTCCACAACGAGCTCGGTGATGCTGACCAGCGGCGGAAGCCTATTTTTGTAGAGGTGCTTGGCGTCGATGGCGAACACGCCCGACGTCGTCGCCAGCCAGACCCGGCCATCGCCACCGATAGCGACGGCTCGGTCCAGCGCCGCGGTTCCGGCCCCGACAAGGCCATCCAGTCGCGTAAAGATACGCGCGGCGGGCGTGAAGCCTTGATCGATGAAGGCGCGGTCCAGGTCCTGGGAAGCCACCTGGGTGACGCCGCCCTTGGCCATGATCCAGGTCGAGCCGGCGGCTTGGCGCGCCAGGCCGTTGATGTCCTGCAGCCAGTGCAATCGGTCGTCGCTCAAGAAGGCGGGTCCACGGGCGTCCAATTTGGTCAGCCCGTTGCTGGACACGACGATGACGCCCTGGCGATCGCGCCACACTTGGATCATGTTGCCCGGGAAGGAGCGGTCGGCGCCGTAGTCCAGGGGCCGCAGGCCCCCGGGGTCGGCTTGAAACAACCTTCGTCCCCGAATGAGGGCGACGCGGTCGCCTCCGATCGCGATCACAGAGCTGAAACCCGGCGCATCGGCGCCCTCATAGCTGCGCCACTTGCGTCCGTCGAAGCGCAGCGCCGCCTGATCGTAGGCGGTGATCCAGAAATTGCCGCGGTCATCAACCGCGCAAGTGGAAGACTTTGAGATCGGATTTGGCAAGCTGATCTGGGTGCGCTGGCCATCTCGAATGCGATAGACTTGGCCAAACTTGCCGTCGCCGCGCGTCCCAACCACCCAAAGGGTTTGATCGGGCGCTTGGCAAACCGCGGCGGGATCGATATCGGCCAGCCAAGGTTTGAGGCCCTCGCCCGGCTCGGCCTTCAGCAAGCGGTCGCGATCGCTGACCAAGATCGCGCCGCCCTGGATCGCCATGACGTTGTAGCCATCAGGCGAGTCGGTGTTGACCCGCGGCTGCCGGATGACGTTGGCGTGGCGGAAGCGATCGAGCCCGCCGTTGGTGCCCACCCAGATATTGCCTTCGCGGTCCTCGAACACCGACCAGGCGACGTCGCCGGTGAGCCCGGCCGCGGCGGGAAACGTCTCGGCGGCGGCGGAATCAACCTCGACGACATTTCGCGTCGCCAGGGCGCGCAGCCTGAACACACCGCCGCCGAACCCACCCCCCCAAAGATTCTGGTCACGATCAAAAATGACGTGATTCCAGCGTGAGTTGGTGCCAATCGCAAACTGCGCGTCGGTTGAGATTTGCCCTGTTCGGGGATCTGAAAAGCGTCGCACGCCCAGGGAGTCGGAAATCCAGAGCCTGCCGCTGTTGTCTTCGGTCAATCCCGGTCCCAGCCCGACCGGCGTTGCGACCGTTCGGATCTTGCGTTCGCCTGGCGGCAAATATCCCAGCCAATGGTCCATGCTCAGCCAGAGCGCGCCGCTTCGATCGACCTTGAGGTCCGTCACGACGCCTTTGGGCAGATTCCAGTCCGGGCCGACGAACTCCCACGCGCCGTTCGAAAATCGCGCCAGCTGGGTGCGAGAGCTCGCCGTCGCGACCCAGATCGCACCTTGTCGATCCTCGGCGAGCGCACGGATCGTCGCGCGGGTCCGGGCATGCTCGAGATAAGAAAATCGGCCTCGGCGGTAGATCCCGACGCCGCCCAGATCAAAGCCGACGATCAAGGCGCCAGATGTCGTTACGCGAAGGGCGTTCACCCCTGAGCCGTGCCCGTGCTTAGGATTAGGCAGGACGATGCGTTCAAAGACAACGCCGTCATAGCGATAGAGGCCGTCATCGGCCCCCAGCCACAGGAAGCCGTCAGGCGTCTGGGTTATGGCGCGCACCTCGGTGGGCGCGCCGTTTTCTGATGTCCATCGTGTATGGGTGTATTGCTCCAAGCCGCGCGCGGGATCGAGCGCCCGCGCCGGGCCGGCCGCCTGCGCGGCGATCGCCGACAGGGCGATAAGACCGATGCGCTTTAGAGCCAACCGCACGTCCAATGTCCCCTGGGCAAAGCACGCCAACCGCCAGCCTTGCCACCAGCGAACGTCGCATGGCTTCTTCCATGCGCGAAATCAGCCCCAGCTTGTCGATCTCCCGGCATCGCCAAAAGCTCCGTTTGGGTTACTCAAAACCCCCTCGTTTGGTGCTTGGCCAGGCAAATAAGCCGACTAGACCTACCAACGTGGCTAAGACGTTTCCTCATTTCCCAGACGGACTTTACGGGGCTGGGATCCTCGTCATCCGTATTGCGGGTGCGAGCGCGATGATGATCGGCGCGATCTGTCCAGGCCTACCGCTTTGGATGCAATTGGTCGCCGCAGTGCTGGCGCTCTTGCTGCTGATCGGCGTGATGACGCGTCCAAGCGCAGCCCTGTCGTCAGCTCTGGTGCTGCTGGCGTTGCGCTGGCTTCCGCACGCGCCATGGCCGTTCCTATGCGTCCAAGCCCTTCACATCGCTGCGCTTTGCTTTATCGGCGGCGGCGCCTATTCGATCGACGGCGTCTTGTTTGGACTTCGAGTTATTCGGCTTCCGAGGTAACCGGTAGCAATCTTTACAGCTCGATGATTCCCCGCCTGTGACCGACAGTAACCGCCCGCGTGCGGTCATCGACGTCCAGCTTGTTGAAGATGCTGCGCAAGTGACCCTTGATGGTGTCTTCGGAGAGCGACAGCGCGCGAGCGATCTCCTTGTTGGCTTGCCCCGTGGCGACACGCTGAAGCACGTCGATCTCCCGCTCGCTCAGCGGGTCCCCAGCGGCGTTGAGCGCAATCTCCTGGGCGACTTCGGGATGAACATGTCGACGCCCCGCGTAGACGGCGCGAATCGTGTCGATGAGCTCCCGGCGCAGGCTGCTTTTGAGGAGATAGCCGCTGGCCCCGGCCCGCAAGGCGCGCACGGCCTGGGCGTCTCCCGAATAGGTCGTCAGCACGATGATCCGGGCGTCCGGCGACTGAACGCGAATGGCCTTTATGGCTGAGACCCCGTCGAGACCAGGCATCTGCAGATCCATCAGAACAATGTCGGGTTCAAGCTGCGCAAATCGTGCCACGGCCTCGGCCCCATCCGTCGCTTCTCCAGCCACGATCATGTCGTCCTCGCCGCCCAGGACCGCCGCGACGCCTTCGCGCAGCATGGGATGATCGTCCACGATAAGGACCGAGATCTTGTCGCCAGCCGCCACGATCACCCGCCTCTGTCTGCAACGCTGCAGCCTATTTAGACGCGTTCCCTGCGCCAGCGATATCGAAAGGGTCAGCGGCGGACCACCCGTTCGAAGCTTACGGACCAGGGGCCGCATCGGTTAGCGGTAAAGGGCGTGCAAACTTCGTCAGCACCCTTGTGGCCGCAGTTGGCTTGGCCTGCTGGTCGCATGGCCATCGGCGCGAGCCTTGGCCCATTGAGCGCCTCGGTGTTTGGTTTGCTTACCCGGCTGTCCGCCGTCCACCTCTTAGGGGCGGCCGTCGCGGTCGAAGGGTCACCTACGGGCTGCTGGGCTTGAGCGCGGCGCAGGCCGCCGCGCGCGGTGGCGTCGACGCGGGGCGGTTACGCGACCGACGCCCAGGGCTTCAGTCGCCGTGTCATCAGGGGGTGTCGCGACAGCACTTCTGTGTAGGCTCACCCAACCCGCTCGAGATTTACCGCGATCTTGTCTTGGCCAAGGCTGTGCGCAACTCGCAGCAGAGGCTGACATGATCAATGACGCTGTCCTCGACCTGGCTCCGCCCCCCGGCGCCCGCACGGGAAATTTTGGCTCGATCCGAATCGTCGAGGTCAATGCGCCAGATTCGGCCAGCGCACGGCCAGTGGACGCCGGCCCTGCTGTCCTTCTTCGACACATGTTGAGCGCCTATACCGCCGACGCTAGCGCACCCGCCAGCTTTTCGGCCGAGCCGTTCGCCCTTCGCCCAGGCCTGACCGTGATAGAGGATTTGCGGCTTGCCCCTGGCCTTTCGATGAGCCGGTCCTATCATGCGATCGACGTCGTCATTCCCTGGTCGGTGTTTGATCGCGTGGCCGAGCAAGCCGGCGTCGGTTCGATCGACGCGCTAGAAGTTCCGCGTTGCGTCGGCATCGCCGACAAGACGATCGAGCACCTAATTGGCGCGATGCTGCCGCGCTTGCGTGAGCGGCCGGGCGGAAGGACGGCCTATACGCACCACCTGGCGCTCGCGCTGGCCACCCATGTCGCCCATGCCTACGGTCGGCTTCGTCCAGGCGAACGGGTCGCGCGGGGCGGCTTGGCGCCACATGTCCTGCGGCGCGCTCAGGAGGCGCTTCGCGCCAATCTTCAAACTGGATTGTCCCTGGAGGCGCTCGCCGACGCCTGCGGTCTCTCGCGGCGCCACTTCGCCCGCGCGTTTCGCGACACGGTCGGCTCCACGCCTCATCGCTGGATGATGAGCGCGCGTGTCGAGGCGGCCAAGACGATGATCCTGCGCCAAGACGCCAGCCTGGCTGACGTCGCGATCGCCTGTGGCTTCGCCGATCAAAGCCACTTGAGCCGCGTCTTCAAACGCGAAACTGGTGTTTCGCCGGCCGCTTGGCGGCGAGACCAAGCCAACCGTGGCGGGGGCCCGTCCGGGATACAGGCCAGCCCGAACGCGAGCCGCTGGCACGGCTCAGATTGGCCGATGATTGGAGCGGTTGGTCCAACTTAGCGACAGGCGCGCCAAGCCTTTGTCTTCGATCTCGGGGACACTGCCCTCACCGATCGCCAGCCAGGCCGCCGGACGCCGAGGGAAAAGATGACCCATCTCAAGTTTGAAGGCGGCGTTGCGTCACGCCGCAACGTTCTGGGCGCGGGCATAAGCCTCGCCGGCCTGACGGCTTTACCATCGCTATCCCCTGCGTCGGCGTGGGCCGCGCGTTCCACGCAAGACAAAGGATTTTCACCTATGAGCAGCGGCTTTGTGACCACCAAGGACGGCGTCCAACTGTTCTACAAAGACTGGGGCCCCAAGACGGCCCAGCCGATCGTGTTCCATCACGGTTGGCCGTTGAGCGCCGACGACTGGGACGCGCAGATGATGTTCTTTGCGCTGCAAGGTTACCGCGTCATCGCCCATGACCGCCGCGGCCACGGCCGATCGAGCCAGACCGACACCGGCAACGAGATGGACACCTACGTCGCTGACGTCATCGCGGTGACCGACCACCTGGACCTCAAGAACGCCGTGCACATCGGCCATTCCACGGGCGGCGGCGAGGTGGCCCACTATGTCGCACGCGCCAAGCCCGGTCGCGTGGGCAAGGCGGTGCTGATCGGCGCGGTGCCGCCGATCATGCTCAAGACCGCCGCCAATCCGGGCGGTCTGCCGATCGAGGTGTTCGATGGTTTTCGCACCGCGCTGGCGGCCAACCGCGCGCAGTTCTTCCATGACGTGGCCGCCGGCCCATTCTACGGCTTCAACCGACCGGGCAAGACGGTCTATCCGGCCGTGGTCGAAAACTGGTGGCGTCAGGGCATGATGGGCGGCGCCAAGGCCCACTACGACTGCATCAAGTCGTTCTCGGAAACCGACTTCACTGACGACCTCAAGAAGATCCAGGTGCCCGTGCTCATCCTGCACGGCGAGGACGATCAGATTGTTCCCATCGCCGATAGCGCCCACCTGGCGATTAAGTTGCTCAAGACCGGCAAGCTGATCACCTATCCGGGCTTCCCGCATGGCATGGCCACGACGGAGGCGGAAACGATCAACAAGGACTTGCTCGCCTTCATCAAGGCCTAGTCGACCTCATCGACAAAGCCACGGGCGCTTTCTTAAGGAAAGCGCCCTTTTGCATGGGTGATGGCGTTGACGGCGACCGCGCCAGGACGTGTTGCTTTGGCCGTCGCAACGGCGATGGCCATCGCTTTGCCGGCGGCGTCTCGTCAGGGCGGGCCTTTCAAAGCGATCGACATCGGCGTGGCGGCTGCGCCTCAGCAGCGCGAAAAGGTCGTGGGGATCATTGACGTGGGCCGGCTTGACTGGGCCTTTGGCGGGCCGGCGCCGAACTAGGCTCTCGCCCGGCGGCCAAGCGCTACGCACTGGATCGCCGTGGCGGCTAGGCCAAGCGTCACGCCTAAAAAGGCGACAGCGCGCCACCCCCCCAAGCTCCAAGCCGCCGAGCCCGCGGCCGAGCCGAAGGCTCCGCCCAGAAACATCGATCCCATCAGAACGGTGTTGAGACGAGAACGGGCTTGCGGGTCTTGAGCAAAGGCGATGCTCTGGTTGGACACCAGCGCCGACTGGGCGGCGAAGTCGAGCACGACGACGCCGACGATGAGCCCGGCGATGGTGGGCCAAAGTCCGAAAACGATCCAGGCGGCGAGGATCAAAACCGAGGCGAGCACCACCACGGGCTTGGGACCACGGATGTCGGCCAAGCGACCCGCGATCGGCGCGGCGAAGATGCCGACCGCGCCGACGACGCCGAACAACCCGGCGACATCGGCGCCCAATTCAAACTGAGGCGATTGCAAACGAAAGGCCAGCACAGTCCAAAACACCGTGAAGGCCGCGAAGATCAGCGCTTGGGTGACGGACGCCAGCCTCAGGGCGGGGTAGAGTAACCAAAGCTCGGCGATCGAAGCCAACAATTGGCCGTAGCCAAGTTGGGTCATCGGAATGGTCCGCGGAAGCGCCGCGCGCATCAACGCCCCCGCGGCGAGCGCCATGGGAACCCCAAGCCAAAACATCGCGCGCCAGCCGTGCTGAGTCGCTACGAACCCCGCTAGGGTCCTACTCAAAAGAATGCCCGTCAAAATCCCCGAAAGCACCCCTCCCACGGTGGCGCCGCGCCGGTCGGGCGCCGCCAGATCCGCGGCGCAGGGGACGATCTGCTGGGCGACGGTGGCGGCCAGGCCGACGGCCAACGAGGCCAATATGACCAAGCCGGCGGTCGGCGCGATCGCCGCCAGGGTGAGCGCCACGGCCAACACCCCAAATTGAATGACGATCTGGCGTCGCCGTTCGATGAGATCGCCCAGTGGGACGAGCAGGAAGAGGCCCGCCGCGTAGCCGAGCTGCGTGGCGGTGGGGATCAGGCCCGTGAGCGGCCCTGGAAGATCTTGCTCAATCACCCCGAGCATGGGCTGGTTGTAGTAGATGTTGGCCACGGCCACGCCGGCGGCGACGGACATCGCCACGGTCGTTAGACGCCCCGGTCGAGAACGCTCCGAGCCGTGGGCTTGATCGATCATGTCGGAGTTCCTGCGCCACGACGACCCATCGACGCTGAGCCAGAGTTGGTCTGCAGACTAGGCTCCGTCGCAGGCCTGCGCTTGGCGCCCCTGGCGGAAATTTGCACGGCTTTTGCGTCGAGATGGCCGCCGACCTCAAGGCGAGGCGAGGCGAACGATCCAAGACACAGGTTCGCGCCAGACCTGTCATTGTGGTTTCCCCGCGCCGCCGATAGGGCGCGCAAAGCGGTCCATGCATAAAGTTGAGCTGGCGGCGTCCAGGCCCCTAAGCGCGGTAGAGGCGACGCCATCGCGCGGGCCCAAGACCGGTGTGTTTACTAAATACCCGGGTCAGGTGGCTCTGATCTACGAAGCCGCATTGCAGGGCGATTTGCGCGATCGTCAGGGTCGAATCTTGAATCAGCGCCTTGGCGCGAGCGACGCGGCTTTGAGTGCGCCATTGATAGGGGGTGACCCCATAGGTGGCCTTGAACGCGGTGACGAAATAGCCGCGAGACAATCCGCAGGCGTCCGCGAGGTCGGCCAGGCCAACGTCGGGAGCGGCCGGGTCCCCAAGCATCTCCTCGGCTTTCACGCGTTGCCAGTGCGCTAATCCCCCCCGCCGGCCATCGTGAACGGGCAGATCGCCATACCGCTGGGCCAGATGCAACAAGGCTGCCGTCAGCAGGCTATCGACGAAGAGCCAACTGGTCTTATCAGGCTGCGTCAGGACAGGGAGGAGGGCCTGGACGAGAGAGGCCATCATCGGGTCTGGCGCGCCGGTGACCTGAGCGAGCGCCCCTAGCCGGTGGCCTTGATCATGAGCAACGTCGTCGAGCACAGCTTTTGGAACATAGAGGTAGCCCCAATCGAACGGCGTGAGCAGTTGCGCCGCATAGTCCTCGTCCAAGGCGCGACAGCCCAGGCTCCAGGGGGCGTAGGCGTGCTCGCCTCTCGACCGTCCGCGCGTCACGATCTGGCGCCCTCCCCGTCCAAGATCGACGCCAAAGAGATAGGCCGCGGCGCTGGCGCGAGCTTCGGTAAGGCCAAATCCATCGCGCGCATGAACCTTGCGCGTGATGTGGACGGGCTGCAGACATGTCGGTCGCGCGGTAAAAATATCCGTCACCGGACAGTCGAACTGCCGACCCAAGGCGCGATGCAAACTGACCTCGCCGGACGCGGAGGCTTCAGGCCCAACGCGCGCCTGCGCGTCGGCTCCATCACGCCGCGGGGCCGTTGATGGATCGTCGAAGGCGTGAGCGTTGTCGCGTCGGTGCATGACGCCCAAGGCTAGCGCGGTCGTCGAACCCTCGTCTTGAACACCCCGAGAGGGTTGGCGACGCTTAACCGGCGCGCAGCCTCGAAGGTGGCGCGCCCCATTGGGCCACGAACCGGCGGGTCATGTGCGCCTGATCTGCAAAGCCGCACGCGTTGGCGATCTCCACGAGGGCGAGGCCGCCTTGGCGCTCGACCATCTCGCGCGCTTGTCTAAGCCGATAGAAGCGCAGCCAGGCGTGAGGCGCCATGCCCATCGTCCGTCGGAAAGCGCGAACGAAGCGCTCGGGTGGAAGTCTACAGGCCAGGGCGACCTCGTCCAGTCGAGGCTCTTGAACAAGGTCGGCCGTCAACATCTCCAACGTCCTGCGCAACTGCCATCCCGCCAGGATATTGGTCGGCGCCACCTTAGGCGGAACAGCGTCACCGTAAGTCCTGGCCAGATGCAGTTGGATGGCCAGACCGACGTGATCGAAAAACATCCCTTGGCGCGCGGCGCCGTCTTGGGAGAACCGGGGCAGCATGTGCAGGACAAGTTGGTGAATGAACGGATCAGGGGTGCTCGCCTGAAATCGCAAAGCGCTCAGGCGGGAAATTTCATGCCGATCAGCCATGGCCTGGAGCAGCACATCGGGCACGTAGAGCTGCACCGATGAGTAGCTGTTGGGCAGGTCGGCTTGCGGCGCATCGCGCAAATTGACCACGCCGACCTCGCCAGCTTGGAACCCGCCCCCGGACTCAAGCTTGCCATTGCGCCAGAGCCGATTGCCGGTGAGCGGCTTGAGTTGCAGACTGACTATGTAGGCATTCTCATCTGGTAAGGCCCCGGTCAAACCCGTGCCTGTCGCCCCTGAATCGAGCCAGGTCATGGCCATCTCGGCTATTTGGAAGCTGGACGTGCGAAGATAGGGTCGCTCACGAAGACCAAAGCGCTGGGCGACGCCCTCTCCGTAGGCGCCCGACGCACGGTCTTCATCGAAATCGGACACGGCCAGCTCGCTCCTCAACGCCGCGTCGCCGCCGACGCCTCAGCCTTCTGGCGCGTCGCCTTGTCCGCCTAAGCGCTCTTGGGCTTAGGTTCGGACCTGAGTGACCGGCTCGAGAATTGTCGAATCTATGGCCGAGCGGGCAGGCCATGACTTGGACAATTTGGACAATTTGAACAATTTGGACAAAATATACCGCCCCTTTTCCAGACGGAGCACACGTCGGAATGACAATATATGCAAACTGAGACCAGGCATACTTGACGGAAATTGCATTAAATTGGATCGCATGGCTACGATTACAGATCAGCAGCTTATCTGTATGAAGCAACAATCAAACAATATACCTTAGATTAGGACGAAGATACCTTAAGACATAAAGACATGCCTCCTCGGCCAGTGCATCCTGGCGACGGTGCTGAGGCCGGCTCCCGGGAGCCTATCGCAATTCGTTTGCGGAAAGCCTGCCGATCGCCCGTCGGTCCGTCCGCGACCGACAGCAAGGTCCACCCTTCGCGACCAGATCTCGTCACCCAAGGCGGGTCGGGGCCGTACTTCAGGCAATCAAGAGAGGCTCTCATGAAACTACGCTTTGCATCGGCCGTGACCGCCGCCCTGTTATCCTTCGCCGCCGTGGCCCCGGCCTACGCGTTCGAACCAATCGCGGCGGCCGACGCGCCCAATCCCGACGGCTTGGTGACGATCAAGGCCAGCGATGTGGCCGCCGGGGTTAGCGTCGTGTGGGGCGGAGAAGAGCTGCAACCCGATGGCCACCAACACGAGTTCTCGGTCATGGGCCTGTCGATCCTCGACGTCGGCGTGGCCAAGATCGATGCAGCCGGTGAAGTGCGTCTTAAGCAATTGGCCAACTTCGAGGGCGCCTGTACGGCCTTTTCGGCCGGCGCCACCGTCGCGGGCGGCGGCGGTTGGACTTTTCTACGCAACGCCAAGGGCGTCGAATTGAAGCTCAAGGCGAGTGAAGGCTACGTCTCAGCCTTGCCCCCGAAGGCCTGACGGTAAAGTTGAAGTCGTGACTCAATCGGCGCCCACCGTCCTGGGCGCCGCCTTATCAGAGGCGACTGCCAGATCGCCCCAGGCTTGCGCAACAGGCTCAATCGATGACGCACATTTTCTCAAATCAAGCTGGCCCTCCAGCGCCTCAAGTGCTGCGTTCTCGTGCGCGACTTTGCGCTGACGTCGTTGCAGAGGGCCTTGCGGTCGCATCGCTGCAGAACCACTGGCTTGCCGCAGATACGCTGCTGGCCAATCTGCTGGCCGCCTCAGGTGACTGCGTTAAGGTCCTAGATCTTTCCGGCAGGATCCAAGCGATCAATCCTTCGGGTTTGACGCTGTGGTCTAACGCCAAAAGCGACCAGATTTTGAATCTCTGGTGGCCGGCGCTCTTTCATTGCGATGATCGCCCAACAGTCGTCGCCGCACTGACGTCGGCGCGCGGCGGCGAGCTAACCAGTTTCGAGGGCCGTTCGATCGCGTTGAATGGCGAAGCCCGCGATTGGCGCATCCGCGTCGCGCCCATAGTGGGCAAGTCGGGAAACATAGAGAAACTGTTGGCGATTGCGCGCGAGGTTACGCTTGCAAGAGCCGAAGAACACCGCTTGCGGCTTGTGGCGGAGGAGCTGCAACATCGCTTGGCAAATGCTTTCGTTGTGGCCCAGGCCATCGTCACGCGCACCCTGCGCGACTGCGACAACCTTGAAGCTGGGCTCGAAACTGTCCAAGTCAGGCTGGCGGCGTTGTCGCAGGCGCACACGCGGCTCGTCAATTCCGGAGCCGGCGTGACGCTGCTTAGCGACATTCTCAATGACGCGGTGACCCTGCACGACCCGGCGCGTACACAGGTCGATATCCTGGGTCCTCGCGTGGAGATCGGGCCCGGCGCCGGCCTGGCTCTGACCTTGGCCATCCATGAGCTTTGCACCAACGCGCTCAAGCATGGCGCGCTCGCCTGCGACGCTGGCCGGGTCACCGTCCGTTGGAACATCAGCGCCGACTACCTGAACCTGGAGTGGATCGAAAGCGGCGGCGCGCCGGTGCGTAAACCAAGCCGCAGAGGGTTTGGCTCTCAACTCATTGAACGCGCCTTAGCCAGCCCTGTGTGTCAGACACGTATTGATTATCATCCCGAAGGGCTGCGCTTTGTTCACCGCGCCCCGATCGCCGATCTGGCGGCCAACTGAGAGCGCCCCCATGGGCGCTTGGCCCTGCTGTCCGCGTAAGCTTAGGCCGTGGTTCGCCGCGCCACATTTTACGCGCGCCGGTGCGCGGCGTGCGGCGTGCGGCGTGCGGCGTCGGTTTCCCGATGTTCTGCGCGGCGCGATCGGCATGGAAGCCCTCGCTTTGCACGTGGCGGCGTCCTTCTATCGTCGCCTGTTTGACGCAAGGCGGACACGTCGGCGACTAGCGGCAGTCCTGCGGCTGCTTAGGTCGGTTTCGACCATAGTCAGCTCAGCTTGAGCAGAAGGATTAGGCTTCAAGCGTCGTGGGCGAGACCATGAGGGCGCGCTGCTGAAGCCAGACCTCCGGCCGTGTCGAGGATGCGCATTGGGTCCAAACCGCCGGGACTTCAGTCAAGCCAAGCGAGTTTGATCTGGGCATTCTTCCAAGCGTCGACACCCAAGACCGCTCGCTTGCACGAACGCTGGCCAGCGACGCCACATCAAGACGCCAGCTGCGGCTGGCTAACAGGGAGCCCCCATGACCCACCACGCGCAAGGCGTCTGGCGCCATGAAGACATCGCCTTGATCTTGATCGATTATCAAAAGGAGATGTTCGATACGGTCCAATCGGAAACCCCAGCGGAGCTTATAGATCTGAACGTACGCTTGCTGGTCAAGGCCGCCAAAGCGTTCGGCATCCCCATCGTCCTATCGTCCGTGGGGGTAGAGCTGGGTGTCAATGGCCCCACCCGGCAGTCAATCTTGGACGAGCTTCCAGGCGTCGAGGCGATCGACCGGTCGTCGATGAACGCATGGGAAGACGAAGCTTTCTACAGCGCGGTTCAGGCGACGGGTCGCAAAAGGCTAGTTTTTGGAGCGCTATATACCGAAATCTGCCTCGCCTATCCGGTGGTCGAGGCTCTGCGAGAAGGCTTCGATGTCAGCTTTGTCGTCGATGCCTGCGGGGGACTTAGTCAACTCGCCCACAGGACCGCAATCGACCGACTTGCGCACGCCGGCGCGGTGCCCAACACGGCGTTGGCTTTGGTCGCGGAGATGTTCAGGGACTGGAAATCACCTCTGGCGAACCCGGCTCGAGACATCATAAAGCCCTACCAGACCGATGTTAAGGCGCTCGCGAGCGCCTGATAGGATCGCACCGGGGCTTGCGCCCCGGTGCGTCTAGACTCAGCCCCAAGTACGGTGGACGCATTGTTTCTCAAGACCAGGCTCCTCCTCTCCGAGGCCAAGCGCCCGATCGGGAGATTGACCTGTCTCGAGCGCCTTTTTGCGAGCCAAGCTCGGTCGCACCCTTGTCAGTATGCGCCCGAGCCGATTGTCGCCCCTTCCCTGCGGAAGGCGATTGCACGGACGGCCTGTCGGTCGCCAAACCAACGCCAGCCGGACATTTGGGCGATAGGCCGGCAAAAAGTTACCCCTCGCCGGCCTCTCCTGAACTAATAGGTGAATGACATGCCAAAGCGGTAGGAGCGGCCATAGCTCTCGCTTTCGCGGAAGCGGCTAGCCTTCTGGAAGAAGTAGTAATCCTTAGCGTCGTTGACGTTGTTGGCCTCGGCGAACACCTCGAACTGCTTGGTGACCTTGTAGGCGACCTTGGCGTCGACCGTGCTCAGTGCGCCAAAATAGCCGTCCGAGGCGCCTGTGGCGTCGGAGACGTTTAGCCCTCCGTCGGTGTCGAGATAGGCGGCGTGGTAAGTGTAGGCCACCCGGCCCGAGAAGCCGTATTTTTCATAATAGACCTGGGCGCTGGCGATCTTGTCGGCCTGTCCGATCAGCGGCGTCTTCACGGTGCGGCCAGGCACCTTCAACTCGCCGTCGGTGAAGGTCATGTTGAAGTTGACGCCGAAACCATCCAGCGGCGACGGCAAGAAGGTCAGCGGCTTCTGGATGTTGAATTCCAAGCCCGTCACCTGGGCCTTGGTGCCGTTGGTGTAGGAGTTGACGATGGCGTTGGTCAGGGCCACCCCACCGAACGTCCCGGTCTGGTTGGTGGCGGTCGAGGTGAAGATCGGGTCCTCGATGTCCTTGTGGAACAGACCGATCGAGATGCCGCCTTCCGTCGGGAAATAGTATTCCAACGACAGGTCGTAATTGACGGCCTTTTGCGCCTTCAGGTTTGGATTGCCCTGGCTGACCGTGTTGCTTGCGGTGTCGACCGTAACCGTCGGCGCCAGGTCGACGAAGGGCGGACGGCCCATGGCCGTGGTGATCGCGGCCCGCGCCAGGAGGTGCGAGCTGAACTCATACTTGAAGTTCACGCTCGGGAAGTAGTCGGTGTAGCTGTAGTCGCCAAACGAGTTGTAGGCGTTATTCAGCGTGGTCGTCGACGTGAAGGCGATGGCCTTGGTCTCGCCCTTGGTGTGCTCGACCCGGACGCCGGGGATGATGGTCAGGTCGCCGCGTTGCAGGGTGGCCATGACATAGCCGGCGGCGACGCTCTCGACGACGTTGTAGTCCGAAGTCACCGACTGTGAGATCTGGTCGCTGGCGCTGACGGTGAACAGGGCCGGGTTGTTCAGGACGTAGTCCTTTGCTCCCTTGAAGTTCATCGTCGGGCCAAAGCTGTAGCGGTTGTCGAAGACGGTCGGGATGGTGTCTTCGACGAACGTGGCTAGGGTCTGAGCCGCGCCAGCGCCGACGGCGGTGAAGGTGCGACCCGTCTGGTCCTGGAAGCGGTCGCGCTTGAGGTATTTCGCGCCGAACTTGAACGAGCTGCCCTCACCCCAGGCCGCGATCGGCAGCTTGTAGTCGATACGAATCTGGTCGAGCTTTTCGCCGGCCAGACGTGAGACGTTTTTGTAGTTGTTCAAGCGATAGTTGGCCGGGTTCAGGGCGGCGGCGTTGGTGACCACGCTGTCGGGCATTTCCGAGCCGAGCTCGAAAACCGCGCCCAGGCCGGTCGAGGCGGCGGCGCGGAACTCGATCTCGTCGCGGACGGGATCCTTCTTGTTGGACTTGGCGTGAGTGGCTTGCAGGGTCAGCGTCCCCGGACCGACGTAGAAGTCGCCGCCAAAGGCCAGGGTCGTGGTGTCGGTCGTTTCCTGGCGCTGACGGTTCAGGCGCCGGGCCGTGGTCGAGCCGGCGTTGATCGCGCCGCCGTCGGCTGTCAGGCCCGTGTAGCTGGCGGCCGAGCCGGGGAAGAAGAAGCGGAAGCGGTTGCGCTGCTCCTTGTCGCCAAATTGCGAATACATCAGACGGGCATAGAGCTTCACATCATCGTTCGGGCGCCAGTCGAAATTGGCGACCGCGCCCTTGCGGGTGCGCCAAGCCGGGTCATAGACGCGGCTGTCGATCTCGGCGGGCAGGTCCACGCCGTTGACGACCTGGCGGCTCGTGGAGAGCACGTCCTCCGAATAGGAAGGACGCTTGGAATAGTTCAGGGCCAGGACCAGGCCGAACTGGTCTTCGGGGCCGAACTTTCCGCCGACCGAGATGTCGCCTTCCTTGGCCTTGCGGTCACTGTTCTCGTAGGTCCCGCGCACGACGCGGGCGCTGAAGATGTTCTTCTTCCGGTCGAAGGCGGTCAGGGTGTTGATGTCGACCTGGCCGGCGATGGCGTTGGCGTCGAGGTCGGGGGTCAGCGACTTGACCACCGTGACCGAACCGATCAGGGCCGAGGGGATGTCGT
>Ga0247812_10000712_pt1 | contig 19494 bp, 11 predicted proteins | sample UWRJL149409B1_FD_178011 | JGI IMG/M metagenome (GOLD analysis project Ga0247812, IMG submission 178011) | Plant litter microbial communities from Arlington Agricultural Research Station in Wisconsin, United States - UWRJ-L149-409B-1 | ecosystem: Environmental > Terrestrial > Plant litter >...
TTTACCGCGATGTTTGGTCGGAGCTACGACCTCTTCTTCCACCGTTTCGTCGACAGACTCGGCCACGCTTTCAGCTTCGTTGAACAAGGCCATTTGCGGAGTCGCGGGATCGGCTGTTTGCTCTGATTTGCGCCCGAAAAGGCGCTGACGCAACAGCGCGTTTTCTTCTTCGAGATGAACGATTTTGCCCTTAGCCGCATGTTCCCACTACCGCTCTATCACTCTCAATGATCGCAACAGAAAGGCGGCCAACCAAATATAGGATTGTCTAGCGATATATAGTGAATTTTGCTACACATCGCTATATTCACGTATTGGCCGATCATGGCTATGAGCGTTGAACAAATTGCAGCCCAACGCGACAGGCAGCTCTTGGCCAGGTCCAGCCACTTGTGGGGGGCGCCACGGAAGCATCCTGTATCCGTTGATGTAAATGCAAGTGCGCAGAGCCTCTAGCTCAGGCGTTCCCGGCATTTTCTAGTACTCCACAAACGAAAAAACCGGCTAGCGCCGGCTTTTCCCCCCTCCAACCAGATGGTCAAGCCACGCCGGTCATGAGGGTTAGTTGTTGCGCGAACTATGGCGCAATAGAGGCCGTAATACAAGGGAGCACAAAGAGATTCAACAGGCTACGACGCACGTCTGTTACTGGCGCGGTCTCTGCGTTTTCCGAAGAGCGATTCTGGCTTGGTTGCGTCCTTCGCGACAGGCACAAAACGACCAGGAGAAGTCAGCCGGAAGGGACTCGCAGGTCGATGGCTTCTGCATCAGCTCATGCGATGGAACCTTGTCAGGGATCTCAATCCACCAGTCGCTATCGCACTGCTTCAGTTTTCCGCCCACGAAGACCGACTCATTGTTGAACGACTTGATATCTCGAGGGCTGGCGACCGGTTTTTCGCTAGGCACATCACCAAGTAGCACTAAGCTCCTTCTCGAATTTATTTAACGTGGCTTTGCCGCTCTTTGTACGCAAAATTGCTATTGTCACCGCCGTACTTTTCCAGATAGGTCAGTCCTTTGCAACACACACGCCCTGGAGGCTGATCAGTGTTGTAGGTATTATTACAACAGGCTAGCGAGAAAAATCGAACGACCATTGTTAGAGAATCTTAATCGCCTTTCAGACAAGTCTTATAGACTAAAAACAATCCCTATTTCAATATTTAGGCGACCTACAAAGCTCTACCAAGCCCCCGGTCAACCTGACTGCTGCTGATTAAAATTATTAAGCCCACCCATTCCCGGTATATAGAATCTAGCACCCATGACAACAGACATCTATTAAAATTAGGTAATACTTTGAAAAAGCCTTGCAAGATATTGTTTGCCCCTATAACTATAACATACGCTGCACTTCTTTCGGGATGCCCTGGCCAATTGTACAGCCAACCGAAGAACTGCAGCTACGACTAATTAATCCACCCTTCGATGTCCATAACTAAAATTATTGGTGATTGCGACACTATATACAATCTACCTCAAAAATAATACCCATCAATCTTTATCAGACGACCGAGAGTAGTGGTTATGAGCTCAACAAAGACAAAAGAGGCTCCAAAAAATCTTAGTAGTAACGTCATTAAAGCGATAGCAGTCCATGTCCTGATTTTATTGGCGATCGGGTTCTTGTATCATGAAACAATACGATGTTCAATTGACTGAATGTCACTTCCTTGAATGCCCCTCAATCTCCCAGCCACACAAAAAAACCGCTAATAAGGCGGTTTTTTATATTTTCGCTTAATCTTGTCAGGAGGGTGCCTGACATCATAGCCAGCGAGCTGGGGACCACGGAGCTTGTGAGCGCTAAGGTATTTTCCCTTAAGGAAACTGCCCATCAGCGCTGTTCAAGTCCGTAGTATTCCTTTCGTTTAGGTTTATGGGTTTCTATAAAGTCGTGATCGATGTAGCGACGCATACTGCCGGACGTCATGGGTCTGGCAAAATAAAAACCTTGCGCAAACCTGCAACCGAGTTTCCTGATTGCCTGGGCTTGTTCCTCTGTCTCCACACCTTCAATAACCAGAGAAAAACCGAGCAGTGTGGCCAAGTTTATAGTGCTCTTTATGATGCTTTCATTCATCGGTTTTCTATGCAGATCTTGCAGGATTTTTTTGTCGAGCTTAATCTGGTTAAAGGGAAGCTCACAAATCCGCGAAAGGGACGAGTAACCTACACCATAGTCGTCCATCGAAATGCTGTAACCAAGGAGGCGTAAACGAATCATGTTTTCCAGACTCGTTGCCGGGGCAGTCAGTTGATCGGTTTCTGTCACTTCAAACATACAGTTTCCCGGGGGGATATCATAGGCTATGCGAATGGCATTGACTCGCTCAAATAACCCCGTCGTTGCCAACTGCTCCACACTCAAATTATAGGCAAGCTCGATTTTGTTATTGCACCGGCGCAAATCACTTTGTAACTCGCAGCCTTGAGCAAACAGGCTTAACAATAATTCGTCCATGAGCCCGTGCAATTCCATGAACGGCAGGAAATGACTCGGAGCCAATATCCCTCGTTCAGGGTGAAGCCAGCGAACAAGGACTTCCGCACCGCTCATTCGCCCGGTCCAGAGATCTACCTTGGGTTGGAAATAAGCTTTAAATTCGCCGGCTCGCAGTCCTGCCCTGAGTTCCGAGACATTGGGCGTTGTCATCTCCCAGGAAATCATACTGTAACGCTGATGTTGCGACTGCTCATGGCGCTTTAACAATTTATGCAGGCTGTTTTTCTTGAAAGGTTTGCCAAGGTCACCCAGGAAGTTCAAACCGAAGCAGTCGATCAAGCTGATGACGCCCTGGCGTATTGAAGTGTCTACTTCGCTGCTGATTATGACGCTGTGTATTAAGCCTGACAGGTGCGCTTCTCGTAAAAATTCCATGGCCTCCATACCCGGTATGCGTAGGTCGCAAATGACCACGTCGACTCCCCCGGCAGCCCTTAACACAGCCAGGGCCTCTTCACCATCGGCCGCCTCGAGGACAGTAGCAACTCCGCATTGCTGTAATGCGGACACTGCCAAAGACCTTTGAAAAAGATGATCTTCCAGAACTAACGTTTTGAGACGGAGCATCGGTGTAATTCCTGCTTAGGTTATGCAGTTACTGATAATCGATCGTGAAAAATGCCGTGGCGTTAGCGGGTCCTATTCGCCCCACAAGGGGGGCCTACCCAAACTGATAGCGGTAGAGGCTTAATCACGAGGGCGAACTCTTCAGCAATGTTGTAAATACCGATTGAGTATGTCACTGCGATGGGGACGCACTGATGAATGACTGGCCCAGATTAAGGCGCCCACTTCAACATCTAGACCCACTGTGATACTGACCCCATGTAAGGGCATCGTATTGATAACAGTGAGCAGGCTCTGATAAGCAGCGGTAAACGTACAACCGACTTTGCCTGACTGGCCATTGAAGATAGACCGGCTACCGCTACAAATAATTTGCTCACATGCATTATTTTCATCACTGTTGTCCCTGTGCGCTGTCCACGAAAGCAACACGAATGTTTGTTTTAACGGTTACGCACTGCACTCACTTCGCGCAGTTGTTTGTCGTCTGTTTTGACGGAAGTTAGTCGCAAATGCAAATTGTAGCTCTGCTTCGGAGGCCCAACTAACCAGTAGAAGACCTCCGCAGAGGTTGATCTTCCAAAACAATTGTTTTGAGACAGATCATGCATTTAGCTCTGCATTATTGATGGAGTTACTCATATATGATCGTAAACACGGCTGTGGCATTAGCCGGCCCCGGCTGGACGGGGCCCTCAGTTAGGACATAACGCGCCTTGAGAGGAATAGAGTAGGACTCACCTTCGTTTGTTGTGGGTGTAATGCCCGTCGGATTTAACTCGCCGAATGACATAGGGTCGCCTGAGCTGTATGCGATTTGCAGGCCAACGCCCGTGGCTGCAGCAGGATTGCCAGGTCCACTGTTGTTCAGGTTCAGGATTCCTGTGATTGGGTCGAATGGCTCGATGGTCGGGTCGATTTGTATAGCCAAGGTGTTTGGTTTCCGATAGACGTCGTAAGGGAGGGTGCCATCACTCATCCATACTGAGCCGCCGAACGAGCCATGAAATGCCGGGCAATTGTTCAAGTTAATAGAGAAGTCTTTCCAGCCGAGGGTTCCTACTTCCTCAATACTGTGGATACCCATTTGCACCATTACGTCCGGTGTAACGCAGGTGCGCGAGACAACATTCAAAGTGCCAGACACGGTTACTCGTATGATTTGAAACTCATTGCTGCTGGTCCACGTTCGAGTCATGGTCGGCAGCTGCGCTCCCTGTATCGTCCCCGATGATACGTTACCGATCTTGATAAACAGCCAGGAAACCCCACTTGTTAGCCTTGCGTCTGTAACGCACGCACCTGTCGTTGCCGTGCAGTTGTTAAGGGCACGTTCGTAGGGAAGCATCCTGCCGTCGTTCATAAGCGCAACACCGATACCTGGGACCCCTGTCTGATAGACATTGGCTCCCCATGGAACACCTACCCAACCTGAGAGCGGAAGAGGTCTGATCGAAAGTCCGAATTTATCGGTAATGCTGTAACTTCCTAACGTGCAGGTGACCGGCATGGGAGTCGCACTTTGGAATGTCTGCTCCCAGACCACCGAACCTAATGCAACATCACGACCGACCGTAATATTGCCCCCCTGTAATGGCATCGTACCGATCACAGTAAGGAGGCCCTGCATAGCAGCAGTAAACCTGCAGTCGGCCATTGCCTGGTTAGAGATAAAAAACAAGCCCGCTACCGCTGCACACGATTTGATCATTTGTATAATTTTCATCGCCGTTGCGCCTCTGCGCTGTTCACTGAAGCAACGCGATTGTTTGGTTGAACGATTGCGCACACGGCACTCACTTCGCGCAGTTGTTTGTCTTCTGTATTATTGCGAGGTAACTGCAACACACATTGCTGGCCTGCTTCGGGGCCCCAACTAATCGATAGCTGACGGGTGTCTGGCTTGACCCGGGCATATAGCTGACCGCCCTGGCCAACTATGCCAATCGATACACCACGGTCATCCACTACGCTGGCACCGAAAGGCAACGGACTGCCTTCGGCCAGGGTAACGTTGAGCAACACGGCCTGGCCGGTATGGGTGCCGTATTTCAAGGCGACCACTGCGCCCGCCCGTGGCGCGACTTGTTGACTGGTCTCGGTCAATTCGACATCCATGGAAGTACCTTCCGGATCAATCGCTACTTCGTTGAGTTCATAGGGGCGCTGGTAAGGCACCACAGCGTTTCCACGACCGTCGAGTTTCAAGCCGGGAACGCCCACCACCTTGGCGCCCTCGGCACCTTCGGCGGTCACGACCACCACGGTTTCACTCCTGTAGGGTGTCAGGGTCACGCCATTAGGATGGGCAACCACACTGCCGCTGGCGTTGAAGGCAAGGCTGTCGTAGCTGTCGCCATGACTGGCCGTGCCACCGAGCAGGACACTGGCGCCGGTGTACTGACCGTTGACAGAGCTGCTGTTGGTACGACTGGCGCCATCGTGACCCGCGGTGATGCCGTAGCTGTACTGCCGATCCTCGCCGGCAATACCGCCCACTGTCGCTTGCTCGCTGTATTGGCCATCGGTATCACGCATCACCCTGGTGGACAGTTGCGGCCGGTTGATGGAGGAACCGAACTCAATGGGCATGCTCAGGGTGAACAGCAGACTGTTGTCCATCTCGCCTTGGCCAATACGACTGCGCATGGCATTGATACCATAAGTTACCGAGCCCGCCTGCTTGCTGTAGCCGAGCTGGTACTGCAGGTCGTTGCCTGACTCATTCCAATAGTTCTGCATGTAACCGCTAAAAGCCAGTTGACCCCAGTCCCCCAGACTCTGGTTGGCGGTCAACGTAAAGCGGCTGCGCGCCCTGGCGTACCGACTGGTATCGAGTCCGTTGCGTTCGGCATCCAGAATCTCGATGGCGTCGCTGAAGCCCAGGTACTTCTGTGTAGAGAAACGCATGGCCGCCACCGAAAAGTTACTCCCGGTGCTGACAATGTTCTTGCTGTAGGTCATCCGGGCACTCTGACCGCTGGAAGTGCCAGCCTTTAGATCGGTTTGGGCCTGGTTAATGTCCAGGCTAACCGCGCCGACAGGGGTGCTGAATGCGAGCCCGCCAAGGATGGATCGATAGTCCTCGCTGGCCTGGACACCGGTGTAACCGGTGAAAATGTTGCTCAATCCGAGTTGATAGGTGCCCTGCAGGAGTTTGGCCTGTTGTTCGACGTAATTATTGCGGGTTTCCCCGGCGGTGACACTGAAGCGCGAGGTCCCTGGACGCAGCAACTGCGCAGTGGAAGCAAAGGGCACGATGAAACTCTGCTGGCTGCCGTCAGCTTCGTAGACGGTCACATCTAGGTCACCGCCGTAGCCGGTGGAGTACAGGTCATCAATGACAAAGGCCCCGGGCGCGACCGTGGTTTCGTACAGCAGGTTGCCGGCCTGCGACACGGTAACCCGCGCACTGGTTCGGGCGATGCCGCGAATCACAGGGGCATAGCCACGTTGCGACTCAGGCAACATGCGATCATCGGTACCCAATTGCACGCCCCGGTACGCCAAGGTGTCGAAAATCTCGCCACTGGTGTTGGCTTCGCCGATGGTCAACTGGCTCTTGAGCGAGGTCACGTCGCGTTGGGCATAAGTATTGAGCGTTTGATAATCGCGCCCGGTTTCTTTTTGCCAATTGGCTGAACCATTGTGACGCAAGCGCCAGTCGCCGATGTTCAACCCGGTAGTTAACCCCAGATACGCCGTGTCATAATTGCCGGTATCGGTTCTGTTATGGTTGGCGTTTAAGTTGTAGCTAAGCGTTCCGGCTGTTACACCCCGATCCCACAGTTCGGGGCTGACCGCGCCTCTGGCCTCGCGACGCAGGGCGACCTGTGGAATGCTGATATCCAGTTGTTGATCGGAGGGTAAAAAGACGGCGGTGGCGCCTTCGATCAACCGTGAGATATCCAGACAAGCCGTATTAGTCTCGACACGCTGAAGAGCCTCAGCTGACAACTTCGTCATGTTCACTCCAATCAGCTCAAGCATGCCACGGGAAAAACATACGACGGGATTGCTGCCGTCAGCAGCGGCATCGATGTGGATGTCCTGCCGATTGACCAACCGCCCGTTCACTGACACATCGGCACGGTATTGACCGGGCAAAACCGGATTACCTTTTTGATAGGCGGTCAAGTCAAGACTGCGCGAGCCTTCAGGCAAGAAGGCATCGTTAAATTGTACTTCTTCAGCGAATGTGCATTGAATAACGAGCATGCCGGCAGCAACCAGGATCCCGCCAGGGAACACGGCTGACAACGGATTTTTGGCAAAGCGAGGACATACCGACAGACTGCCTGGCCAGCGTGAATAAATCGCCATACATTACTCGTTTTTTAAACGGTTTCGATAGAAACAAGCGTCGTCGAAGGGTCGTCGTAACAATCCCGTGGTGATACGCGAATAGTTCAGCAGTCCAGCGTAGAAAATAACGATAAGCACCCAGTAAATTTTGAATATTAGAAAAGCAAGTCAGCTATCAGAAGATCGTAGTGATGCATAGGGATTTGCTGAATACGCTTATACGCTGATAATTGAAACATCGGCGCACTGACATGACGTAATAATCAGAACAAGCGCGCTGATATCAGGAAGCGTTACCATTATGGAAAGATCAAGGCTTGAGCAACTGTTTTATAGGCATTAACGCGCCGTAATCGTTGATCGCATTAAACTCAATCTTAGCGCCAGAAGCCGGCAACGATTTAAGTGTTGGCAATTCAAATAGCGCCGTTTCACCCGGCTTGACCATGCCGGCCTCACTTTCGAAGCGCTGAGTGCCGACGACGAGGGCCAGTTCAACCTCGGACACGTGGAATGCGCTTGGGTTAAATGCCTGCAGGGCATAACCTTTATCACTCGAGACGACTTTCCACTGCACCGATTGCGGTGCATCGGTCGGATTGCCCGGTAATCCATCAGGGCGGTAGAAAATCTTGATCCGTGAACGGAAAGCCATCTGCAGTACGTTGCTATCGACCGGACCATCCGCTTTGGGCGGGATCTCCAGGACGTTAAGCCAGAACACCGACTCTTTGTCTGTCGGCAACTGCCCGCCGGTATACATCATGCGCAGGCTTTGGCCTTTGCTCGGGTCGATACGAGACACCGGGGGCGAAAGCACGAAGGGTGCTTTGGATAGGGTAGGACTGGACTTCAAGTCGCCACTGTCGACCCAGGATTGCACCAGCGCCGGAAGGGTGCCGTTATTGTTCAGTTTAACAGTGATCTCTTTTTGACCCGCCGGGTAAACTAATCGAGTTCCGGTAATCACGACACCGGCCATGGCTTGGGAACAAACCAACGTCACAAGCAGCAACATGAGTTTGCTTCGGACGCCTATACCAAAACACATTTTGCACCTCATTGAAGTCTGCACGCCTCAGAGAGAAGCGTGCACATCCCCCAGATTACTGATAGTTAATCGAGTAGGTCACAGAGCTCGTTACAGGACCGGCAGTGGTGGCGCCGAGGGCATAGTACTGCACGGCGTACGGCATGATTGTAGGGCCGCCGCCGGAAATAAAGTTACGTGTAGTAGCGGAGATCTGGCTGCTGTTGCCCGCCTGGATTTGCGAACCGGTTTGACTGTCCAGCAACTGTAGTTGAACGTTGGTCGCACCACCAACGCCAGCGGTGTTGTTCAGGTTGCCGGTGAACTGATCAACGCTGCCACCTGCCTCAAAAAATGCAGCCGCGGTACCGCCAACGCGGGAGCAATTGGATAATTCGATATTGAAGCTGGTAGCTCCAGAAACTTGACCTGCAACGGTCAAAGAGGCAACGGAAACAGCAGGCAAGGTGACGGTAGCGATAGCCGGCGAAACCGTACCGTTAACTGCGATGGTGCAAGTCTGATCGGTCAGCTCACCGTTAAAATTGATAGTGCCATCAGAAGCGCTGGCGAATTGAGCGCCGGCGGCGGAAAACAATGCAGCAATAGCAAGGGTTTTACATTTCATAACACAGCTCCAGAAATAACGGTTTTGAATAATGTCGCAAATGTAGATGGGGACCAGACGCTGAATGCACTATGCTTTAAGAATCAGCAATCAGTGGTAAGCGACAATCAAATGTTATTACAGGGGGGGCATTGGCAATATAGGCAAACCCTGAACACCTATTAGGATTTTTCCTAGGCAAGGCCTGAAGTAGGCATCGATTTTTGATGCCCTCTCGTTATGAGGTTCAAAAGACGCCCGCCCGACAGATAATCAGACTATCCGGCGTTTAACTCATCGAGCTCTTCTTCGAACAGCATCTTTCCAAGGCGATTTTCCGCATTACAGGCGCCCATCGCCCATCGCCAGCAGCCGTTTTCGCATCATCCAAAGATTCGAACGGGCAAATAGCGTGGTCTGTTGCGCGAAGTTTTTTAGCCAGCCCGGGAAACCGCACTTTCGCATACCTAAACTGGCGCTTGATCACGCGGACGGACGTTCGACCTTTGCCTTAAAAGCCGGTTTGAACCAACTCGGAACGCCATGAGTTGTTAAACCAAATTTAGATAATTAATGTACCCGGATGATTACTTTCACTACTCAGGATTATACCAGCAATACCAAATGAAGACCGCTATACACGTAAGCACCTGCAGTAAGTCACCGATATTGTTCATTTATTCACCCAATTGGCCACCCCGAACTCTGGGTAATCTATCGAATCAGTGTCTCGCATCCAGAGAGAATTAGGTGATTTAAAATCCCCCAACAATGATTGCCTCGTCATCCATGAACCGGTAAAGAGCAACCAATGTCGAGGGGGAAAATTTTAATACCCGATTGCCACAGCTCAGAATTGCCTTATTAAAGTGTGGTTCTTCCGGCCCTGATTTACCTTCCATGACACCTAGCTTTTCTTCGGCCTGCTATCCATAGTACTTAGTTTCCATAACTGACTTTTGTCATCCTTGATCACCTGCACTAAACTTCAGCACCGGAGGAACAATCATATAATAAGCCTAGCCTCGGTGCGAAATATCTAGGATAAATCTGAAAATCCAATCAGATTTTTCCTAGCAGCCCTCGCGCGGGGCCTAGAGATTTCACCGGAAGTGCATGAACATGCGATCGCTGCGCTCGATACGACAAGAATGCAGCTGCCGTCAAAGTTTGAATACTCACATTAATGCATTGACTATGTTATAAGTGGAAAGTATTAACAAGCGACCGGCAAATAATTCCTTAATGTAAATCCTCAATTGGCAAGCGTTCAGCCTGAGCCGAAAACGCTACAACACATAAGACGACTCGAACTACACTAGGCAAGCACATCTTGAACTACCTATGCAGAAAATTCGGACGAGAACCGTCCTGTGAGATGTCGACAGCGTATTCAGAAAACCGCATCAAGTCTATTTTTTATTTCTGGATATTACATTTTAGGAAACTTCCTAAAGGCCCGTCTGGGCGGGCTGTATTGTTATCTCTTTCGTGGCATGGAGTTACGATCTAAGGGGTTCATTATTACCCAGCGGACGTAAACTTGAAACTGACACTGATATCCGAACCTTGATCTTCACGAGTCTCAAGAATCATTTCCCCATTCATACGCTCCACCAAGCGGTTACAAAGTGCAATCCCCATTCCGCTACCGGAACTCTGTATCAGACGACGACCATAAGCACCTTTATTGAAGGTACTTGACAGCCTTTTTTGGTCAGCGATGGGCATACCAATACCGCTGTCGCGGATGCTCAGTACAACCTTTATCAATCCAAGCCCACATCCGCGAGCGTAAAGTTGCAGACCGATAGGGCCGTTATCAGTGAATTTGATTGCACTACTCAATAAAACATCGACGATACGACCAAAGATATGCGAATCGACCCATACGTTGTTTTGGCGGGCGGCCATCAAATCCATCTCCAGCGTGAGACCTCGATCCTTTGCGGCGCGACGAAATTTGTCGACATGTGCCTCCACTAATTCTTTTACATTTCCGGGCGTTGGGATTACAGGGTAGCTGCCCTCCTCAAAGAGCAGATAACTATCACAGTCATTGAGCAGAACCTGAACCTCCTGCGCGGCGGCCCGGGCGACAGTCAATGTCTCGTCGCGTTTGCCCGGATCCGGGCAATCACGTGCCAGCTCCAGCATGGCAGTAAGGTTTTGCAGGGGAACTCTGATTTCGGCAGTGACCGTTGATATGAATGCCCTGTTTACCTTGCTGCTCGTTGCAAGCTTTACATTGGTCTGCTGGATGTCATGGAGCATTTCGTCGCGATCGGTAATATCGACATTGCCACAGATCAAGCCAACAACCGTTCCGGTCGAATCACGATAAGGATGCCCCCAATGCCTGATCACCCGCTGCCGCCCCTTGATCTCAAGTACGACATCCGTTGTATAGGGCTGGCCACGTTTCATTTCGGCGATCAATCGTCGATGAGCCAGGGTGGCGTCGATCGCGCCAAGCACATCGGATTCATAAATGCGCTGCCCAAGGACGTTTTCCAGTTTCACATCGAATTGAGTCAAAAAATACTGGTTGCAAAGTAGTAAGCGTCCGTCAACATCCCGCACCGTAATTGAGTGAGGAACCGCGTTTATCATGCTGTGCAACAGATCCAGTTCATTTTGCTGAACAGGATCAAGCACGAGCGCAGGAGTCGATTCACCTTTGAAACCGCTCAATTCGACCAAACCGTAGCGTCGGGCCATATCCAGCAGTTCCAACGCAGAATGGGCATTGAGCTTGTGCATTATTCGGGTTTTATAGGTGCTAATAGTTTTGTAACTTAATAAGAGTTGTTCCCCGATCGCATTATTGCTCATCCCCCTGCTCAGCATTTCCAGAACCGTAAGCTCGCGGGCAGTCAGGCTTTTTATTGCGCTCTCCTCGCCAACAGGAAGCCGAACGGGATTAATCGAATGAGTCAGGTCGCGGGGGAAATAGGTATGACCATGGGACAAAGCGTTGACCGCATGAATCAGCTGGCTAAGATCGTCCTGCTTGCTGATGAATCCGAATGCGCCTGCCTCTGCGCAGCGTGCGGCGAAATAGTCGGAACTTTGCGAAGTCACCACCAGGATCTTGACCGTCGGTGCCTGTTTGGCAAGCCGCTGGATAACCTCCAATCCCCCCAGCCCGGGCACGGAGAGTTCCAGTGTCATCAGGTCTGGATGGTGCTCACGCGCCAGCATCACCGCCTTCGTCCCATCGCCCACCGCGCCCACGACTGTGTATCCTTCGGCTTCGAGCAACAGGCGCAGCGCATGTCGTGCAACCGGTTGCTCGTCGACGATCAATACTGTGCCCATGACTGAGTCCCGGCGCGTGATTTTGCTTAAAAATAGCACGCTTACACGCGTATTTCAGACGAGTCTTTGTCAGTCAGACTGAAAGTTGAAACCCTGCCAACCACATGACAAAGACTTTAGTCAGTGGCCGAAAGGTAATTTATTGCGGTGCAAGTATTGTCCTCAACTGTGCCTGCTGGACGGCGATCGCTTGCTCAATGGACGACACTAAACGCTGCAACTCGCTGTCAATGGCTTCATCTCTGCAGGCCTGCTCCAGTCCTTGGCAACAACGCTGTAAGGACTGCGAGCCCACCATCTTTGCGGCGCCCTTGATGCGGTGAGCCAGGTCCGACAGATCAGCGAGTTTTCTTTGATGCAGCAAAGGCTCGAGTTGTTTGACGTCGATTTCGTTGCAGTTATAGAGTTCCTGCAGCAATCGCCTGGTCATTACCGGGTCGTTACCCGACATCTCCTCGATGACGTGCAGATTGAACGTTTCCTCGGCTAACGGTTGAGTAGTGATAGACCTCACACTCTTTAAACGTTCACGAAGATTTTCCAGTCCGATAGGTTTGAACAGGCAGTCATCCATACCCGCCTTACGGCAGCGCTCGACTTCGTCGGGCTGCGCATTAGCGGTAAAGCCAAAAATGGTACAAGGTTGAGCCCCTGTCTCCTGTTCGATTTTTCGTATTTGAGTGGCGAGGTCATAGCCATTGAGTTCAGGCATAGTGCAATCGGTAATAATCAGATCGAAGTGCCCTCCTCTCCAGATTTCCAACGCAATGGCACCATTCTCCGCCATCAAGGTTCGATGTCCCAGATGTTCAAGCTGCTGTGACAGCAACAAACGATTCGGACCATGGTCATCTACCGCCAATACATTCAAGGGGATGCCTGGGATTCTCGGCAGTGGCGATGAAATCAAAGCGACAGGAGTCACTGGCTCAAGCAGGTAAAGTACCAGATCAACATGTACCGTTGTGCCGACACCCAACTCGCTTTCAATGCGTAATGCTCCGCCCATCATCTCTGTCAGTCGGCGACAAATCGTCAGCCCCAGCCCTGTGCCGCCGCGAGTATTCTTGTCCGATGCAACCTGGACAAAAGGCTCCATAAGCTGCGCCTGATCCGCGTCCGCAATCCCTATGCCACTGTCCTCTATACTGATCTGCAACGCTACTCGCTCATCCGCGAAACGCTCCGCACTGACCCCTACTCGAACAACTCCCTCATCGGTAAATTTGATTGCGTTACCGATTAAATTCGTGAGTATCTGCTTGAAGCGTAGTGGATCGATCAGAATATCTGCCAGGCCCTCAAAATCCAGTTCCAGCTTGAGTTGCAAGCCTTTTTGCCTGGCCAACCCTTCAAATACGCGAACCACCGACTCTACCAACTCGCGCAACTTCGCCCGCTCTGGCATAAGCGTAAGACGTCCGGATTCAATTTTTGCGACATCAAGAATATCGCCGATTAGCACCAGTAAAAATTTAGCCGAGTCGTGAGCTACTTCAAGGAATCCTCTGTTCTGATCTTTCTCGGTATCCAGGAGTGACATTTCCAGCATGCCAATTATCGCGTTTAAAGGGGTACGTATCTCATGGCTCATCGTCGCGAGAAAGTTGCTTTTCGCACGATTGGCTTCTTCGGCCTGCTCTTTTGCCCGTTCGAACTCATGGTACATGCGTTCACGGTCCGTGACATCAATCCATCCGCTTATCAAACCTTGTACCCCGCCGTTGCTATCACGATAAGGGGTGGCCCATTGATGAATAACGCGTCGTTGGCCATTGATCAGTAAAATTCTGTCAAAGGATACTTGCCCGCCCTGGTCCATTACCTCCATGTAATCCCGGTGCAGCGCTTCAGCGTCCTGGGCGGATAACCAATGATTATCCATCAGGAGGGTGCCCTGTATTTGCTCCCTGCTCATCCCGGACATTGCCAGGAAGCAACGATTGCAGATCAACAGTTGTCCTTCCCGGTTTCGCACGGAAATCGGGTGCGGGATTCCATCGATCACGGCTCGCTTGAACTCAAGTCGATCATTGAGTCCTCTTTCGGAGACGCCACGCATGCGGATCTTGACCTGCAGTCGCCAGGTCCAGAGTGAAAACAGGGCGAGAACCAGCATGGCGATTCCCACCAACTTAAGAAGTTCATCGCTGTAAACATCTATCATGCCGGTTGTTGCACTCAAGAAACGTGGAATAGAGTCTTTCGCATCTTCAATGGTAGCGCTCTCTAATGAAAATGAAAAACCGGATAGATCGCGATGCAGCGGCGAGTCATTGTTTCGATCGAATCCAGGTTCATTGACAATTAATCTCGACTTATGACTTTCGGCAAACAGAGTCGGAGTCGCCACACAACAAAGTAATAACCCAATACACATCCACGCGACTTTTTTCATGATACTGGCATCAACTTGTTACGTCTGGCAAAGTCAACCATCTCAATATAGCTCGACACACCGAGTTTTGTACGCAAATGACTTTTGTACGTACTAACTGTTTTTGCACTGATAAACATCTGATCCGCAATTTCATTCGTCCCATAACCGGATGCAAGGTATTGAAGCACCATGATCTCGCGGTTTGACAGTTTTTTTAACAACGCCTCCTCGCTCACACCCTCACTATTACTGCTCACGGAGTCCAGGCTACTGATAGGAAAAAAACTGTAGCCTGCCAATACCGCTTTCACACCGTTAATCAGCTCAGCGAGTCCGGTTTCCTTCCCAATAAAACCGGAAGCTCCCGCTTGCCTGCAGCGATTGGCAAACAGATTTTGACTTTGACTCGTCAATATCAGGATTCTGCTCGCGATATTGTTGCTTTGCATTCGGTGTATGACATCCAGCCCTTCCAGTTGTGGAATGCCAATATCCAGGATGACAAGATCCGGGTTTAATTCCTTCATCTTGTTCAATGCATCAAGACCATTGTCACTTTCACCGACGACTATATATCCTTCGCGCTCAAGCAAAGCGCGGACGGCGACCCGGATGATTGGATGGTCGTCGACTATAAGTATGCTGTTCAACGTGCTCTCCACTTTCTCGAATTAGGATGCAAGCTAACAAGATATAGGTACAGAACAATCTGTCGAGATAGCGGCCTATGCCATACACGTCTTTAGTCATATTCCTACCACATCATAAGATTATTCCTATGCGTAACCAGATAATCCCTGAGGCTTAAACGGAATCAGAAAGAATGACATTACGATAAATGTAGATTATCGCGGATTGCGGGGTCGCTCGAGACTTGGTTGGGTCAACCACAGCCTAGTCCACGAGCCAGGGATTGTACCAACCAGTATTTGTCGGCCTCCAGTCAAGGCCGTTTCCAAAGAAGTAGTGCCCTTTATCGATGGTGCCGAATGGTCAAATGCGCAAGCTATGCCGTGGACGCCGGCACCATCAATGCGAATGTGCGTCGATGACGCAGCGTATCGATTCCACGAAGCGATGAAAGAGTCGCAATCCTACGGATTCGACAAGATCCGCGGTGGACAACAGGCTCTGGGCGATCGGGTGCGCGCCATGTGACCCGCAAAGGCATCAAGAGCGGGGCCGCCACCGGCTTCCAGGCCCCTGGCGTGGTGTGAGCTACACCGATGACGCCGACATCAAGAGCGGTAAGAAATTTATCGATCACTGCCCGCAGATTGCCGCCGGCGTGCCGCTGCAATGCGACGAGCCGGCCGACTTCCAGACCTTCCGCATCGGTCTGTTCGGACTCGAAAAAAATGCAGAATATCGAGCGCACGGTCAGCACCCTCGAGCAGGCACTTGACGAGGTGATGGTTAAATAAGCCCTCATCTTGCCAGCAAGCACATACCAAACTCTGCCCTGGCACTGCCGGCCCATGGCGCTGATCTTTGACGGATAGGACGCAGAGCGTTCGGACGTCATGTTAGAACCACAAGAGAAAACCCATACACGTCTCGCTATTACAGAAGTCTGGAAATCCTTGCCTGCGAGCAAGCCGGCATCGCCACCTTCGTACCGAAACCCCTGACTTCGGGCAGCGAAGCCGAAGGCCGATTCGTTAAGCAGGACTTCATCTACGTTGCTGCATCGGACGCGTATCGATGCCCTGCGGGACAGTTACTGAGCCGGCGGTATTCGTCGATGGAAGACGGCATGTTGTTGCATTGTCACTCCTTTTCGGGCTGGCAGTCCTGCGCAGTGCAAAAGCAATGTACGACGGGAAAGGAGCGCCGTGTGAGGCGCTGGAAACATGAGGCGGTAATCGAGGCGATGCAGGTTCGGCTGGAAAATGATCCAGCGATGATGAGGGTTCGTCGACAGACCGTTGAAAATCCTTTGGAACGCTCAAGTACTGGATGGGAAGTACCCAATTCCTGACCAAGACCCTGCCGCGGGTGAGCACTGAGATGAGCCTTCATGTGCTCGCCTACAACCTCAAACGAATGATGAGCATCTTCGGCATCGCAGGACTGCTTGAGGCGATCAGGGCGTGAATCCAGCCGTTTGGCTCGCCAGTTAGTAGCCGTTTGGGCCGCTGACGCGGCCCAAACGGCATTACGAACTTCTATGTCACTGACTAAGCTGATTCGCGCTTCCGCCCGCTGATTCCACAGGCAATCCTCACAACTCTCAGTTTTCGACGTAGTCAGCGCATTTTCACACAGCCTCGTCCCATAGCTGTCAGTCGAGAGACAGGACACTTGGCCGCGGGACAGATAGTAAAGTTCCCTGTTAAACCTAGCGTGTTAACGTTACATGCAATAGAGGAACTAGGACTAGCTGAAATTATTCGGGGAATGGAGGGCCGCTCGCAGTAAAGCGAGCGGCTTCCGAGCAGCCTTAGTGTGCGGGTTGACCCTTCATTTTTTCAGAAACTTTCGCGTCCACGGCAGCACGAATCTGATCAATGCTAAAGCTGGCCGGTTTTTGACTCGGCGGATAGTCGATGAAGGTTTGCAGGAACTTCGCGGCTTTGCTCACCGCTACCGCAGCGAGATAAATGTTCTTACTCGACCAATCGTAATATTGATTGGAGACTACATCCGCACGCTCGTAGGGGTCCATGCGCAGGTTAAGGATCTTAGGTACCCGAAGGCAGACGAAGGGTTCGCTCCAGACCCGGAAACCGCCAGGTTGTTGTTGCTCACAGAACACCACTTTCCAATTGTCGAATCGCATGGACACCAGCACCCCGTCGTCGTTGAAGTAGTAGAACTCGTGACGTGCGCCAGCCGGTTGCTGGCCGGTCAGGTACGGCAGCTGGTTATAACCGTCGAGGTGCACCTCGAAGCTGTTGCCACCGGCAGTCGGAGCCCAGCCCTTGAGGAGTTTATCCTTGACGTCTGCGTCGCCTGCGGCCGCCAACAAGGTCGGAAACCAGTCCATACCCGAAAACATATCGTTAGACACCTCTCCAGCCTTGATCTTGCCCGGCCAGCGGATCATCGCTGGCACCCGGAATGCGCCTTCCCAGTTGGAGTCCTTCTCGTTGCGAAACGGCGTGGTCGCCGCGTCTGGCCATGAAAACTGATTCGGGCCGTTGTCGGTGGTGTAGACCACTACGGTGTTGTCAGCGATTTTTAGGTCGTCGAGGGTTTTCAGCAGCTTCCCAACATCGTTGTCATGTTCAACCATACCGTCGGCGTACTCGTTGCCGGGCATGCCGCTTTGGCCTCTCATTGAGTCGCGCACATGGGTGAATGCGTGCATGCGGGTGGTGTTCATCCAGACAAAGAACGGTTTATCAGCCTTTGCCTGTTTCTCGATGAACGCTTGCGCCGCTGCGGTGGTTTCGTCGTCGATGGTCTCCATGCGCTTGGCGGTGAGAGCACCCGTGTCTTCAATCTTGCCGTCGGCGAAGCTATGGATCACGCCACGTGGCGCGTAGCTCTTGAGGAAATCAGGATCATCTTTTGGCCAGTATGGACGCTCTGGCTCTTCTTCGGCGTTAAGGTGGTACAGGTTGCCGAAGAATTCATCGAATCCATGGACGGTGGGCAAGTATTCGTCACGGTCACCGAGGTGGTTCTTGCCGAATTGGCCGGTAGCATAACCTTGGGACTTAAGTGCTTGGGCAATGGTTATGTCACGTTTTTGCAGGCCCACTGGCGCACCTGGCATACCCACTTTGGAAAGGCCGGTACGCAGTGGCGTCTGCCCGGTGATGAACGAAGAACGTCCTGCGGTACAGCTGTTCTCCGCGTAGTAATCGGTGAACAACATGCCCTCACGGGCAATCCGGTCGATATTGGGTGTCTTGTAACCTACCACGCCCATGGAATAGGCACTGATGTTGGTCTGGCCGATATCGTCGCCGAAGATAACCAGAATGTTGGGTTTTCCAGCGGCTCCGGCAGTTGCCGAAATCGCCATAAGTGAGATTGCCACTAGGGCGGATCTCAGTAGCCTTTTGTGTTTGCTGGTCATTTTGACTGCTCCCTTAAGCTTGAGTTGAGGTTAACCACTAACCTTGTGTGGTTGCACTAACTCAAGGGCACTAGCGTCAATGCGACCAGGCACGTGCATGCAGGCACCTTTTCACGGTAGACCAATTGAGATTTTGTGGGTTAAGTTCATTGGAATGGCTGCTCTCGATTTCTGCCTGCCACGACCTGTCGAATCCACAACCCAAAGCAGACCTTGATCGCAGGTAACTAATTGGTCGATTACTGTCTGTCACCAGCGGCAGTAACCCACTGCGACTAGATGGTAGAAAGGCCCCCTCCGCGGAGGCTCTACAAGAAGAACCTCCTTTTTTTCATTGAGTCGCTAATCCCACACCCGCACGCTACTCGACCACGGCGAATTCAGAAGTCGTATTTAACCCCTAGCATGCCCTCGTAGCTGTGGCTGTCGCCATCGAAAGACTTCTGATACCCCGCGGAGACGAAGAACGTGACTTTTTTGTCGGCCTGGTAATCAACGCCCAGGTTGGCTTCCCACCAACTCCCGCCAATATCCGCCTCGAAGGGTACGAAGCCGTCGGCTGATGAGAATTCGGTCTTGGGCTGGCCCTTGAATTCATGCCAGACGCTGGGGCGCAGCCAGCCATTGGTACGCAGGGTCTCGCCCTTGTCGGTCTCGCGGAACCAGTCCTTGGCCAGGCGCACGCCCAGGCGGCCGATCAGCGAGTCGACATCCCTGAAACTCACGTCGGCAGCGATGTCGTCGC